>Ga0208127_1000365_pt1 | contig 23104 bp, 15 predicted proteins | sample ETNtaG_6_FD_185751 | JGI IMG/M metagenome (GOLD analysis project Ga0208127, IMG submission 185751) | Marine microbial and viral communities from oxygen minimum zone, Eastern Pacific Ocean - ETNP201306SV45 (SPAdes) (version 2) | ecosystem: Environmental > Aquatic > Marine > Oceanic ... | reverse complement strand
GTTTGCACTGCAAGTGCAAAAATCAACAACAACGAGGTACCAACAACGAGAGCACCAACACCTACTGAAGCGCCCATGCATCATTCCTCCGATTTCGAAGTCTGGGAACGCCAGGATTCAACAATCGCAGAGAACGTCAACAACTTTCGATGTGACAAGTGATCGTTGAGTGCAGCTTCCGCTTCTCCTGGTGCAGCGAGTTGAACGATGGCGAGGACCGCTCGGCCCTCATCTTCGGTCAACATTCCGCTTTGAACTGCCTTCTGTGCGAAACTTACGGCAGCCATTCCAGAGAGATTGTCAAGGAGAAGGGCTGCAACCATTGCAGCTCCAACGCCATCGTTTGCGGCCTGTTCATAGGATCCTTTCGCAAGGAAAGGATTCGCTGCAAGCGCTTGTGCTTCATACAATTCAACAAGTCGTGCTTCATCGGATTGTCGCAATCGATCAATACCTTCGCCAACAGGGAGAACCTCTCCATCTGCTGTGACGATTGTATCACCGACTGCTCCATCGACCGATTCAGCATCGTCGCCTTCTGCAGCTTCTGATTCTTCATCCGCTTCGGAAGTTGGTGCAACGTTTGCTTGCTCCATCTTGTGCGAGATCAATCCTAGCACATCCTCGACCATATCGAGGCGGCTGCTGATCATACGTTCCAGTCCAGAGGTATCCACCTGTGCGTTGACGGGTGCCGCCGGTTGAGGGGCAAGTGTCGCTGCGACAGTTGGTACAGATCCAATACTGTTCAATCGTGCTCGAGTCGGACCGGGGGAGATGGTCCATGCATCCTCTTCACTCAACTCTCCTTGTTCAGGGAGTGGCACTTGTTCAATGGCCACATTGGCCATAATCTTCAAGCGCTCTTCTGCGAGTTCAGCGTCTGCGTCCCGGTCGTTCCCTGCACTGCCAAATGGCCATGCCATGGTACAACCTCCTGCGTGTGACCTGCACGAGGCAGATCAATACGCAGGCAGACTCAGACCACCACTGCTCCAGCAGAGTCGTCGTTGACCTTGAGAACGTCGTAGGTTGTTCCACCGCCAACAACGTGGAGGTAGAGCGTAGCCTTGACATTGTTTGTGAACAGAGCGTTTGGACCACAGTCACCGGCTCCGTCATCTGCGGAAACGGTGGTTCGGTATCCAGTACCAGCAGCAGCGGTATTAACCGCAGCAGCGCCAGATAGTGGGTCAATTGCTGAATCGCCGAAATCGCCGGCAATTCGATCCATTCCTCCGGCACCATCATCACAGAAAATCTGGAAGAGGATGTCAGTGTCTGATGTGTCATCGGAACCAGCAGCTAGTCTAAAGTAGACTTCGAAACTGGAATCGTCAGCAACGAAGACGTTGAGGACTTGGACTTTACCAGACATTTCGTCAGTGGTATCGTCACCAGTGGATTGTGCGTTCTGTTGAAGCTTCTCTGCAGTCTGGATAATGACCGCAGCAGCGACAGCAGCAACAAGAATCAATGCAATGAATACAATCATTGCACCAATACCGATTGCGGCTAGGTTATCGTTTTTCATGTTCTTTTCTTGTGTATTCTTCATATTTCATCACCTCAGACTACAACGTCTCCTACCGCCGGAGCGCTACCATATTGGAGTTCTTCGTATGTGGATCCGCCACCGATAACAGAGATCACAAGAATGTGGTCTGTGTTTGCAGTTGGGCCACAGGTTGGTACATCAATGACAACAACATAGGTTGTTCCTGGATTCAATGTGATTCCAGCGACTGTTTCGCCGTTTCCATCGTGAGCAGTTGCTCCGCTGAAGTCACCATCATCGAATGCAGCACTGCCTGCACCGTCATCACAAATGACAGTGAAAGCGAGGTCCGTACCTAGAATAGGTTCTGAACCGGGTGCCAACTCAAAGGTGGAGAAGAGTTCTTCTGCACCTACGGTCATGTCGTCGATAACGGTCGAGAGCAGAATGACCTTTGTGGACATTTGCTCTTGGGTGTCGTCACCACTGGCTTGTGCGTTCTGTTGCAGCTTTTCTGCGGTCTGAATGATGACCGCTGCCGCTACCGCCGCAACCAAGATCAATGCAATGAATACAATCATTGCACCAATACCGATTGCAGCAAGTTCGTCTTGCTTCGTTTCTTTTTCGGTTTTCATTTTTTTCACCTTTTTTACTCGTCCTCCCTCATCCGAGGGTGGAATTGGATACGGGTCACAGAGCACCTCCATGACCCAAGTCAATACGAAGTGGAATTCGAATGATAGCCACTTCATCAGGCGTTAGCCTGCTAACGAATGGCACCTTATCTGCAGTAAAGCCAGGTGGCATCCATGGTTGAATAAGTACATCGACGAGCGGTTCCATTGAACGGTTTTGTGCACGAACTGTTACTGTCACGTTACCATTCCTCATTTCATACCCGGTCGCAATTGAAAGTTTTCTTGAAAGTGGGATTTCATCCGCTCCATGACGTCGATCAGCATGGATCTCAAATCGAACCGGCAAGTTACCACCGGGTCCAATAACTGGTACGTCGATGAAGGATGGCTTAGCAGTCCATCCTTCTGGAACAGGAGGGGCAAGTCGCATCATTGGAAGAGGAATATCACCATCATTGATGATTCGGACAAGAAGGATACCTGTTTCTCCACCAGCAGGCCATCGCGTATCGACAGAGAGCCAGAAATGACGGAATAGGAATGGATTGAGTGTCGACGAATTGCCTCCAATGAGATCGTCAACAAGGTATTCAACCTCGGTAGCAGCATAGCCAACATCACCAATTTCAGCTGCGCCTGTTGCATTGCGGAGTCGACGTAGGACGTTTTCAACCTCTTCTTCTGCAAGGGCTTTCTCTCGTAACAAGCGATGCAACATAGCAATGCTTCGTCGCAAATAAAGGACATCCTCCTCGAGGACATTGAGTGCTTTTTCAGCACGACGTACGCTCTTCCGAGCACGGCGCAAACGATGTGTCTCGAGGAAGGTCTTCGCTTGGAGCAGATCAAGTTCAGTCGTTGCAAGAGAATTGACTTCATCACTCACAACATTTTGAACCAAGGATTCGAGTTCTCGACTTGCCTGCATCAAGCGTTGGGCACTTTCATTGGAGGCTGCAATTGCAGCTTGTGCATCGGAAAGGTCACCATCGCCCAATTCAGAATCCATGATGAAATCATCCTGCTCAGCCTTGCTCTTCGCCATTTGACATCACCTCCTCATTTGAATCCGAACCGTTTTGGTTGTCGGAAATGACCACGGATTGTGGTGTGTCGAGAATGGCCGATAGGTCCAATCCATCCATTGCAAGATCGTTGAGAAGACGTGCTGGATCGCCAAGGTCTCGTTCGATTCGAGTAGCCTTGACCTCGATATCTGTCAGTTTTCCGTAGAGCGTACCATAGAGCTTGTTCGCTCGACGGAGGATGAACCACACGACAATCGTCGAGAAAAGGATGTAGCCAACCAACGAGATGAGATTCGCTTCATCCGGTGTCATCTGTGGAGGAAGGCCAAGAACAACACCAACAAAGCCGAACAACGGGAGGCTGAGAATAATCGTCAATTGTCTACGGGAGTCCGTCAGTGCTTGGAAGTGATCCGCATAAATCGTGGAAATACCCTTTCGTGCTCGTTGATAATCTTCGTGGATGTATCGGAATTCTTCACTACTACGCCAAGCCATTCGCCATACCCAAAGTGCAGCGAGAACAATGGCCATTGGGCCCCACCAAATCGCATCATAGAGATGGAAGAGGAATCCGAGCATGATGATGCCCGAATAGACAGCACCGAGACGATACTTCTCATTTTGATTGGTTAATCCAAGCAAACCAATGGTGATGATGATTGCAATTCCAAATCCTGCAAAGGACGTCAATGTTGAGGGCGCACTGGAGTCAACCTTCTGTTTGAATTCGAGTTCATCGTTCTCAACGACGTTGTTCAGTGCGTAATCGGAGGTAATGCGTACAACACAATTCGCATCCTCACTCTGTTCCCACCAATCCAGCGTTTCTCCAGTTACCTTCCAGCGAAGGGTTTCGACCTCACCTTCGTAAAGGAACGGAACGAAGTTTGGCTTGTCTTCAATAACGAGGCCATCACAAACCAATTCGGAATCGATTCCAATAGCGAGTGCAGTACCTTCATTCTTCAAATCGAACTCAAGATATGCGGTTTCACCCTCCATAATCTGGTCCAGTTCATTGCCTTCCGCATCAACGATTCGTTGTGAATCACCGTCGATCATTGGATCAGCGTAAACGTTCAAAGCGAAGCGGAAGACCTCTTCAGTTACAGGTTCGCTTGGATCAGGGTGATGAAGACGAATCGTGATGTCGTATCCATCGCCGGGGAGGATATTCGGACGGTCTGGAACCTTAACGCTGAAGATGAGATTGGGGGAGAGGACGTATGCAGGTCGCTCTGGCAATTGAATTAACTCGCTACCAGGCACACATGGCGCAGAGAGATTAATGAAGTGAACACTTTCTTCACCCTCAAGATTTGTAAGCGATATATTCCAGACGAAATCTTCCTCATCAAGTCCGAGTTCATCAAGATCCAAAATGCGTTCAATTCCACAGAACTCAATCAAATATCCGACGGGTGCATTGTTGAGGTACGGGATGTGAGAGTACTCGATTTCAACAGGAATCGGATCATCATTTGCGGGCGCCTCGAGTTTGTCACCATAACCTATGTCAAAGAGGCGCTTCATCTTCAATGATGTCGTCAATTCTCCACTGCCATCGACATCCACATCGGTTGGGACAAGTGTGACGCGCAAGTCGGCTGCAGTCGTAAGTGACGTACTGCTGCTGCCTGCTGAGTCCTTATCGATACTGATAATCAAATTGACCTTTTGATTCATTGGCAGGAAGAGTTCTGTTTTTGAATCGTCAAGATTAACCACCCAGTCATCGCTTAGAATTGTAAGACCTGGTGCGCGAACCTCGTAACCGACATCAACCCAAACATCCTTGTTTCCTGTGTTGGTAATCGTTGCTTGTAAAATTCGATTGTAGCCGTCATGGAAGAAATATTCACTCTCCCATCCTTCGACGGTGTACGTGAATACTGGTGCGACGAGCAACTGAACTTTCTTGAGAACGTAAACTTCGTCCGTTGAAGGATTGTAAACGGTTAGGTTCGCATCGTGAATAGCACCGTTGAGAAGGTTGTCGCTACCATCAAGAGCAGGAATTTGCACATCAAATGAACCATTGCTGATCGCATCAATTGGTACAGTGAAAGATTGAACTGTCGGCGTTGTCGACCAGCCCCCATCAACCGTGATGTTGATGTTGACCGTTTCAACAAGGTTACCAGTATTCTCAAGACTGAATGGAATTGTTAAGGTTGTACCAGGGATAGCGGCGAGCGTTTCTGGTGCTGTTAGTTGAACATCATGGATCTCAGACACATTGGCCACAACATTCGCATTGAGTTCAACCAACTCTCCATTTTCATCGAGCATCGATACGGTAAGAACGGCCATGTAGAATTCATCAGCGCTCGCATCGGGTGAAGGAATAATGTTGATACGAACCGAGGATTCGTAACCAGCCGCAATGATGACGCTGGGTTCGGTGTCGAGTTCAAAGGAGACATCGTCATATCCTCCATCATCCAACGAGAGGGAGAACGTTGTCGGTGCGTTCCCTGTATTTTCGATATTGACAAACGCAGAGAGTTGCTCATATGGAGAGATGTCGATTGACTGATTGGTTGGAGTCAAAGAAGCATTGATGGTTTCACCTACGCGGATATCCATCGTCTGTTCGCCTATGTATGCGCCTGTGTCAAGATCATAATATCGGACAGTCAGTGGTTGAAGAAGTCCTGATGGGGCAAGTGGATTGGTCTTGACAGTAAGTGTTACGAGCGAAAGATGACCTCCACTCGACGCTGGATAATCCTCGAAATCACTCGCAAGGTCGATGATCGTGTTGTTTGCGCTCGAAGTGGTCAAATTTGCATACCAACCAGCAGGGAGGTTTTCGACGATTTCGAGTCGATAGGAGGAACGATCGTTTCCAGTGTTCCCAAATGTGAACATAAAGTCGGTATCAACGCCAACGTTTGCATCCAATGGACCTGTTTCAGTAATCTCTCCATTGACGACCTTTGGTACAACGATGGATAGGTTTTGTTGGATGACAGGAGCATACACTGCGGAGGCTGTATGAATGCCCCCGAGCGTTGGTGTTGTTGTCACTGGAATCTTCACTGTACCTGCGAGCGGAAGTTGCCCCGTTCGGCTTTGAATACCGAGTGAAGCTGCAAATGTTTCACCAAGCGTGAGTCCGTTGGTTTGACCTGGTGTGACGGAAGCGTTCCAGCGATCTGCTTCGTTAAACCCTCCTGATGTAAGTGCATCAAAGGAAATGTTCCCTACAGTGATGTTTGCGTCGATTGTTTCAGCAAGATCGGAGACGAGATTGTGCCGAACTTGTACCTCAAGGGCTAAAATCTCATTCACGCCAATGGTCGAACCAGCGTTCATAACATCATTTTCAGTCAACACAATCGTATCGACTGGCAGACCAGGATCAACAACAATGGCAGGCCGAACCTCAATTTGGCCAGTATCGGTTGTTGGGATGCTTCCTACGTCAGCTTGTGCGATAATGAATGCGCTCAGGCTATCGCCGGCTCTGTTGTGTTCAGCAGGCACGAGAGGCAACTGAATTGGCGGCACCTCCACGTGAATGAAGCCAGACACGGTCTGGCCGACCTGCAACTCGCCTGTGTTCTCAATGGAAATATTGTGGTCCCAGTTGAGTGCATTCATCGAAAGACCAGATACGAGGTTGAAGGAGGCAGGGGCGTTTCCAGTATTGGTAACGTTGAAGGCAATTGAATCGCTCTGTCCTGGAAGAACGTAAGTCGTATCATTGGAAATATCGACCGTGACTTCGAGATATTCTCCGGCCATCACGCGAGTCGTGTCAGATAAACTGTATCCGCTACCTGCAGAGGTTATGGAAAGCGATACGATATCAATGTCTGATAGCGCGGCATTTTGAGGTACATCGACAACGACACCCAGCGTGGTTGTAGCCCCCGCAATAAGGAAGTTTGTCACAGTCCCGTCCAAAGAAGTGTCAGCCCACCCTAAACTACTGCTCACACTGATGTCGAAACTATCTGTTGTTGATCCAGTATTTTTGATGATATAGTACAGTGTTGTTGAATCACCCGGAGCAGTGGTTCGGTCGGAAGGACCCACCATTTCTGCAATGTAGTCGCTGAATATGACATCAAATTCGGTATGTGTAAAGGATTGAGGCCCTGCAGAACCGTTGACCCATACCTGCACGGATACATTCCACAGACCTGTTAATGCGGCTGCTGAAAAGCCGGCACTGAGAACTTCTCCTGTTGATGGTGAATGAATTGAACCTGGCTCGACCGTTTCGGTGTTTGATGCTTGCCAATATTCGATTGTGGTCGCTGTTGATGCATTGAACAGAACAAGCCCCATCACTGCAGAGGATTGCATGACACCATCGTTGCGAATTGTTGCATTGAACGTGTGCGATTGTCGGTCGAGGAACACATAGGTATTACCTGGCGCAGGTGATGGGAAATCATCGCTAAAGATCGTCATCTCCCTGAGCGTGTCAACATCGAAATCGCGGCGATATTCATTGTTGACAGGGTTACCGTCGTTCGCTCCAGAAACACGAGCGAACAATGTTTGCGAAGGACCCGTCGTTGCAGTCCAACTCAGAAGATATGTTGTTGAACCCGAGTTTGCAGGGATGGTATTGAGATCAACGGTATCAACAACCTGCTCTGCTGCGCTTGGAGAGCCCTTGTGCACAAGTGACAAGAATGCATTTCCAGATGAGGTGCCAACGTTTGAAACATCGACGCGAACCGTGTGCGTATCTGGTGCAAGAACAAGGCCACTACTCGTGAAAACCGAACCAGCACCATCGAATTGCATGTTGGTGACTTGGAAATCCGGACCTGCTCGGCCACTCGTTGATGTAGCATCTGCAAATGGTAGAGCCAAGTGGCCAACCAAAAGCAGGACCAACAAGAGAGGGAGGGTTTTTTGCTTAAGCATCAGCACTACCTCCTGCTTTCTCAAATCTTTGAATCGTCACAGACTTGCCTTGAGATTTCCAAATCTCGAGAAGTTGCGCAAGCAAGCGGTCATGTTCTTCATCCGAGATTCCGAGTCGCCTTCGCTCTTCCCACAACAACAACTGTTCGGTACGTGTCAACAATGCGTCACGAAGGTACAATTCGAGCGTACGACGGTATGCATCTCGGTCCGACACTGCGTAAACGATGGAGTTACCAGGTAATTGGTCAGCTCGGTTTTGAATGAAATTGCCCAAGTTGAGGGCTTCATCGTATGAGAGATTCCTACGATCGAGATCGCTTTGTATGACCGAAGCGATGCTTTGCAACTCATATCGTGTCTTTGCACGTTGAATTTTCTTGAAGTATTTGCGGCTTCGACGCGTCATGCTTGGAGCCGCCATGCATTGCCTTCTCAAGTGGCAGTTTATCAAACAATTGGCCAAAAATCACGGTTTTATTCACTATGCATCATAATTTATGCATATTAAATTGAGATAAGGACGTTTATTCTTCGGCGGAAATCCAAGCATTGATGGCATCGAACACTACGGGTCAATCATGAGCACCCCCGTAACACTCTCTACCGGAGATAAGTCGCCTGATTTTGATTGCATTGATTCAACCGGCCAACGCCACAGTCTGCAACAATACATGAATGATGGAACAAGGATCATCCTCTACTTTTATCCACGAGATTCAACACCAGGTTGTACAAAGCAAGCTTGTGACTTCAGGGACAACCTTGCCCAGTTAACGCAACATGGCTATACCGTTCTCGGCGTATCAAAGGATTCGGAATCGTCCCATGAGAAATTCATTAACAAGCAGGAGCTCAACTTTCCACTCCTCATGGATACAGAAGGAACGTTGCATGAGATGTTTGGAACATGGCGCATGAAGAAAAACTACGGCAGAGAGTATCTTGGTTGCGTCCGCTCAACCTTTGTCATCGACGAAAACGGAGCGATTGCATGGTGCAGATACAATGTACGTGCGAAAGGTCATGTTGAGATGTTGATGCGTGAACTTGAGATTGAATCGTGAGGTGAGAGTGTGAATCAAGACATTGGAGGTGAACGAATCTCCTTGTCTGAAACATCATGTGCCTACAAACCCTGCTACATCGGTAAGAATCTCCATATCGGTGAAGATGTATCCATCGGGTCGATGTGTCATATCGGACGGAATGTATCTATTGGCGACAATTCGAACATTCAAGGTTCGTGCTACATCTCCGATCGCACCATCATTGGACAAGATGTTTTCATTGGCCCAAATTCGACCATCCTCAACGACAAATACCCTCCATCAGGCGATGTAAGCAAATGGATGCCTGTTCAAATTCATGACCGGGCCGTTCTAGGGGGAGGTTCAACGATTCTCCCTGGCGTTCAAGTCGGAGAAGGTGCTGTTCTTGGAGGCGGTTCTGTACTCACCAAATCAATCCCTGCGAGACAGGTTTGGGCAGGGAATCCAGCAACGTTTCTGATGACGAGGGAAGACTACGACAAGAAGAGGTGAGGCCATGGAAGGAAAAACACACGTCATTTCATTTCTCAAAAAATGCATTGAATATGCTGATGCATCCATCGATCGGAAAACCAAGCGGGGCGAAATCGAAGACATCCCCAAGTGGGAAGCATACCGTGATTATACTGCACATGCAATCATGGAAGTCGAGGCTGGTGAACTCGACCGTTGGTTTCCTGCGCAACAGAAACAATTGGGGCAATCCAAGCCCCAAACCATTGATCTTGAATCACTCTCGCATGAAATACGATCACGATGGTTGACCAACTTGGTCAGCCCTCGCCCGCTTGCACTCATCGCTACATTGTCACAAGAAGGCGTCCCCAACATTGCACCGTACACCTCCATGTCGGTCGTATCCAACTCACCACCTCTTGCCATCGTTTCTCTATCTGCAGATCGAAACGACCGCTGGCGTGACACACTTCTCAACTTGCGCCAAACCAAGGAGGCCGTACTCAACTTCCTCCCGATTTCCAACCATTTGGCATCCATCGTTGAGCAAACAGCTCAACCTCTCGATTCCAGCAAGAGTGAATGGGAAGAGTTTGAACTTGAGCAACTCGAAGGCAATGATTTGGTCATGAACGATGCCGCATTCGCAATAGTTGGACAAGTGGAGAAGGAAATGGACCTCCCTGAAGCGAAAGCGAAACTCGTCGTATTGCGATTAACAAAGGCCATTATTCCGGGCCAATTCGATGGTTCAGAACCTGCACACATCCTCTGTCAGCATGGACTGAATCGATTGATGGCAACCCCGACTGCGTGGCACTACAACATCGATCGTAACGATTGAAGAAGTCCTTGTTCAAGGCTGATTTCAGCATTCCATGCCAACTGTTCCTTCGTATCAGCAAGGTCCGGACAACGACGCTTTGAATCTCCTGGATAGCCTTCCTCAAACACCAACTTCGGTGATGTTCCAGTTTCTTGTTCAACCAAGATGGAAATCTGTTGTGCCAATTCGAGCATTGTGATTTCAAATTCAGAACCTAGATTGAAACTCAACCCTGACAATCCCTCGATTTCACCTGCTTGTTGAATACCTCTTACGAGATCATCGATGTACGTCAATGAGCGCGTTTGATTTCCATCTCCATGAACGGTGATGAAGCCTTCATCAAGGGCAGACTTCATCATCATCGATACAACTTGCCCGTATTCATCGCCCAACAATCGTGGACCATATCCATTGAATGGACGTACGATTCGAGCATCTAAGCCATGACGAACAGCATGATGAACTGCGAGTTCCCCGAGGTATTTGCTGGCACCGTACGCATGTCGTTGATGCGCAGAAGCAGCAGAGAAAATCGAGGATTCATCACCTCCTAATGGCATGATCTCGGATTCACCGTATGCTTCTGGAGAGGAAGTAAACACGTATCGAGCATTGTGTTCTTCTGCAAATTGAAGCGACATGAGTGTCGAATTCAGATTGACATCCATGACCATTCTCGCTTCCTCATGGAACCATTTCGTTCCATTGATTGCTGCAAGGTGATACACGGTATCGATGCTCTCTGGATCATTTATCCGTTCATAGGATGAGGCTAAACAAGCATCTCCTTCAATGAAGATGATGTTCTCCTCAATGTGTTTCAAGTTCTCTCGTCGGCCACGCCAGCAATTATCGAGAACGGTGACATCGTATTCACGCTCTACCAATGCTTCGACCAAACTGGAACCAAGAAAGCCCGCTCCCCCGGTTACCAGCACGCGCATTCTCTCACACTCGCTCGAGAACTTCGATGGATACTCGATCACCTTCCCGCTTGAATCGAATCAGATCACCATCGTTGATAGCCATGCACGGATCTTCATCAAAGCCATGACCATATGGGACATCCAAAAGCGAGCAAGCAGGGAGTGTCAAGGGACAAACGTCCCGATTGATAATGCCAAGAGGTCCTTTGTTTTCGTACAATAAGCCCATCAGTACGTATGGAGCAACAGTGGAGCCGGATCCTTTTGGATAAATCAGAATCGTGTCCTCAATGGCACGACCATCCAGCGGATGACCTGTTTCTTCAACTACGCCAGTATCTCGATTGACATATCCAAGATAGGTAATGGGTACATCGGTCACCATCGCTCGGCCTTCAATGTAAAAATCACTCTGTGAATCGAGACCGAAGCCATTGATGATGCTCAGACCTGTTTGATGTGTTTTCGCACTTGTTTGACCACCATGTGCAGCCTGAGAGAGCGTAGGCGTCGGCCCTTGTGCACGATTCGGATCGATGGCATGCCGTACGCATTCCTCAATTGGAGCAACACTGGTTGGAATTCGGTTGAGACCACTTGTCAAATAGTGTTCTGCTTTCATCGAATTCGTCAACAAATGATTGTATTTTTCTCGATTGTATGGTGTAACTTCAGGACAGGTGTCAACGAGAACCAAGGCGCCTGCTTCCTCGAGCATTGAGACAGTACCATCAGCCTCCGCTAAGTCATAATTCTCCTGACTTGTAAACACCCACAGGCGTTGATTCGGAACAGATTCTCCAAATTCCATGTGCGTTCGCAAAGCAGCAGCCGTCGTTCGCATTTCTTCCAAACTCGCTTGTGGACATCCAATGACGATGAGATCAACCTTGCCCTTTGGACTGAGTTCTTCATAGCGTTCATCAAGATCCGCCTGTCTGAACACAAGCGTTCCTTCCCAGTCGATGGAATCGATGGGTTGCGAAGGAGGTTCAGTATGCCCTTCAACCCACATCATTGGCGATCCATAGTTCGCAGCTGCAGCAGTCAATGCTTTCTTTCGCGCAAAAGAAATGAATTCATCGAGGCCTTCCACATATGGCATTGGTCCATAGGGAAGATTCCATTCAGGTTTCGCATTCTTTCCAATCCAATCGCCGAGGATGGAATAATCGGAGAGGGATTCCAATGCACATTCAACAACGACACGGATGTTCGGCCTGCGATTTGATTCCAGGTGCAAACCCCATGCAGGTGCATAACCGGTGAGTGCAGTGGCTAATGCACTCAGACCAGATTCCCGATTGGTGATGAGTGAGGTCCATGTATTGGAGTAACACACAGCATTCGATTCTGCCCAAGATGCTGTCTCGCCCTCGATTTCAATGCCTCGATCGTATGGTGTACAAGACAATGTAGCCTCAATACCAAGTCGATCATAGGCTTGAACAATCTCAAATTGCTGTTCAAGAAAATTTGGCCAAGCAATGCCCATCGCCTCCATTTTCTCTCGATCACAACCGGCTGAATTCAATGTCGTCGGAATCACAACAGTTCCTTTGTCATCACCACTCAAATCCTTGAGGAAGGTACGCAGACCATGCCCTCCTGTAATCACGGAGACGCCTGAAACGTGGGCATGATCGACTTCAACGAATGATTCTGCTTTTGCAACTCGAGCAAGATCAACAACAAGACGTGCTGCTTTTTGCCGAGTCGGTCCTTCCTTCCCTTCCAACTGCTCAGCCAAACGTTGTGGAAGTTCCATGAACTAACGCAAACATCGGCGCTTCATCAAGACTCTTGTTCTCGACCGATGGTTTTGATACGGTTGACGTCGCTCCTCCCATTATGTCCTCAACAGAGAACAACACACAAGGAGCCCGCCGTGATGAACAACGTACACGTTTTCTATCACGTGAAAACATCGTCAAGATGATCAAAACAACCGTCGTGCTGAGTGCACTGTTTCTGTCAATATGGGCAGTTGTCTTGAATCACTCAATCGAACAACTTGAAGTCGAGACTGATGAAGATTCCAGTATTCTCGTCGAAACCGAGGGTCGTGAAGCTGATGTCTACTGTCCAGAGGGAGGAGCAGATATTTTCCTTGGTACAGATTTTGACGGCAATGGTCAACTTTCGATCGATGAGATTACCACCAGTACCAAGGTTTGTCATGGCCAACAAGGATTATCAGGTCCACAAGGACAATCTGGATCAGATGGAAACGATGGATTTGATGGCAATTCAAGCGTCGTCAATCTAACGGCGCTCTCCCCAGGCATCCCTTGTCCGTTCGGAGGCATTCAAGTTCAATCAGGTATTGACACCAACCACAACCTCTACTTGGATGAAGAAGAGATTGAAACAACTGCACATGTATGTGATGGGCAACTTGGTGGAGAAGGACCTGAAGGCCAACAAGGATCCAATGGAACACAAGGCTATTCTGCACTGATCGAACAACGCCCTGCACCTACATCGATCTGCCCTCAAGGTATTGTCATGCATTTTGGCGTTGATGATGGAACCGACCATGGTATTGCGAACGATGGAATCCTTCACGATGACGAAGTTCGTGAATCTTTGAGAATCTGTTCAGAGCAATTGTATGAGGGGCTTACAGGAGACATATTCCCTAACTCAGGAGATTCAATGTCATCGATGTGTGACCAATCTGAATGGAGCACTGCATATGAAACATATCTCTTCTCAGCAACCGATGGAACAAACGGATGTGAACTATGGATTCTTGATGAGGAGAATGTTCCTTCACTCTTGATGGATATTCATCCTTCAAGCGATTCCACACCTGGAAAGGAGATTGGAATTCATGTTGTTGATACTGAACGTGGACCACGATTCTTCTTTGATGCTGATGATGGAATTCATGGTCGAGAGATGTGGGTAAGTGATGGAACCTTGGTTGGAACGGCCATGCTCGGCGATATGGAAACTGCTGATGCCATCGATTGGACAACCGAATTCACACCGTGGATGGGCGGGGCTGTCTTTACCACGCATGGTCAACAAGGTCATCGAATGTGGTGGACCAATGGAAGCGTAACAACTTCGATTTGGCAAGCTCCTTGGTTCTCAAGTTCGACATCGTCCGATCTCGTCAATCAATCATCGACCCTCTCTTCACTCGGCCAAGGATTACTTCAAGGTGATGAAAACGGCTTGTGGTTTGCTGGAAAAGAGGCTTCAGCAGGACTTGAGATGATCTATCTCAGTGCAATTGGAGAACTCCATATTTTCGATTTGCAGCCATTTGGCGATTCATCACCTTCGCAAGGATTGTCACTTGAAGATGGATTTGTTGTTGCTGCCAGCGATGGAACTGGGCGACAATTGGCAAAACTTGACCATGATGGAGGCTATACGTGGTTGACTTCGATGACAAAGGATGGAACGACAACGCCTGTTTCTGTAATAGCTCCAGCTTTTGGAATTCAGATGCTTGGAGACAACCTTGTGTTTGATGTTGTCTATCGCGGAGCGGATGCAACGTTATTTACCTACAATCAAACATCGGGAATCTTGCAAGAATTGAGTACAAGCATTCTTGCTCCAGGTCATAGCAACGATGTGATCAACAACGGAAACACAATCTGGTTTGACTGTGTTCTAGGGAATACTGGAATGGAGATTTGTCAAACGGATGGAACGATTGTTGGTACCAAACTCACCGTTGACTTGATGCCTGGAATTAATCCAAGCCAACCTCGCTCAATGGCCTATGTTGATTCAACATTGTATGTCTTAGCACAGGGACTTGATGATTCAGGGACAAACAGTGGCCATGCACTATGGAGCATTGAGAATCATCATGCAGAATTGGTACTCGATGTGTGGAGTGGTATCGGAAATGACTCTGGTGCTGGAACCTATGGACGTCTTGTTGCAACATCGAATCATTTGCTGTTCATTGCAGACGATGGCACACATGGCCACGAGTTGCATCAATATCTTCGAACATCCATTCGTAATCAATGGATGGTCTGGGATTGACGACGATCGATGCAATACGAGCATGACTCACCAGGTACGTACGCTGGATGCAATTGCTCCTTGGGCGTGAGTGGTTCGCGACATGCGAAACAAATCGTTGTTCCAGTCTCGGTTAAATCGGGAAGGAGTGCAACACGTTTGTCAAAGACGAAACATTCGCCATCCCAATAATCGCCTCCAACATGTTCGAAATAACCGAGAATGCCTCCCTCAAGTTGCTTGATGTTGGTAAATCCAGCATCCTTCATGATGACGCTGGCCTTTTCACAACGAACGCCTCCAGTACAGAACATGACGATCTCTTTGTCTTTCAAAGATTCTTCAAGTTCGGAAACGGCTTGTGGAAAGGCACGGAAGGTATCAAGATCCAATTCGATTGCATTGTGAAACGTTCCTAGTCGTGTCTCGTAGGTGTTTCGAGTGTCCAGTAGAACCACTTCATCACCATTGAGAAGTTTCTCATGAAGGTCTTTTGGAAGGATTCTTCCATCCATTGATTCAACTCGATCGAAGTTTGGAAGGCCAACAGAAATAATTTCGTTTTTGAGACGGACATTCATTCGATTAAACGGTTGATGTTCAGAATACGATTCTTTGAAGTCGATATCAGCAAATCGTTCATCGTTGGAAAGATACGCTCGAAATGTAGCGATGCTTTGTTCCAAACCTGCTACGAAGATATTGATTCCTTCATGACTGAGAAGAATTGTTCCTTTCAATCCGAGTTCATCACACTGCGCTTTGAACGGTTGACGTAACGCATCTCGATCGTCGAGTACAACAAACTTGTACCCTGCAATGTTGAGGTGTTGGTCGGTCATGATGAATCGTCCTACTTCATCCTCTTATGTTCATCGACTATTGTCGCCAATCATGCCTGCTGGCGAGTGGATGGCGCCATCCTTGACCGAAGGCGCGTGAAGAGACGCGAGGAGCGGGCGCCATCTGCCAACGCTTGTGTTCATTTGCTTCAAGGCGTTGAAGAACAGAAACAACCAATGTATGCTCAAATCCACGCTCCGATATTGCCATTGCACCAAGTCCCTCTTCGATATGGAAACGAAGGATTTGATCGAGAACATCGTATGGAGGAAGCGTATCATCATCTCGTTGATCAGGAGCGAGTTCAGCAGATGGTGGCTTGGTCATGGTCGAGTCATTTACTGGAGATTCTTGTCCACGCTCAATCGCTCGACGATTGAAGACTTCTGCAAGCCCATAGACATCCATTTTGTAGACATCACCAAGCGGTGTATATCCTCCTGCCATATCACCATAGAGCGTACAATATCCTTGTGCAAGTTCCGATTTGTTTCCAGTAGCAATCGCCATTCGGCCTTGTGCATTCGCATGGGCCATGACAAGAATTCCACGAAGTCGTGCTTGGATGTTCTCTTGTGCAACTTTTGCACCTTTTTCCAGCAATGTTGCTAATTGCTGTTCAAGACCTGTATGGTGTTCGTCGATGGAAATACAAGCGTATTCCAATCCAAGAGCATTGGCAGTATGTTGTGCATCATCGATGGAATGTTGTGACGAAAAACGAGACGGCATGGAGATTCCAAGCACGTTTTCACCACCTACTGCCTCCGCAGCAACACACGCAGCTACTGCGGAATCGATTCCACCGCTTAATCCAAGAACAATACGTTCAATACCTGATTTTTGACAATAATCTCGCAAGCCAAGAACAACTGCATCTGCGAGTTCCTCAAGAACATCTTCACGTCCTTCTCCTGTTTCATTGGCCGCAACATGAAGGAGTACGTCTTCCGAATCATCCAACGAAATCCAGCGTGTTGCACCTGGTTGTTCGATATCGACGAGAAGAATCCCTTCCGCCCAGGAAGGAGCGACGATGACTTCACCTGATGGCCATGCTGCGAGTGAGCGTCCATCGAAGAGCAAATCGTCGTTTCCTCCAATTTGATTGCAGAGAAGGAAGGGGTGGTTCAGAGTTTTTGCAGCTGTTCGAGCAACATGTAGACGGGTTTGGATTTTGTTCGTATGGTAGGGCGATGCTGAAAGGTTCACTGTCGCATCCAAATGTACACCTTGTCGCCCCCATTCCGCTAATTGTTCAATCGGGTCCGATTCGTACTCAGAGGGTGTTTCTCCAGCAACTTGCCAAGCATCCTCGCAAACAGTAACGCCCAATTCAAGAGGACCAAGAAGCGTTCGAGCAATTCCTGGCCGATCGTCCGAATCGAAGTAGCGAGCCTCATCAAAGACATCGTAGGTTGGAAGAAGTTGTTTACGAGCGACTATCTTCACAGGCGCTTCATTGCCAAGCAGTACAACACCATTTCCGGGTTTTCCTCGTGCATGATCCGGCATCGTGGGTGTTCCAATCAACGATGGAATCTCGACGTCGAGAGATGATGCTGCCTGTTGAGAGCGTTCAACAAAACTCGATTGCATCAACAAGTCACGAGGCGGATAACCGCAGATTGCAAGTTCAGTACTAACACAAGCAGCTGCTCCCGAGGACGCTGCAATTTGGATAAACCGTTCAAGTCGGGCAGCATTTCCTTCGAGATCACCAACGGTAGGATTGAGTTGAAGCAGAGCGATGATGCTTGCTGCTTGCTCGCTCATGACCATCCCAAGTATCCGTGTTTCATAGGATTGATGCATCACTTGTATTGAAGGATTTCACCGTTTTCATCCTTGTACCACCAACTGCCATCTTGTTGATTTTGCCACCACCAGACACCATCTGAGCCTTGTTTCCAACCATCGGTTGTGGTAGTCTGCGTTGTTGCTGCAGCCGATTGAACAGGTGCTGATTCCTGAATCGGTTCGGCCAGATTAAGGTCGGCATCATCGTCGATGTACTCGCCTTCATCCTCATCAAGATAATCGGAATACTCATCCCATTCATACTCCGATCTCGAACCTCTGCGGACGGTCGCATTTCGTGCCATCAACAACAATGCAAGAATGATGGAAAGGCCAAGCAGTGCTCCAATCGAACCCAAAACAGGATTCACATCACCAAAGACAGTTTCAGCGAATGTAGGGTCACTTTTCGCACGAACATCGACGGAAGGGCCGTTACCCTTCACACCGTTTTCGAGTTGAACTTCGATCCACTGCAAACCTGTTTGCTCTGGCGCCCAATCAACAAGGATGGTCCCTGTACCACCCTCAGCGACTTCGAGGTCTGTTTGGCGAATGACCTCAGAAGTACCATCTGCACGAACCACTGAGATTGTCGCATAGGTGCTTCCATCCAACGTTCCAACGTTCTTGATAAAGATTTGAACGGCTGTTGAATCACCCGTCTGAAGATTCAAGCGCGAGTATTCCATCGGTGGTGTCTGGAGTTCGAACTTCGGCTCTCGCCATTCCATCAACCATGAAGTGATCGCATTACCTGCAGACTGTCCCTCGCCCCCGAGAACGGAATTTCCTGCAAGATCTCGTCCTTCAACGAGAACATACACGGTGAAACGATCGATGAGCATATCATCGGTGATGACACTCAAGTCCATTGTCCCTGTTCCAACCAAACCAAGCCCACTGATTTCAGTTCCTTGAAGCAAGAATGGGCTATCTCCTTCTCGAATGAATTCACCCGTTTCCGTATTTTCAATCCACCAAGCGAGGCGCAGCGATTCAAAGTCAATTCCACCTTCTTCGGAAAGGACGATGGTGACCTCATGCTCTCCAGCGGATAGAATCGAACCAGGTCGTGGTGTTTGAACCTCGATAGGTTCTGGACCAAGCCCGTCAACAACCATCCATTTGACCGAGGAATCCTCATCCGTAGCATCGATACCTTGTGAGGGCAGACAGCCGACGGACCATGTCAATGGGATGGTCCCTGATGTTACTGGAGATCGTAGTTCAACGTTCCATATTCCATCGTATGTTTGAGCAGAGTATGTTTGTCCAGCAAACATCACATCAACACTGCAATTGAAATCAGGTGTTTCCTCAGTGGCTTCAAACACCAAGCCACCAGTGAGTTCAAACGGTGAATTTGGTGGAATTCTCGCACCATCATCAAGTGCTGTTCCTTGCGTAAGGACCAACGAGACCGTCTCTTGTGGAATCATCAAAGCTGGTGAAAATCGCCAACGCAAGGCAGGGAAGGTCTGAATCACTTCTTGACCGGCTCGATCGATGATCTTCACGCTCGGTTCACGGAACGTGTCTCCAAGGTCAGGAGTTGTCCATGCAAGTTCTAACTCCGTCACCAAACGAGTGTCCTTCTCATATGGACCAGCATTGGTCCCATCCAAGGCGAGCATGTTGCAATCATGAACGATGAGATGAACGCTGTTTGATGTGCATGAATCAGTTCTGAAATCCCATGTAAACGAGAGCGGCGATGTGAGAATATTGGATGCGAGTTGAATTTCAACCGTGGTCAAATCAGAGGCTCCGTTGGGTTCGTTCATATCGACTCGAAGTGTATAGGATTGGCTCGGATGGAGCCATGGCTTTGCTCCACCTGTCCACGACATGGCTGCTGGAGGTAAATTTGGTGGACCATCAGGGTTGAGTTGGTACATGAAAAGATGCTCACCTTCCTCGCCAGTACCACCATCTTCGAGCACTTGACCGGACGCGTCCATTCCAACCAAGTATCCAGCAACTTTCTGACCTTGCGAGCCCATCGAATCATCGAAGAGAAGTGTGTACAAACCGGTTGATTGCGTCAAATCTGTAGGAATGATGAGCGACCGTTCTTTGTATTCATCTGGGCTCGGCCAGCCATTAAGATCAATGTCGTCGGCCCATTCTCGCCACAGCATGACATGAACATCGGAAGGAAGCAAAACTGGATCAAGGATTTGGAATTGTACCGTTTGGCTTGTTGAGGCGAGGCGATGATCATACCATTCGACCGAGGAGGCAATAACAGCCGGAGCGGTCGGATCGATCTTGAACGTACGCGTGTATTCTGATTGGTTGATGACATCACCACCATTGAGTGGAATCACACGCACGGTCCATGTCAAATCTCCGAACGAAAATGGCGCTGTATCCGAAACGTTCCATATATCTACATCGAGACTTGTCGTATTCGCAACCATCGTGTTGCCTTGCCACAACTGAACCTCAGCATCACCATCAGCAAACGCATCGATTCCATCAATGCCTTCGTAACCAACGTCGATTGAGAAATTCAATCCCATTCCAGCAGCGAGATACTCGGTGCTTGAATCGATGATACCATGATCGCCTGTAATTTCAACGGATTTGATGGCTAAATCATTCTCGAAGGCTTGGCCACCACCGATACCACTCCACGTGTATTGACCTGGTCGTGAAATAACACCGTTATCGAGGACAAGGCGCATTGAAGCGGTCAACCAATCCTCATCATCCCATCCTTGTTCAATACGGAACTTGACGGTGATTTCACGCATTGTTGCCGATGTTTCTGTGATGGTGAAGGACTCGGTTGGATGCAATTCAATCAGTGAACTGTCACCTTGCCCAAGCGATTGGCCTCCGCCCGTTGGCAACAACCACGTCCCGTGATTGTTTTGCCCTTGAACATCCAAACGAATCAATGAGATTGAACGTGCTGTATCGACGCTAAATCTTGTGTTAAACGATATCCATCGTTGTGAAGGTGTTAATGGACTTGAGGCGTTCTCCACCGTCACCATGCCTGCAGCAACATCGTCGCTAAAGCCCATGTTGGTCACTTCAACAACCAATTTTCCATTCGATTGACCACTAAACGGGAAGCTGATTGTTGGAGTGGAACTCGATGTCCGAGAAGCTGAGTTTGCTGACATGACAAGCGGAGATTGCTCATTGGCAACAATCGACATTTGTGTTGAATAAGGAGCGGCGAGGTTTGAGAAGGTCGCTACACCATTTCCGTACACTTCGATGTTAACCAATGCGAATCCTTGACCCAAGTTGTTCAACAATGCACTTTGACTGTTCAATGTTGCTTGCAAGAGCGCAAACTCAGATTCATTGAGCTCAAGACGGTAAACCGTTGCATTCTCCAGCGTTCGCGAGACAATGGTTGAACCCGCGACACGTAGAGACATGCCTGTCATATTGCCATTTTCACTGGATACTGAAACCGCGAAATGTTTCAGATTTGATGCTGGAATCCACGCACCAGCCTCGGCAAGACCAGCGAATCCAAATGCGTCACGTTCCGTATTTTCACCATTTGAGAAGTGATCTTGGAAGCCCCATGATCCAATTCGCACATCGGGGTCACCCCATTCCAACAAGCCATCGCCGTTCATGTCCAACGACGGGGCGTGAATACGTTGACCGCTCGACATCGTCACTTGCACCTCATCGAGGAGTGCAGGTTGTGTCGAATTGTGCATGAACATGAGTTGGAAAACATGCTCGTTCGGTCCGAGTTGACCCGAGTAAGGAAGGCTGATCGTCATCCATGGGTCTGCATCATCATGACGTACGTAGGCGTCGTATTCCTGCATTGTCGCAGCAATGGTATAACCAGCGAGTGGCGAATTACTCGTGAACCAAGGCGAGTGTACAGTACCATTGGCAATCGATGTAATCGAGCCTGCAAGATAGGTGCTGTTGTTCATTGCCCATCCTCGTTCCATCGGATCTGAGGAGAAGGTATCCTTGACCAAACCGCCTGCTGTGATTGACTCAACCGATGGCATGGAACTCGTATCCAAGCCCTCGAAGAGCAAGCGCAAACGCATGGCTCCATAGGTTTCCCAATCAACAGCATCGAGATGGACTCGTGTTTCTTCGATGTTTTCGAACCCTGAGATATTGTCGCCAGTTGTTGCATCGATCAACGTCCAAGTTAGACTTGAACCCGTAGGAATGTCTGCGTTGATGTGCATAGGTGCATAGGGGCCTTCTGCAAGTGAAAAACTATTGGAAGAATTGTATCCAAACGAAGGACTGGTCCATGATGTTAATGGAGGAATGACCACTTTCACATCATCAACGAACCAATAGTCACAGCAGGTACCGCTCCCTGATGTTTGTTGAATTCTAAACTGTGAAGTGGAGTGGAGTGCCGCTGCTGGCAGGATGGTCGAATATTGGAAATTGCTGGTTTGGGAACCACCGCCTTGGAATGTGTGGAACGTGGTCCATTGCCCGCTTGCAGTCTTATACTTGAGTTGAAGATTCTCGCCAGAATCGGGTGTTTCACCACAACCCGAACGACCTTCGTGCACCCACGCATGGAACGGGATATTTGTGCGTCCAGCGAGGTTGGTCGCAGGTGAAGTCGCATGGGTCGAACCAGCATAGGTTCGGAGCGACCCTCCACTTGAGCCGTTGTATCCACAGGAAGGTGTCGTTACCCGTCCACTGTACGAATTGGAAAACGTCCAACCTTGTGCTCCATTATTGAAATCATAACCCGGTGCTGAACCATCTCCGGTCAGAACACCCGATTGTGAGAAGGTATTGTTCTTCACAGCATCAACGTGGTTCCAAGCGGAATCACCCTCCCATAGCAATGTCTGAGAGTTTGCCATTGTCGTGGATTGAACCGTCATATCCAATGACGTAATTGCTCCAGAACTTGAAGGAAGGTCCAACTCAAATGGAGTCAAACTCGCTTGACCCGGTCGGACATCGACCGTAACGGAGGTCCCAACCGAGACAGAATCGACGACCTGATCGCCTTTGAGATGGACATCTGGAGCAGGTGGAGCAAACGTCGTGTAAGGACCCATGACGAACAAAAATAGCACGAGCAAGGCAATGCCCCGTCCCTTCTTGGAGTCGGCCATACCTTTGCCTGATTTTCAAAGGACTTGAATGTGTCAG
>Ga0208127_1000364_pt1 | contig 23118 bp, 21 predicted proteins | sample ETNtaG_6_FD_185751 | JGI IMG/M metagenome (GOLD analysis project Ga0208127, IMG submission 185751) | Marine microbial and viral communities from oxygen minimum zone, Eastern Pacific Ocean - ETNP201306SV45 (SPAdes) (version 2) | ecosystem: Environmental > Aquatic > Marine > Oceanic ... | reverse complement strand
AGGTCTTCGCCGAGGCGTGCACACTCATCGTCGTTGTCGGTGGCGAGGTCGTAGCGGTGATAACAGACGAGATTGCCGATCTCGTTCGCCTGCTGACTCAGCGGCAAGAGGCCACACTCCATGGCGGCAACGGCACTCCCGGCACGGGTGTGGGAATGCAGGGCCACATTGATATCCGGCCGCGCCTTGAGTACTGCTGAGTGGATTGCATGGCCCGCGTCGTTGTAAGGGTAGTCACCAGAAATCACCCGGCCCGAAAAATCGACCTTAATGAGGCTGGACGCTGTGATCTCCTGAAAAAGCAGTCCATAAGGATTGATCAGATACTGATCTGGTTGTCCCGGGACCCGGGCGCTCAAGTGCGTGAAAATGAGATCGGTCCAGCCGTATTTCACGAAGAGCCGATAGCAGGCGGCAAGATCCTGACGCAAAGCCCACTCTTCGGGTGAAATCGCATGTTGTACTGCAGGATTTGAAGCCATCATGTTCTCCTTGAAGTTGCGGGTTCAGGACTGGGGTGTTTCATTATTAAGAAATAGATAAATGGCGCCATCTCTTACCTCAATCGGGTAAGTCTTAAGGTCAATGCAGACAGGAGCCGACAGGGCCTTGCCCGACCGAATATCAAAGCGGCCCTGATGAAGGGGGCACTCGATCACGTTATCAATGACGATGCCGTCTTCCAGATGCTGTTCCTCGTGCGTGCAGAAACCATCGGTTGCAAAAAACCCCTCTGTCGTGTGGTAGACGCAATAGGTTTGATCGTTGTGATCAAACCGTATGACGTCTTCTTCGTCAATATCGTCTGTTTGGCAGACGTAGATCTCCTGCGGCACCGTAATCTCCTGGTTAGGCCTCGTCGGTAATGTACAACTTTACTGGTGTGCAGGTGTCCATTTATCCAGCGCCTCAAGGAACTTTTCTTTCTCTCCAGAGTGCATACTGATATTCGTATGGTCGTAGGGAAAATTTTTTGCCACCACCTCTTTGTGAAAGGCGCCCAGGGCAGCAACGCGCTCTTCGTGGATCTGCTTATGCAGCCGGCCGACATCCCCGAAGGCGTGGGCGTGCTTGGGCGGCGTTTCTTCCTCGCTGGCCTCCCCGCATATATCCGCGACAAAAGACATGATGACATCTCCGCCGCTGCCGGATCCAAGCGAGAAGGTGACGATCGAGGTTTTGAGATTGACCGCTTCGAGCACTTCCTTTGCGATGCATTCGGCCTCCACCGCAAAAACGCCTGCCTCTTCCATACGCTTTAAGGTGTGGAAGATCTGCATGGCCTCGTCGGCGCTGCGGCCCCAGCCCCTAAGGCCTCCGCAATACTGGCTGAAGGTTGGGATGAGGCCGATGTGGCTTTGTACGGGGATTCCTTCTTTCGCCAGCATCTCCATGGCCTCATAAGATCGAAGGGTGTAGTACATATCGGCACCCCGACGCATGGCATCAAAGGCATGCGCCATGATCTCTTCATTTGAGCCAAACTGAGCCCAGGTAGAGCCGACTCCAGTGAAATGGGTTGGAGCAATCCGTCGGATGTCTTCAATCTGGTCGGCACCTACGACGAAGAGGTCTACGCCGGCTTCAACACACGCGCGTGTCTCTTCGTCCCCAACTGGATTGGCCATCGACAGCTTTTGGCCGGAGCCTTTGAGCGCCCGCAGATCATGGATCGTGTAATTCCGGGCCGCCGGGTTGCGGCTGAAATCATATATTCGTTTCATGTCACATTGACCTTTCTGAGATTTTGGCAACGGGGCCTCCGTCGGTCACCATATGGGGTGCCTGGCGGATGGTCCAGGCTTTGGTATTGCGTCCAAGCGAGCGTCGAATTACCACAGACAATACTTCCAGGTTTGTTCTCCAGAAACCAGGATCCGGAGTGGGGAGCTGATCTTTGAGTTCCTGGTGAAGAGCCGGCAGGGCAAAAAATGGAACCTGCGGATATAGATGGTGCTCTACATGATTCTCCATATTGAGGTAGAGAAAAGACGCAATCGGGTTGCTTTGGCAGGAGCGTGTGCTGTTGAGAATGGAGGGCGAGTTCTCGGCCATTTCAACGTGCTGAATTAGCGTCATCAGCAGCATCACAGAACGCCCCAGCAGTGTCGGTAACACGAGGAACCACCACAGCCATGTTGCGCCTAGAGCGATAGCAACTCCGATCGCAATATAGAAACCGAGAAAGCACCAGGCATTTCGGCGCAGACGAGGGAATTCATCTGTCGGGATGACTAACTTCATAGTCTCGGTATAACGTGCCGTGGCCAACTGGATCAGCATGCGCAGGTGACTTCGGGTCAGGGCGAAGCCTGTCACCTCGAGGAGCCAAGTCGGAAACGTCATCGGTGTGTCAAACGGCATTTGACAATCTTTGCCTACATGCCACGTATAGGTGTGATGATTGGTGTGGGTGTAGCGCCGGTGAAGTGGTTCCTCGAGATAGAGCAGGGCGCAGACCCACATCACCGTTTCATTCAACCATCGTGTTCTGAAAGCCGTGCCGTGAGCCGTTTCGTGACTCATGGCGTAAACCGGGACTGACAAAACCGTGCCGTAGATCAGCATCGCCGGCCAGACCCAAAAAGTTTCAAGACCAAGGTAAACCCCAAACCCCGAGACCAAAAGCGCCAACAACCATTTAGCGAGATAAATAAGACCAGGCAGATCCGATCTGCGAGAAAGCGCTTTTAGCGTCTTGCGATCAAGCGTTATGCCGCTCGACGCCGCGTTCGTCGCTATAAAATTTTGGGCAGTCAAATATCCAACTCCAGATAAGGGTTGTTGCAATCGAGATTTTCCGGATAATCAGATAAAAGTAAATTTAAACTAAATATTCATCTCAATAGAAATCAGTTATGTCTAATCTTGATGCACAAATCAAGACTTTTTTGGGAGTGGCTCGTCTAGGAAGTTTTCGCCGCGCGGCAGATGAACTTTGCGTGACGCAAGCGGCTGTAACAAGCCGTATCAAGGGGTTGGAGGAGTACTTAGGATTTACTGTTTTTCATCGGCACCGTCGCGGCGCCGAACTGACGGAGCAGGGCGAGCGGTTCATCGAGTATGCGCGAAACGCAATCGATGTAATCGAACATGGTCGCGAGGCCGCGCGTCGCGCGGATAGTTACCGCGCCCACTACCGCTTTATGAGTCAGTACCTCCTGCTGGGCGAACTCGTTCCTGATTGGTTGGACTGGATGAACCGGGAGGCACCCGACGTTTCGCTCTCGGTCGATTGTGGGTACTCGATGATCGCAACTAAGGAAATCGCAAACGGACAACTGGATCTTGCGGTGGGGTATCAGTATCAGGTCACGAACGGCGTCATATTTGAGCCGCTTTTTACAGAGCGTCTTGTGCTGGTAACAAGCTATGAAAATGTAGACGATTGGCGAGAGAACTATATCTCCATTGGTTGGGACGAGGCATTTGACGAGGAGCATCGGCGCTTTGTTTCAGAAAGCAAACCAAAGTGTCGCCTACATGCAGAATTTATCGATACCGCGCGCACCATGCTAAGTCGAGAAGCCTGCAGTGCATATGTGGTGGAAAGATCAGCCCACACTCTGATCGCCTCGGGAGCGGTACAGCTGGTGCCGGATGCGCCGGAGTGGATGCGGCCCGCTCACGCGATTTATCCAGCTCGGCCGACACATCCCGATGTCCAGCTCATTGCGTTAGAAGGGGTAAGGCACCTCTTCGCCAAGGTAATCAAGAGGTCTCAAACATAGTTCCTGATCCACGCCATTCATTAACCTTTGAGAGTCTGTGCGCGCTGCATACGAAATGCACGTTTGGCTTCTACCGTTCCGTCATGCCATGAGCCAAACAGTTTGTCGAAGGGCGCAGGTTTATTCCCGTAGTTCACCTCGTAGTACTTGTGATGAATCTGGTGAAAGGGGTCTCCTGCCGCGATCTTGAGGTGCTTGCCCAGTCTGACCTCCTGAAATCCTGAATGGGAGATTGCAGGCGAAATTCCCTGGAAGAATCCCAGCAGTATGACCAGTACCGGATGGACGGGGAGAAACCAGAAAAGCACAAAGACAGAAAAATAGAGGCCATGCTCAATCGGGTGCATGGAAATGCCAGACCAGGGCTGGGGACTGTTGTTCTTGTGGTGCAGCGCGTGAGCAACACGGTAAAGCGGTGGCCAGTGCAGGAGTCTGTGAACGAAATAGAAGTGGGCGGAACTCCAGAAAATAGTCAGGACCCCCATAATGAGTAGATAAATCTCTGACCCTTTCCATTCGACCAACTGCACGTAGTTATTGGCATAGAGCCAGTAGGTCATCGACTCATAAAGTGTCCAGATCGTCACACCGCTCACCAATGACCAGAAAAGGTTGTCCTTAAGCTGTGAATTAAACAAAAAGCGCGGTGAGTTTCTGGGCTGCCATTTCTTGTTCAGTTTGGTTTGATCCTGCTGGCCTTGCCGGGTGTACAGCCACCAATGCAGAGGTGCTGCAAAAAGCGTCAACAGTGCTGCGTTACGCAGCCAGATGAGTGCGATCCACTCCCAGGACAACACCTTCATCACGGCAAGATCCGGCGTGAGGAAATACCAGGAAACAATAGCCAGAGCGGCAAAGAGATAGACCCAGGGGAAGAGGTATTCGCCGAGGAGCCATTTCAGCGCGCCGAGGGGTCGTGGCGGCCAGGCATACAGCGCAGGGACAGGCACGGGCGCGCCAACTTCTGGGGCGGCAGATCGAGACGGCTTTTCCATTTCAGATAGTTCTCCAGGGTGATGGTTTGTAGCCCACGATATGAAACAGAGTTTTTGGAGAAAACCCTTGTTGACAGCGGGAAATGTCCGAGTTAGTTTCCCCCCAGCCCTTTTTTAGGGAAATTAGCGTTTTTGTCCAAAAACGACGTGAATTATTCCGAATACGGAGGATAACCAGGAATGTATAGCAGACAAAAGACAGAACTCGACCGCCTTCAGGCCAAGGTAGCCAAGGGCAATATGAGTCGGCGGGAGTTTCTTTCGCGCGTTTCCGCCATGGGCCTGGGGGCGATGGCGCCCGGTCTATATATGCAGAGCGCCATGGCGTCGCCAAAACACGGCGGACGCTTTCGTCAGGGTGTGACGGGCGGGGCAACCAGTGATGTGCTGGATCCGGGCCAGATTCTTGACCATTACATGCTGAACGTGCAGTTCGGCCAGTTGCGCAACAACCTGACCGAGGTCGCGCCCTCAGGAGAACTGGTGCCCGAGCTTGCGGAAAGCTGGGAAGGCAGCAACGGCGCCAAGACCTGGAACTTCAAGGTCCGCCAGGGTGTGGAATTCCACAATGGCAAGTCACTCACCTCGGAAGACGTGGTGGACTCTCTGAACCATCATCTTGGAGAAGATTCCAAGTCTGCGGCAAAGGGTCAGTTGGGCGGTGTTGCCTCTGTGAAAGCGGACGGCAAGTATGGCGTAGTGGTTGAACTGACTGGGGGCGACGCGGACTTTCCGTTTATCCTCACCGATTACCACATTCTGATCTGCCCTTCGAATGGAGACGGCACAATTGATTGGCAATCGGGTGTAGGTACGGGTGGCTTCTCACTGGTGGAGCATGAGCCAGGTGTGCGCACGCTGACCAAAGCAAACCCGAATTACTGGAAGCCCAATCGCCGCTTCTTTGACGAAGTCGAAACGCTTCAGATCGCGGACTCTGCGGCACGTGAGAATGCGCTTCGTACGGGCGAGTTGGATGCGATGAATAACGTATCGCCGAAGACTGCTGATCTTCTGAAACGCCAGAGCGGAATCAACGTTGATTCCACAAAAGGTAACAAACAGATCACTCTGCCGATGCTGACCAACGTCTCTCCATTTGATAACAATGATGTGCGTACGGCGATGAAGTACATCGTGGATCGCGAGCAGTGGCTGAAAGTGGTTGCTCGAAATTACGGAGAACTCGGCAACGACAATCCCATCGGCCCGGCCAATTTCTATCGGGCGACTACGGATGAACTGCCGCAGCGTCAGTACGATCCGGATAAGGCCAAGTACCACCTGAAGAAAGCCGGTCTTGACAGTCTCAATGTTCAGTTCCACGCAGCAGAGACCGGTTTCGGCGGTTCCATCGACGCGGGTCAGTTGATGGCAGAAACTGCACGTCCGGCAGGAATTAACGTCGAAGTCGTTCGTGAACCTGATGATGGATACTGGTCGAATGTCTGGATGAAAAAGCCGTTCTCTGCGTGTTACTGGTCGGGTCGTCCGACTGAGAACATGATGTTCTCAACAGTGTACGCAGGTGATGCGGCCTGGAACGATACCTATTGGCAGAATGCCCGTTTCAACGATCTGTTGAAGATGGGGCGGGTCGAGACAGACAAAACCAAGCGTCGGGAGATTTACGTCGAAATGCAACAGATTGTCCACAACGACGGTGGCACGGTGCTGCCGTTGTTCCTGCAGGATATCTTTGCAACCAATGACAAAGTCCGGTATCCCGATGTTATCGCTGGTAACTGGGAATTGGACGGGTGTAAAGCAGCCGAGCGCTGGTGGTTCGCCTAGTCCGGCGACCTTGAAGTTGGCTCCAAGAAACCCTGGCGCGGTAGAGATATCGCGTCGGGGTTTTTGGTATCAGGATTCACCAACATTGGTTCATAGCGTCTAGTTCTTCGTGTCTTCCCTGCTTAAAGTAATTCTCCAGCGGTTGGGGCTGGGTCTGCTCACGCTTTTTGCCGTCTCGGTGATTATTGCTTTTGTCGTGGAACTGCTGCCGGGAGATATTACAGAAGCCATTTTGGGTCAGACAGCCACTCCTGAAACGGTTGCGGCCTTCAGGAAGGAGATCGGCCTGGATCAGCCCGCGTATATCCGCTACCTTGATTGGCTGGGTGGGATCCTGACTGGCGATCTTGGGCAGTCTCTTGCCAGCAAGCGGGATATTTCTGAATTTGTCGGAACACGTTTATCCAATACCCTTTTTCTGGGTGGCTTGGCAGCCGCAATTGCGGTTCCGCTCGCGCTTCTTCTTGGGTTGTTAGCTGCGCTTTATCGAAACAGCATATTTGATCGTATCGTCAATTTCACTACGTTGACGTCAATCTCATTCCCGGAATTCTTCGTCGCTTATATCCTGATTCTTTTTCTCTCGGTAAAGGCTGGGATCTTTCCCGGGATATCAAATGTCAGTACTGATCTTGCTTTCTCGGAGCAGTTTTATCGCACATTGCTGCCGGCGCTGACACTGACCTTGGTCGTTCTGGCGCACATGCTTCGGATGACACGCGCTGCAATTATTAATCTGCTTTCCAGTCCCTATATTGAGATGGCACGGCTTAAGGGGACGCGACCATTTCGCGTCATTTTTCATCATGCCCTGCCCAATGCGTGGGGGCCGATTGTTAATGTCATCGCACTGAATCTCGCATATCTCGTCGTCGGCGTGGTCGTCGTCGAGGTAGTGTTTGTTTATCCGGGGTTGGGGCAGTTGCTGGTGGATAGCGTTTCCAAGCGGGATTTGCCTGTCGTTCAGGCGTGCTCCATCATCTTCGCGGCGGTTTATATCCTGCTTAATCTTTTGGCCGATATTGTGTCGATTGTGTCCAATCCCCGGTTGTTGCATCCGCGATAGGCAGTTCTGAAGATGCTGAAACTGTTCTGGACTGCCCCACTAAGCGCCAAGATCGGGATTCTGGCGATTCTGGCCTATGCCTTTGTCGCGCTGTTTGCGCCGTTGCTCGCGCCCTATGCAGAGACTGCCATTGTCGGCGGCTCTTATGAACTCTGGTCTGATGAGTATCCACTCGGAACTGACAACATCGGGCGGGATATGCTGACCCGTCTGATCTATGGTGCGCGCAATACCATAGGCATTGCATTCCTGACCGTGGCGCTGGCGTTCGTGGTGGGAGGGGTAGTGGGAATGCTCGCCGCTATTCTTGGCGGCTGGTACGACATGGTAATCGGTAGAGTCGTCGATATTCTGATGGCGATTCCGTCTCTGGTCTTTGCGCTGCTACTGTTGACCGTCTTTGGGACCTCTATACCGTCACTAGTGATCATCATCGCACTGCTGGACAGTACTCGGGTGTTTCGCATCGCCCGCTCAGCCGCCATGAATGTGGTGGTGATGGAGTTCGTTGAGGCAGCCCGCTTGCGAGGCGAGGGAATGGCATGGGTGATCCGCAAGGAAGTCCTCCCCAATATCATGGCGCCTTTGCTCGCAGAATTTGGACTGCGGTTCTGTTTTGTGTTTCTCTTTATCGCAGCGCTCAGTTTCCTCGGATTGGGCATTCAGCCCCCGTTGGCGGATTGGGGATCAATGGTTCGCGAAAACGCAACGCTCATCAATTACAACGACATTACGCCTCTGTTACCTGCTGCAGCCATTGCAGGCCTCACCGTGGCGGTCAATTTTGTCGTGGACTGGATGCTGCATCTTTCCAGTGGCTTAAGAAGCGATTAAGCAGCTTTATCTTCCAAGAATCTTGAGAGGCCTCCTTCCTTGGGGGTCTAGTGGGTAGCTGATCAGCGATGTAGACTGATAGCCATGTCAGACGATCACCACTCTCACGACCATACTGAACCACCGGACAGTCTTACACTCAAGGTCAAGGCACTCGAATCTCTACTGGTTGAAAAGGGCCTCGTCTCTGAGCAGACGCTGGATGCCCTGATCGAGACGTATGAGCATAAGGTAGGGCCGCGCAACGGCGCGCAGGTTGTCGCCAAGGCCTGGACAGACCCGGAGTTCAAAGCATGGCTGCTGAAGGACGCCACTGGCGCCATTGCCTCACTGGGTTTCACCGGAAGGCAGGGCGAACATATGCAGGTTGTCGAGAATACGGACACCGTCCATAACCTTGTCGTCTGTACCCTTTGCTCCTGTTACCCCTGGCCGGTGCTGGGCCTGCCTCCGGTCTGGTACAAATCTGCTCCCTACCGGGCCCGGGCAGTCCGGGATCCTCGGGGTGTGCTGGCTGAGTTCGGCACACAGCTTGAACCTCATGTCCACATCGAGGTGTGGGATTCCACGGCAGAGATGCGCTATCTCGTTTTGCCTCAGCGCCCTATGGGAACCGAGGGATGGCCAGAGGGGAAATTGGCCGACCTTGTTACTCGTAACAGCATGATCGGAGTCGAGAAGATTTCTCTCCCCGGTGACGACCCCAGTGGGGATAGAGAGGTTTTGTGATGCATGGCAGCCATGATCTGGGGGGATTGGAGGGTCTGGGGCCTATCTCGCCAGAGGCAGAGTCTTGCGAGCCCGTTTTTCATGCAGATTGGGAAAAGCGGATTTTTGCCTTAACGCTTGCGGTCGGCTTTTTGGGCCAATGGAATCTTGATGAATCCCGCCATGCGCGTGAGCGACAGAGGCCCGACGATTATTTGCGCCACAGTTATTATGAGAACTGGTGGGTTGGGCTAAAAACGCTTTTGCTGGAAAAGGGCTTGGTCTCAGAAGAGGAATTCGATAGCAGTGAACCGCAATTTCAGGCGTCTTCTTTGGGACTGTCTGCCCTGCAGGCCGAGGATATTGCGGGGATTCTGCTTAAAGGCAGTTCGGTGGAAATGCAGACTGAGAAAGCCCCTGGCTTTCGGGTGGGTGACCAGGTAAAGGTTCGTCAAGAGATCACCGCGGGACATACCCGGATACCGTCGTATGTTCGGGGCCGGATAGGGATTATTGAGCGTCATCACGGCGCGCACGTCTTTGCAGACCGCAATGCACTGGGGCGTCGCGAAGCAGAGCACCTCTACGGCATACGTTTCTCATCTCGCGAGATCTGGCGCGAGGAGCCTGGAGAGAATACCGATTTTGGTGTCCGGGTCGATCTATGGGAGCCACACCTGGAAGAGGTGGGAGGAGTAGCCCGCAAGTGAACATGGCTGTCTTGCCGGGCCTGGCGGGCGACGGTTCAGGCCCGGTTTTTGCGAGCCCCTGGCAGGCGCAGATTTTTTCATTGGTGGTGGGTCTTCACGAATCAGGCTGCTTTTCGTGGAACGAGTGGGCTGAGGCGCTGTCTAGGGAAATAGCCGAAGACTCCAATGGCGGCGCCGATGGTGTAATGACCCATGAGGAGATCGATCCATCGGATTCATACTATGGCCTCTGGGTCAGCGCGCTGGAACAGATATTGGCGCGCAAAACCATCCTGGATTCGGATGAAGTTCGGGAGCGGGTTGCCCAGTGGCGCGAAGCCTATCTCAATACCCCTCACGGCGCTCCCGTGACGCTGTCGATGGCGGGCGAGCAGAAACGTCAACCCGGTTAGATCAAGCACCTATAATCGGTCTTGTGCAGAGACGCAGAATAAAAAGACCTCAGAGTCTTGGGGCAATAAGGAGATAGATCGGTGGAACGTAAACTGAGCACGATTCTGGCCTCAGATGTGGTCGGGTTCAGCAAGATGATGGCGGCCAACGAGGAGTACACACTGCGGGACCTCAGTCGGCGAAGGCAGGTCATCGACGGTGTCGTGGCTGAGCATGATGGAAAGATCTTCGGCTCGGCCGGGGACAGCATCATTGCGGAGTTCGCCAGCCCGGTCAATGCAGCCCGCTGCGCGGTAGAGATGCAGTCCCGTATGGCTTCCCTCAATGAGGATGTACCGGAAGAGCTGCGGATGCTGTTTCGCGTCGGGATCAACCTCGGCGACGTCATGGTGACCGAAGATAATCTCTTTGGGGATGCGGTCAATATTGCCGCGCGTCTTGAAGCGGCCGCGCATCCGGAAGGGATCTGTGTCTCGCAATCGGTCTTCGACATGATCAGCCAGAAGATCATGGTCTCGTTTGAAGATGCCGGCAAGCTCGAGCTGAAAAACATTGAGCACCCAGTACAGGCCTATTTTGTGATTAAAGGCCAGGGCGGGGTTAGGTATCTGCAACAGGCGGAAGCCCCTCAGGTGGCAGTCGAGAAAGCGGAATCTGGTTCTCTGGCAATCATGCTGTTCAAGAGTCTCAGCACCGACGAGGAACAGGCATATTTCTGTGAAGGTTTTTCCGAGGACCTGATCGCGGCACTGTCGCGCTTCAGAAGCTTGACGGTGGTGTCGGGAAATGCAAGTTTTTCTTACCGGGACAAACAGATGAGTCCCAAAGCGATCGGCAAGGAACTTGGGGTTCGCTACATCCTGGACGGCAGCGTAAGAAAACTGGGAAAAAAGATGCGCATCACCACGAGTCTCACCAATGCCCAGGATGAATCGACTGTCTGGTCCGAGAAATTTGACACTACCATCGATGACATCTTTGATACGCAGGATGAAATCATCGAAACTATTGTGGCGACGATTGCGGGCAAAGTCGAGGTGAACGAGGCCAAACGGGTCAGTAATGCGCGACCGGAAAATCTCACCGCGTATGACATGGTACTGCAGGGTCTTGAGTACCATCGACGCAGCAATCTGACTCGGTCTGAAGCGTCCAAGGCGTTGGAGCTATTTGAAAAGGCTATCGAGACGGATCCAACGTACGCTCGGGCCTACGCCTGGCGGGCATGTTCGTTATCTAATGCCGCGGGCTGGGATCCTGAATCATATCCCGAGAACTGGTTCGATATTTGCCATGCCTCGGCGACCCGCGCTCTGGAACTGGATCCGGATGATCATGAGGCGAACCGGATCATGGGGGCCATTTCTCTTTTCCTGAGGGACTTTGATCTGGCGCGCCATCATCATGACCGGGCTGAAGAACTCTGTCCAAGTGACTCCTATATTCTGGGCAAGAACGCTGAGATGCGCCTGTATCTTGGCAACCCCGAAGAAGGCCTTGAGAAGGTGACCTGGGCGATGCGGATTAATCCTTTTTGTCCTGATGATCTTCTCGAAAAAGACGGCAAGTGCCGTTACTGGTTGGAGGACTTCGAGGGCGCCCTGGCGAGTTTCAAAAAGATGCGCACTGAAAGCCGCGACGGCCTCTTTTACTCTGCAGCAACCTTTAAGAAGCTCGGACGCGAGGAGGAAGCATTGGATATGCTTCGGCGGGGGATTCGCCTGGCGGATGTATCGATTGAGACCTTTGTCGAAAGCCAACCCTTCCAGGACCAGGCCCGAAACCGCGAGTTGCAGGAAGTGCTGGAGTCAATCGAGTCAGCCTGAGCCAGAGCAGGTTCTATTGCAGGTTCTATTTAAGGAGGGCGTTATGGATGAAGATGTCTTCAATATTCAGCTTCGAAAATTTCTGAAGAAAGTAGGAATTCAGTCACAGCGAGAGATTGAGCAGGCGGTTCGAGACGGGATTGCCTCGGGCGCGCTTAAGGGGACTGAAACCCTGAATGCCTCAGTCCGATTGCAACTGGGTCAGACGGATTTGGATATCACAATAAAAGATGACATTAAACTCGTCTGAACAGCATCAGGCATCCAATGCTGTGGTGCTGGAACAAACATGCGATACGCCGCTCATCGATATCACCCGTGCCACCGTCTGCCGTGGAGACAACCGTGTTTTTGATGACTTCAGCCTGACGCTCTCCCAGCATGAGAGTGTCGCGATCCTTGGGCCAAATGGAGCAGGAAAAACGACTCTTCTTAAATTGCTGATGCGGGAAATCTATCCCCTTTGGCGCAGTCATCCAGTGGTCAGGATTCTTGGCAAAGAGCGTAACGACATTTGGGATCTGCGCCGCCAGCTCGGCATCATCTCAGCGGACCTACAGGAAAATTATTCCCCCGAGGTGCTCGGCCGCCAGGTTGTACTCTCCGGGTTTTTCAGCAGCGTTGGCGTCTGGGGTCATCACACACTCACGGATGAACAATACGAGCGAGTGGAGTCTGTTCTTTCGCAGTTGGATATCGAGCCTTTGGCCGATCGGGCCTTTGGGGAGCTATCGTCAGGACAGCAGCGCCGCCTTCTTCTGGGTCGTGCCCTGGTGAATGCGCCGGCCCATCTGATTCTGGATGAACCCACCAGCGGCCTGGATCTTTCGGCAACCTTTCAGTACCTCCAGACCATGCGTGAGTTGATCCGCTCGGGACATACGCTGGTACTGGTAACGCACCATATCCACGAAATCCCGCCGGAGGTGACCCGCGTGGTTATGCTGAATCAGGGGGAAGTGTGGGCGGACGGCGAGAAGTCAGAAATGCTGACCGAGTCACGTTTGTCATCGCTGTACGGCGTTGATGTGCGGTTGGTTGAGTCAGCCGGCTGGTATCAGGTGATCCCTGCCTGAGGCATCAGGACTTTGGGCTAGCAGTGATCGCGACTTTCTTTTCTGGAATCGCGTCGTACTGGATCGTGTCTTCGCCGTTATAAACCAGAAAATGCCTGCCCTTGGCTCGTGCAATCATCGTGACGCCAAGATCCTGGGCAAGTTCCAGCCCCATGTGAGTGATACCGGAGCGGGATACCAGAACGGGTACGCCCATGTGCGCCGCTTTCATCACAATCTCCGAGGTCAACCGTCCGGTCGTGTAGAAGATTTTGTCGTTTCCGCCAATGCCTTCCAGCCACATTTCCCCCGCAATCGTGTCGGTCGCGTTATGTCGGCCGACATCCTCAACAAAATAAAGAATGCGCGATCCTTCACAGAGTGCGCAGCCGTGGACTGCGCCAGCTGCACGGTAAATCTCGTTGTAGGAATTGATCGTTTTTAGCAGGGCATAGATGGTGGACTGACATATTTCGACCCTTGGCAGGCGAGAGTCATAAAGCTTATCGAGCGTGCAACTGAAGATCGTACCTTGCCCGCATCCGCTGGTGACGGTGCGTTTGGAGATCTTCTCCTGGAGGTCGACGATGCCGTTGCCGTGGTTAGTGAATACGTCAGCAGTTTCCTGATCCCAATCAACGCGAACCTCTGCTATTTCGTTGATGTCATCTATGAGTCGTTGGTTGCGCAGATACCCGAGGGCCAGCTTTTCCGGGTGAGTGCCAAGGGTCATCAGGGTCACGACTTCAGAGCCATCAACTTTTAACGTAAGAGGGGATTCTCCCGCGACGCTCATTTCCCGGGAATGTCCGAACTCATCTCGCGCATGTACCAGTTGGGTCGGCCCGATACCCGCGTTTGACAGGACTGGGCGATTATCTTTTTGGAGCGGTCTATTCATCTGAGAACTGGCGCTTAAAACCTTCCTCATATAGTCGGATTAAAGGAAACAGGCGGGCTATTATGATTCATTTCGATAGCGGGTTTGGCGAAGATGTCTTTGATCACTAAAATCCCAGCAGCCCGGTATTGTTACCAACTAGGATAAATGAAAATGCAAGGATGGGTATACGTTGCAACGATGAATAACGTTAGTTCGGTCGTCAAGATCTGCTGTTCTGATGAGGACCCTGTCTCGATCATAAATGAATGGGCAGAGCATGCAGGGATCCCTGGATCCGCCAACTTGGAGTATGCGGCGCTTGTGGACTGTCCCCGTAGAGTAGAGAAGAAAGTCTATGAGGATCTTAAGGGGTTCAATACCAAAAATGACTGGTTTCAGGTGACGGCCTTGCAGGCTATGGCAGCAATCAAATCAGAAAAGAAAGCGCGCGTGTTTGAGGAGAAGGGATCCTTGATCGAGACAGGTTAGACCACCAAAGTATCTAATTCGCAATCATTGCGAATCGGCTGCGCAAGACTGACACAGAAAAGGTTTCGGAATTCGGGCTTCCCCTTTTTAGTGATTACGGATGTTTTGATTTAAAATGCGCGAACAGGGTCCAGTGTCTTTGATGTAATCAAAAAGATTTCCGGAGAGGTGGCAGAGCTAGGTTTATTGTGACGGTCTCGAAAACCGTTGTACCGCAAGGTACCGTGGGTTCGAATCCCACCCTCTCCGCCATCTCCTTAAACAATCCGGCGGGTGGTTGTTTCTTTTCTGCCATCGGTGCGGGCTTTGACATTCTGAGTTTTGGGACTTGAGAAAGACATGGAAGATTGCCTTTTTTGTGACTTCGATAACGACGAACTGCTAGAGGAAGGAAAGTACTGTTACGCCCGGCGGGACGGTTACCCCGTGAGTGAGCACCACACGCTCATTATCCCCAAAAGACATGTTGCCTCGTATTTCGATCTAGAAGAGCCCGAGCTCCTGGACATGCATCAGATGTTGGTCAAGATGAAGGCCCGTATTGAAGGGTGGGATGCAACCGTCAGTGGATTTAATGTGGGGGTCAACGCCGGGAAGGACGCGGGCCAATCCATCTTTCACGTCCACATGCACCTTATGCCCCGGCGAAAAGGGGATATCGACAATCCGCAGGGCGGTGTCCGTGGGGTGATCCCGTCAAAACGGACCTATGTCCGTAAGAACAAGGCGCCTTTAAATCAGGGCGGTCCCGATTAAGCGACGCCCATCGGAGGGTAGGGAGGTCGGTTAACTTCCACCCTGGCCAGGAATTTCCTCGCCCAGTGCCTGAAGATTTCTGACCGCTGCGCGATTACCTTGCGCGGCAGCTTCGCCGAACCAGTGCACCGCTACGGCCCGATTGGGAGCCACCCCGTCATAGCCGTTGAAATAAAGCCATCCGAGGTTTGTTTGTGCCGGAGCGTAGCCCTGTTCGGCTGCCTTGCGATACCAGAATGCCGCGCTCGAGAGATCTTTATCGATCACGAACCCGTCAACAAAATAGTCTGCAAGATCTGACTGCGCCCAGGCGCGACCTTCGCGCGCAGCAAGTTGAATCGGAGCGAGTGCTGCGCTGAACATCGCGATGGCCTTGGGCTTATCACGATTGGTGCCTCGGGCCTCAAGGAGCATTCGGGCGACCCGGACCTGGGCTTGGGGCTCGCCCCCTTGGGCAAGGGGGGCAAGAAACTGATAGGCCCGCTGATAGTTTCCATTGTAGTAGGCGGTGACACCGCTTGTGAGGTTGAGCGATGCCTGTTCATCCGCAATGGCCTGGGCCTGGGAGATTCGGTCATCTGCTTCTGCCTGGAGTCTTTGCTGTTCAGTTTCGAGATATTGCCGCCGCTGTAACTGTGTGCTCAGGATGACAACATTCGGATTAGTGGGATCCACGGCGGCCGCCGCCTCGAGCTCTCGGGCTGCCCGGCCGAGCTGGTTTTGAGCCAGGGCATCGCGAGCTTCATCGAGATAAACCTGGGTGATTCTTGTAATTCCGTTCCTCGCACGGGCATTCGCGGGATCCAGTGTGAGGACGGTGCGATATATCCCGAGCGCATTGGCCCCTGGCGGGGTGCGAAGGCGATTCTCATTCATTGCTGTGGACGCTGCAGCCAGCAATGTCTCAATTTTCTGCTGCTGTTCTCGCGCACGCCGTGCCTTGTCGGCCTCAAGTTTTGCGAGGGCCTGCTGTTGTTTCCATTGTGCCTGGGTGGTCTCAATGTTTGACCTGGCGGACTGAAACTCAGGGCTATCACCTATGACCGCGACCGCCTCATCAAGAAAAGCTCTGGCGCTGGAAAACTCATTGTTTTTAGTCAGTTCTTCGGTTTTGATCAGCACACCAGCGGTGACTTGATCGATTCCCCGTTGCGCTGCGCTGCTGTCGGGATCCATCTTGAGTACGGTCCGAAACTCGCTGTAAGCATTCGCATCAGGCGGAGCAATCAGATGACCCTCAGCGAGGTAAGTGCGTGCGCGGGCCAGGTGTGGTTCGCTGAGTCTGGCCAGCTTTTCTGCATCCCGATAGGCATTGGCGCGGGCGAGATCATCATCCTTGGCGAACTCAGCGGTTTGCGGGATTGTGGATTCGCTTGAACTCCCTATCTGGGCTATTTCAAGTGTGGGGGTATCTGAGGGTGTCAGGTCAGTCGCACCAATGATCTCGATAGTCGTATTGGAAGCCGCGTCCCTGTTTGCTCCTGGGGGCGTCACAAGCAGATAAAGGATGTAGATGGCGAGAAGAGCCAGCAACACGCCGACCCCGAAGCGTACCGAGTAATGCTTGAATGGACTACCGAGCCGCCGAGACCATTTCTTGATATCGAGCTGAGGCAGGGCGTGAGAGCGCTTGGGTTGGGTTTTGGCGCGGCTCTGGGGAGGCAAAGAGAAGTCCTGGAAGTTCTGTTCGGTGAGTACCTCGCCCACATCTTCAAGATCATCCGCAATCTTTAAAGGGGCCCGGTTCTCGGCAGATGGTGTCTTGATGTCGTGAGCGTCTCCTGTAAATAGCGGCTCCTGACGCCCAGGAGTTTTGACAGGCTTCGTTGTGTGCGACTCGGCTATCGAGGGCGCCTTTGTATTGCGCCTCGGCGGTACAGGTTTCGCAAGATTAACGGCATTTTTGGTCTTATCGAGAGCGCTTAAGACAATTGATGAGGCACCCTTGACCCGACGGGTGATCGCGTTTTCCCCGTTTGCCGGACTTATAGAGGCTTGTTGTTTTCTTTGCTTGGCTGGTTTGGCCTCGACACTCAACTCCGGAGGGTCGGCCTGCTCATTATCCAGAACCCCTCTCGGCTCGATGGCATCAATGAGTTCTTCCGCATTTTGGGGCCTTTCGGCCGTGTCCAAAGACAGAAGTTGATCGACAAGACTCAAGAGGGTTGGCGAAAAATAGCCCTCACCAGCATCCATGACAGAGGGCAGGGGGTCCTCAAGACCGCGATCGAGGGCATCCAGGCGCGTCAGGGAGTCGACAGGAACGCTGCGACAAACCGCCTGATACAGGATGGCACCTAAGGCGTAGTAATCGGTCCAGCGGCCAAGCTGACCCCGATAACTCGTCAGCTCTGGGGCACGAAAGTCGTGCTCGGTATGGGCATCGTCGGGCGGATAATGAAAGCGGTCGGTGCTGAATCCGCAAATCAGCAACTGATCCTCATCGGCGATCAGAATTCTCCCGGGGGTAAGTTCAAGATGTAAACCGCCGGTTTCGTGGATCGCATCGAGGTAGGTAATGGCAGCATACAGAACTGCTCTCAGGGTTTCCTCAGGCAGGCGCTGCCCGGGTTGCAACAGATCGGCGAACGAGGCGCGGACCGCCAGTTCAACGGCGTACCAGGCGGCACCATCGTTTTCCTGATAATGCGCAATACGCCCTGGGTGATCCAACTGGCTCAATACGCGAGCCAAACGCAGAAATTCCGTCAGACCCTGCTCGTAGTCTGTATTGAACTGGGCATCGCAAAGCAGCAAAGACGTGTTATCTGTATCTCTAACGGCAAATTGGAGCGGAAAATACTCCTGAATAACGGTTGCCCCGTCATCGGCAAGATAGGTGTATCCGCTGTCAGAGGTGACGAGCAGTCTTGAGATTGTATGGGAGCCAAGGGCTGCCCCTGGCGCCAAAGGCGCGGCCTGGAGGAGATCACCCTCAACGGAGTCTGTAGAGTCTGCCTGATTGGCGGCCTTGTCAGGTGCTGGATTGTGCGTATCTGTTGTCATCGTGATACGGAAATATCTGCTATGAGCCGAATCCTGCAGGCGTTAACAGTGTATTGGAAGATCATATGGTCGCCGGTTATCGATACCGCAGCCTGGCTGTGTGAGAGATCAAGATAGGACGCAACCGATAGGGTCATATAATACCGCGGAAAAGAGACTCTTAGTAGGGATGGCGACACGGGTATCGCGCTGCAGGGAAAGCTGTCTTCACAACTCCCGTGTCAGTCTTCATCCAATGACCTGCGTTGACCCATCTTGTGACCCCAACCCCAGCAAAACCAAAATGATTTCTGCCAGCAAGCGGATGGCATCTGTCCAGCAGCCGATCATCCCCGTTATTGGGGATCTGATTCTCGCAAACCCCGGGACGATCTCCCTGGGCCAGGGAATCGTGCATTACCCTCCGCCGACTGAGGTCGAGAGCATACTTCGTGACTTCTGGAACGATCCCACCGCACATCAGTATGGCCCCGTAGAGGGGTTGGAGCCTTTGCGCTCAGCGCTTGCAAAAAAGTTGGAGCAAGAGAACACCATAGGGCTTGAGGGCAGGGAGGTCGTGGTAACGGCTGGCAGCAATATGGGATTTTTGAATGCGCTGCTGGCGATTAGCGACCCCGGGGACGAGATCATTTTGCCCGAGCCCTTTTACTTCAATCAGGAGATGGCGGTTCGGATTGCGGACTGTATTCCCGTGACAGTGCCGACGGATGACGCCGGACACCTGCAGATAGATGCCATTGAAAGCGCTATTACGAAGAAAACCCGAGCCGTCGTCACGGTGTCCCCGAACAACCCGACCGGTATCGTGTATCCGGAAGCCGACTTGAGAGCCGTCAATGAAACTTGTCGGGTACGCGGGATTTACCATATCAGCGACGAAGCCTATGAGTATTTTTTGTACGATGATGCCGAGCATTTTTCTCCCGGCGCGATTGAGCAAAGTGCGCCATACACTATCTGCTTGTACTCACTGAGCAAGGCTTATGGTTTCGCCAGTTGGCGTATCGGCTATGCTGTTATTCCCGAGGAGCTGTTCGGGGCCTTGAGAAAAGTCCAGGATACCAATGTCATCTGTGCAACGGCGATCTCCCAATATGCCGCTCTGGGCGCATTGCGGGCGGGGCCGGGATATTGCCGTCCCTATCTCGCTGACATGGCAATTGTTCGCCGGCAAGGCATTGAGGCCATGAAGTCTCTTGAAGGCAGGGTGAGTCTTCTGCCAAGCACGGGAGCTTTCTACCTGTTTGTCAGGGTCCCCGGCTACGAAGGCAACGATCTGGATCTTTCGCGTAACCTCATTGAGCGCTTCGGTGTAGCGGTGATTCCGGGCAGCGCCTTTGGCGTTAACGAGACCTGTGCCTTCAGAGCCTCCTTCGGCGCATTGCAAAGCGATAGCGCGATCGAGGGATTGGACCGACTGGTCACGGGTCTGAAGAATCTCGTCTAAGCCAATCCGGTTTGCGTCGGGGGCTCAACTTCGATACCCTTTGGCGCCCTGCGGAGAGGTGGCTGAGTGGTTGAAAGCGCACGCCTGGAAAGTGTGTATACGTTAATAGCGTATCGAGGGTTCGAATCCCTCCCTCTCCGCCACACAGTCAGGTTCCGGTAGAGCGTCTCTGCGCGGGCCTTTTTTCTACCGGGACTCGATACCGTGACCACAGACAGTGGTGACCGCCTGTTCCGATGCGGACCAGCTCATCCAGCGGACTGAAACGATCAGGGTGTCCTGCCGATAGCAAGAGAAGAACCAGCAATCGTCAGATCTGACCCGGCAACCACAGGACGATGGCGGGGAACGCAACCAGTAACGCGATGGTTATGGCATCCGCGATGAAGAACGGCGTAACACCGTAGAACACATCTTGCACTCGTAAATCGCTGCGCACACCCGCGACTACAAAACAGTTCAACCCTATGGGTGGCGTGATCAGGCAGAACTCGGCCATTTTCACCACCAGGATGCCAAACCAGACGGCACACATCGGACCCGACATGCCGAATGTACTGTCTGCAGCCGATACAAACTCGCCGCCATTGAGAGCCATGACCGCCGGGTAAACGACCGGCAGGGTCAACAACAGCATACCGATGGCATCCATGAACATGCCGAGGACAGCATAGGCCAGCAGGATCAATACCAGGGTCAGCATCGGGCTCTGATCCAGCCCAGTAATCCATTCCGAAAACGCCTGGGGCAGGTTGGCAAACCCCAGGAAGCGTACATAGATCAGTACACCCCAGATAATTGTGAAAATCATCACCGCCAGCTTGGCGGTTTCCAGCAAGGCTTCACGGAACTGTCGCCAGCGCATCCCGCGCACCAGTGCCATACAAAAGACAATGAACGCGCCGATGGCGCCACCTTCGGTCGGCGTACCCCAGGCATCACCGCCCACCTGCCAGGAACCGATATACCAGCTCTCGGGCATCGGGTTGTAGACAAAGAAGATGATGATCACGACAACGGCGATGATCGGCAGTGCCGGCGGCAGGGCCACAAACCGCTGTCGCCAGGAAAACCCTTTTACCGGTGGTCCGAAATTCGGTACTGTCAGCGCCAGAATCACGATTAGGGCGCCGTAGACCAGCGCGGAAAATGCCCCGGGTATGAATCCGGCCAGAAGAAGTTTGCCGACATCCTGCTCAACAATAATGGCGTAGATAACGAGGATCGCCGAAGGCGGGATCAGAGACGCCAGCGTTCCCCCGGCTGCTACCACACCGGCGGCAAAACGCTTGTCATAACCGATCTTGAGCATCTCTGGAATCGCGATACGGGCGAAAACCGCTGAGGTGGCAACCGATGCCCCGGATACCGCCGCGAAACCTGCTGTTGCGAACACGGTTGAAACCGCAAGCCCACCAGGCAGCCAGCCAACCCAGCGCTTGGCCGCTTCGAATAGTGCACGGGTCAGCCCCGCGTAATACGCCAGATAACCGATCAGGATGAAAGTCGGGATCAGGCTCAGGGTCTGGGTGGATATCTTGGAGTGCGGCACCTGCCCGGCGGTCTTCACGGCGATAGTCAACGCCTTGCCGAACCGTTCAGGGTCATATCCAAACTTTGCCCAGAAGATCCAGATCAACCCCAACAGGCCAGCAAGGCCCGCGGCGAAGGCGACACGCATACCCAGCACCACGAGCAGTACCATGCCGCCCGACACCCACAGTCCGATCTCAATGGGCTCCATCAGCGCTGCTCACTCACCACGACGTCCTTATCCTCCAGCACCTGTACCTCATCTGCTGCCTGTTGGGCTACAGACTTAATCATGGGTACGGCCACCGGCTCGGACTGGCCATAGATCATGGCCCGCGCATAGGCCCACAGCTGGATGAGAAAGCGAATCACAAGAACGGAAAACGCGACCGGCGCCAATAACTTGGCCGGCCAGATCGGCAAGCCGATATCGATAGAGGAATCCCGACTCCAGTTCGGCGCGCTGAAATCAAAACTTCTATCAAAATGCGACCAGCTTCCCCAGACCAGGAGCATCATCAGAATTAAGGCGGCCAGAGTGGTAATGAATTCGGCAATCCACAGCGGGCGGCCTTTAAGTTGCCCGATCAGGATATCCATGCGGATGTGGGTGCCATCGCGCTGGGCATAGGCAACTCCCATAAACGCGATCAGGGGCATCAATTGCTCAATCCAGTCAACGTAACCCGGGATTGGCGCATTAAACCCGTTGCGTCCGGTGACGGAAATGACAGCGAATGCCATGATGGCAAACACCGCAAGACCTGACACGAGTGCCAACCAGCCCTCGAGTCGGTGCAGCGAGCGGTCCAGCCTGCTCAACAGGCCGTCATTTTCCAGAACTGAAGATGATCCGGCCATAAAAAAAGGGCGCCGGATGAACCGGCGCCGCTCGGAATTTAACGCATGCTGTTCAGAGTGCTCATTACCAGGTCGTAGAGCTCCTGGGCAGGCAGCCCCTGCGCGGTCATGTCAGCGATCCATTGCTCGCGGATCGGATCCGCTGCCTGGGCCCGAAAGGCATCAATTTCGGACTGGGCAAGCTCAATCTTCTGAACATTCTTTTCGGCCAGAACCGTATCCCACTTTGCGAGCAATTGACCATAGTTGGCGAGATAGTGATCAAGCGCTTCGCTGATGGAACTGTCAAAAGCCTCACGTTCCGCGTCGGTCAGCGCCTCATAGGCATCGATGTTGGCGACGACGGGACAATTCACCGTGCCCGGATTCAGGTTTGAGGTCCACCAGGTAGCCTGGTCGATGGTGCGAAAGGCGAAGTGCGCGTGTTGTGCAAAGGCGACCGTATCCACCACGCCGGACTCCATGGCGTTGTAGGCCTCTGTAGCGGTTACCGAAGTCGGGACCGCACCGATGGCCTTGAAAGCCTGGCCGATGCCGCCGGTAGCGCGGACCCGCATGCCGTCCATGGACGCCAGAGTTGTACGAGGCTCTCCCGTTCCTACGATATTGTATTGCGGCATGGGCGAGGTCATGATGAGCTTGGCATTCCACTGTGCCATTTCTTTCTGTACCGCCGGATGCCCATAAACAGCGCTACTCACCGCAACTTCTTCTTCGAGCGTGTTGACCCCCAGGAAAGGCAGTTCCAATACCGTGATCGCACGGTTTTTGTCGCGATGATATCCAGCACAGAACTGGGCCATTTCAAACGCCCCGATCGAGATGCCGTCAAGATTCTCACGGTTCTTAGACAGACCGCCGTAGGAAATATTCAGGGTGAATCCGCCGTTGGTCTTCTCGCTGACGAGTTCAGCCAGCTTTTCGATGTGCTCGGTAAACGCGCGCCGCTTACCCCAGACGGAGACATTCCACTCGGTGGCGACCGCCTCAAGTGCAAATGTACAGGCAATTGCCGCGACAACAGTACGTCC
>Ga0208127_1000361_pt1 | contig 23244 bp, 27 predicted proteins | sample ETNtaG_6_FD_185751 | JGI IMG/M metagenome (GOLD analysis project Ga0208127, IMG submission 185751) | Marine microbial and viral communities from oxygen minimum zone, Eastern Pacific Ocean - ETNP201306SV45 (SPAdes) (version 2) | ecosystem: Environmental > Aquatic > Marine > Oceanic ... | reverse complement strand
GTCGACTAAATCATCGAGTTCAGGTGAGGTCATGACCTCCAATCGCTTAAGCATCTCTTGCTCTTTCTCTTTTGGTCCAAAGATGCACAAAACGGTACCGAGTTCACGAACACGTCGTGTAATGGCTCGTGTATCGATGTTCTCGATTCCAGGTATGCCATGTGCTTGGAGGAGTTCAGAAACGGTTCCAATGGAATCTCGATGGTCTGGATCTTGCATTGCATGGCGTACGACCACGCCTTTTGGCCAGACCGCACGAGATTCAGATTTCCCTCCATGAATGCCATAATTTCCAATCAATGGATAGGTGAATGTCAGAATTTGACCTGCCCAAGACGGATCTGTCAGAGATTCTTGATAGCCCATCATTCCTGTGGTGAAAACCAACTCGCCTTCGCCAAATCCTTCTGCTCCAAACAGTGTCCCTTCAAATCGACCTCCATCAGCCAGCAAGAGGATCCCTTCTCCATTTGCTTTCTGCGGAAGATTCTGTTTGCTGAGAAGGGCATCAGCAGCATCTGGGAAAACTGGTGGATTCGTGACACCATGATTAAGTCGGCCCGGGGCAAATCCGGAAGGGCTGCCACCGTCTATCGACATCAGCGGTATTCGATATAGGCCATCCATAATGCTTGGGGATGGTTTTGGATGGAATTCACGTTCTTATTTGGTATCAGTCACGTCTTTTCCAGTGTTGCTTGGATTGATGATTAACTCGCCGCCATCAAGGACTCTTTCAGCAGAACCTGTACCATACCAACCGTCCAAAAACAAAGCGAGTGCAGCAACTTCAGAATGCGGTTGATTTCCAACAGCAAGATTGTACTGTGCAACTTGAAACACTTCGGATGGAACTTTCGCACCACCGACGATAATGACGAGTGGTCGATCACGACGAATGGTTGGCGTAACACTTCGATAAGAGGCGCCATACATGGTCAAATGAACGGCGATCCCTGGAGGATTTCCATCAATTCCTTCGCGAACGAATTTTCGCAACCATGCCATTGGGCTTTTGACATGCTCGACAAGCATATCGCCTCCAAAACGTTGGTTGACCGATCCAATGTTTTCAGCAAGGCGCTCATCTTCATCACCCGAAAACAAGAAACGGTTGGCGCCTAATGCACGAGCTACCAATGCAAGATGTGTGGTAATTCTTGGGTCCCGACCAAGACGATATCCCAATCGTAAGATGATGACATCATGGTCGGCCATGTTGATGCCTCGCGTGTTTCCTTCATGAAAGGAGGGTATCATTCAACCGGGGGGTGTTCTTCATGTTCTCCAGGTGGCGTGAGGACAATATCTTCGTTCGCTTCAAGGAAACGTCGCAGCCAAAGAAGAAGATAAGCATCGACGATGAGATGGCCTCCGTACACTGTTCCAGCACCTACCAACGCTAGTCGAGCACTTCTCCACAAACCAGTATTGAGTTCAATGGAATCAGACATGAGCGCTGTTACAACGGGTTCTCCAACGTACAACAATACCATGATGATCATGACGCCAGAAATCAACGAAGGTACGAGCGAGCCCATCTCTCTTCCAAAGTCACCAAATACTGAATGAAGAAATGCAAGTGCCATGACTGCAAGTGCGACTTCATTAAAATCGAGTGTGAAGAATTTCGAAACCCCAATCTCAAGGTCATCCGAGGATGAATTACTGATGAGAAGCCACCAAAACAAAAACGAGACAGTTACCACGCTGGCACCAAGTTTTGCCCGGCTTGATAGCATGTTGAAAATCGCAGGTTTGTCGTAGATGTCGAGTCGAAGAGCGACACGCTCAGCGAGTTCAAGCGATGCTTCACTGACGCCAAGTTCTGTCGATGAAGCAACTGGGCTACTCCTTGCACTGTTATCTTCATCGTCCGACATGCAAAACCCTTGAACATGAGGCCTTATGAATCCATCCTTCCTCGATAGCCTCATGGCTGATGCATTGGCACCTTTTTCGTTCCGCCGACAGCCATCTCAAACTGGCCTCATGGCAATTGTCAATGTTACGCCCGATTCCTTTCATGAATCCTCGCGTCAGTCCAGTGTCTCTGAAGCCATCTCAAATGCTCAAATGATGATTCAAGCAGGTGCAGAGATCATTGATATCGGTGGTGAAAGCACGCGTCCAGGATCTCAACCTATATCTATAGAACAAGAACTTGAACGAGTTGTTCCAGTCATTTCTGGCATTCGAGAGGTCGAACCATTGGTTTCGATTTCAATTGATACCCGTCATCATCACGTTGCCGAAATGGCCTTGAATGCTGGAGCAAACATCATCAATGATGTTTCTGGATTACGATGCCCAAGCATGATGGAGTTGGTTTTGGATCGAAAGGTACCTGTTTGCATCATGCATATGCTTGGTGAACCAAAGACCATGCAAAAGAATCCGAGTTATGACAACGTCGTCCAAGAAGTCGCATCTGAACTTCTCTCAACTGCACAGGAACTTGTTGATGCTGGACATGATACGAAGCATATTTGCTTGGATCCAGGCATTGGTTTTGGAAAGACATTGAGCCATAATATCGAGCTTCTCAAAGGATGGAGCGAACTTCGAAGTCAACATGATTTCTCCATTCTTTGGGGCGTTTCAAGGAAATCGATGATCGGCCAACTTACTGGACATGAATCCACAGAAGATCGATTGTTTGGTACGCTCGGTGTAGCTGCATATGCGCATCAAGCAGGTATCGATTGGTTGAGAGTTCATGATGTGCAAGCACATGCTGACTTACTACGCGTCATGCAACATTTGGACTAAGTAATTCCGCCACCAATGAACCCAGCCGCCGCGAACCATGCTCCGAGCATACTTCCAAGATTGGTCAATGCAGTTACCAATAAGACGCGACCTGCTCGATTGCTCCAAAACCCGCCAATGGATGTTCCCTTAAGGAATAATTGCAAATCTTCAGCAGTAGGTTCTGAAATCCGGAGTTGGACATATCCAGCAAACCAACCGGCTGCTAGTGCAGGATTCAGTGATGTGATCGGACTTGCCAATGCAGCGGTGAGTATCGCCAATGGATGACCACGTGCAAGAATGCATCCAATAGCAGCAAAGACAGCATTGAACAAGGTCCATACGGTCAACATCTTGACAATATCAACATCATCGTTGTTGTACAAGGCAAAACCAACTAGCCCCATCACGATCAATGGAATGGCAAATGGAAGCGTTTTCCCAATGATGCCTTTCTTAGGAACTGTTGAAATTTCATCCATTCTTTCTGATGTAAGTGGAGTATAAGGGGTAAGGGCTCGCTCAATCCCTTTCAAGTGGCCTGCACCAACAACAACCAGCATCTTCTCTTCGGTCTTTGATTGCATAATCTTTTCAGCAATGTATTGGTCTCGCTCATCAATTAACGCCTCTCCTGCTCCAGGAGAGAATTCCTTGAGTTCCTCCATCATTGAAGAGAGAAGGTCCGAATCGGAAAGCAAATCATCAAGATCGATAATCTCCTCCTCTTCTTCCTCATCAGCAAAAAGTGAGAACAGCAATCGAAAGCGTTCTCGCCATTTCATTTTCTTCCATGCTCTTCGCATTGTCACTTGGATGTCTCGATCGACCAATGCAACTTCAAGTCCAGCAGATGTTGCTGTTTCAACGGCTGCGAGTAATTCGGCTCCTGGCTCTTGCCCCTCATTGAGACCCATTCGACGCTGTTCAGCGCTTAACATCGCTTGCATGAGAACCATGGGTGCTTTGCCTTCTTTGATGACTCTACGCAGTCCCTCTTTGTCCAAACGTCGTCCCTCAACAAGTGCATCATGTCGAGTTTGACACAATTCAACACCAACAATTTTCGGTTGATAGGATTCGATTTGTTCTCGAACTGCTTCAACCGATGCGGTGGCTACATGGGCAGTTCCCAACAAACGAAGTGTTGGTGAAATGTCAATGAATGGTGTAGAATCGCTCATTCTTCATCCTCCGATGAGAACAATGTTTCCAAGCGTTGAGTAAGTGAAGAAAGAACCGCTTGATGTTCTTCATCCTTAATCAATTCATCAAATCCGAGTGATGAGAGTAAGATTTGACCTCCAGCCATGCCGCGATGTCCACCCGCTTGCCCATCTGGGAATTCCTTTGAAAGTGCAAGTCCAATGTGGAGATTGTCTCGACGACTTCGGGCAGAGAGCAAGACCTTGTTACGTTGAATGCCATAAACAAAAACAACATCGGTGTTTGATGTTGCAAACAAAAAGTCTGCAACTTGGGCAAGATCATCCCTTCGAACAAGATTCTTGATCGGCGCAAGTACAAGACCATCCTTCTGAATCATCGTTGCAAGTGCTTGTTGAAATGACTCCAACGTTTCTGGTGTGCGTAGAGGTGCTTGAATGGACTGAAGCAATTCATCATCCACCCATGTATTGAGCCACATCAATGCTCGCAAATCGACTTGATTGAATGCACGCGTGAACGAGAGTGTGTCCGTTCGTAAGCCAAAGGAGAGTGCAGTTGCTAATCTTGGCGTCATTTCAAGACTCATACTCATGAGAAGATTGGCGATGAGTGAGGATGTTGCTGAATATTCAGGTCGAAGAAAGGCAACATCAGCAGTTACATTCTTTTCGGAGGTATGATGATCGATAATTATGTGAGGGACACAATCTGTAGGAAGTATATTGTTCGCTCCAGGTTGATGAAAATCAACCGTAATGATGCATTCAGCCTCATTCAGAACATCTTCAAGTTCCCAATCGAGAATGATTCGTCGAAGTGGAATTTCCAAGAGGCGAACCATGGCTTGATTCTGTTGATGTTCGATAAGTCCGCCATGATAGATGGTTGGTTGATGACCAAGAAACGCAACGAGTTCATGCATTGCCAATGCGGAAGAGAGGGCATCAGGATCAGGATTGTCATGACAGAAGATAGCGACCTTTGAGTTCGGTGGAAGATGTCGAATATAGGATTCAAGAACGGCCGCACCCGCATGTCGTTCCCAAGCACGTACCTTCTCTTTGTAAGCAGCTGTAATGATGTCTTCAACATCGATTTTATCGACCGAATCAATCGTTTCACCAGCCAATGATTTTTCGGACAATATTGGTGTTTCAGGCCATCGCTGGCGCATCGCAGAAAGAGGGTCCTCCCCTTCAAGTATATCCGAATCAACGAGGATAACTGCCGTCGGCTTGTGGCCACCATCGGGTAGTTCAGAAGGCAACATTGGTTGAGGAAGTGGGAGAATTTCACAGTCACCAATCTCTTCAGCAATCTCAAGATTTGAGGCGAGGCCAATCAATCGTGTTGGTCTTCGCTGTGAACACCAACGTGCAAGATTAACAGCAACTGTGCTGTGTCCTATCACCAAGAACATTTGATGCTCCTCGGTTTGAGTGTAGGTTGTTCAGACTTGAAGGTTCGTATTCAGAACGAAATCTGGACGTTTTCTCGCTGTACACCTTCGACAACAAACAATTCTCTTCGGACACATCCCTTGATTCCTGCAACGATGGTTGTTGGAATCATTTGGATTGCAGCGTTGAAGTTCGTTGAGGATGCGTTGTAGAATTCACGTCGATCGGCGAGTTGGTTCTCAAGTGCAACAAGTTCCTTCTGCAAGTTAACAAACGAAGTATCTGCCTTGAGGTCAGGATACTGTTCTGCAACCATGTTGATGCGTGGAAGCATACCCGAAAGTATTCCTTCAGCAGCACCAACGCCCTTAACGTCGCCTTGTGCGAGAGCGCCGGCTGCGGTCTGACGAGCTTGTGCAAACTGCTCGAAAATTTCCCGCTCATGCTCTGCATAGCCCTTGACGATGTTGACAAGATTTGGAATCATGTCATAACGTTGCTTGAGCAAAACATCGATGTCTGCCCATGATTTGTTTGCATTCTCTTCCAATCGAACAAGGCGGTTCCATGTACTGAAAAACCAGATGATGAAGATGAATAAAAGAAAGCCGCCAACGATAAGGCCAATGGTAAGTGCGTCCATATTGCTTCCTTGTGTCAAACACTTATCAATCTATACCACAAATTGCGTTGAGATGATATGCTGGGTTTGAATGGAATTGCTATGGACGCCGTAACGATGGCCGTAGTTTTACTCGGCTGTGGTTTCATTGGCTTCCTTTTTGCTCCACTTGGTTTGGGTGGAGGCCTTCTCTTTGCACCACTGCTTCATTATGGCTTAGGTTGGGAGATTGATGGTGCATTGCTGATCGCATCGCTTGGTCTTTCTGCAACCGTTGCATGGGGTTCTGGGTTAAGGCATAGGAAAGAACAACATGTTTCAGATGAACGACTCAAACAAAGTCTGCTCGGAGCGCTTCCTGGTTCGATCATTGGTGTGCTTATTGTTGCTTCACTTCAAGGGTCATTTGATGTCATCTTCAAAGCATTGAGCCTGATATTTGTAACGTGGGCAATCGTCAAGACTCTTCGCTCAAAAGCAAATACTTCACAAGAAGAAGAGGCTGTCAATTTGCTTCCTTTGCGAATCGGTGTTGGCGCAGGAGGAATGTTATCGTCGATTCTTGCAATCGGAGCAGGTGCGATTTATGTTCCCGTTTTGAGAGCTTACGGAGGTCTTGCATCAAGAAAAGCAATCGGTACAAGTCTCCATATCATGATGGTGGTTCTACCGATTTCGATTCTAACACACTTTGTTGCACTCGATTCATCGCAAGCCGATGTTCTTTCATCCAATCTTATGCTTATTCTATGCATGCCAATCATCGTTGGAATCGCAGCAAATCTTGGTGCTAGGTTTGGTATTGCAAAGGTTTCCGAACAGCGAATCATGAACTTGTTTGTACTCGTTCTCATCGTCATTGGCATTCGATACGTCCTCGATTTAACATCGAGAATGTTCTAATCAACAAGCATCGTAGGCTTCGATTAGATATTCTGTAATCGGATTGGTCCATGCGAGCTCGCTAATACCATCTCGGCCTTGCAAAGCATACGCTCGAACAACATCACGAACACGGACGTTACCATCAGATGATCGTGCAAGGATTGTAGCGGCTTTGACCGTCTTACCTGTTCCATGTGGATCATAGACTGTATCGAGGGCTTCTTCAAGGAACCAATCCGCTTTGCCTCCAGGCTCACCCTCGTAGGTTTTCTTTGGTCGCTTACCACCAAACATGCCGCCTGATTTCGGTTTGCTCTTCGGTTTTGATTGGGTTTTCTTTGGCTTGGATTTTGCCTTTGATTCGGATTTGGCTTCAGACTTGGTCTTCCCTTCCGATTTCAATTCCTTTTCGAGTTCAGCACGGATTTCAGCCTCAAGTTTCTCTCTAAGAGCCTCTTCATTTCCTTCTGCTGCAGATTTTGCAGCACGAGCAACAGCATCATCGCGCTCATCCTTAAGCGCTTGAATCACATTGACATAATGGCTGGCAACTTCAATAAGTGCAGTTTCCATTGCAGCCTCCATTTGCATGGATACAACATCGGAGGATGATTCTCTCCATTTCCTCCATTGAAGCATGGTGTTGTTGTGAATATCCGATCCACATTTTGGACAAAAACTTCGCTTAGGGGGTTTGAGTACAGGGATGGCTCGCATTGCATCAGGATCAATTCCCTCATGCTCTCCACTTGCAACATCATGAATGTGTGTCGATGCATCCATCCCGTGATTCATTGCATCTCGGAACATGCCATCCGACATATCGAGTGTTCCCGCCTTGATCATGTCCCATCCAGTGGTGCCACGAACAACAGCTCGAACAGCAGCATTGGCCGCTGGAGATTGTCCAAATTCGTGCTTCTTCAGTGGAGAGATTTCGTCGCCAGCACCTTCGAACGCCTGGCCGATATCGAAATTTTCACCATCATCCGCAGCAGCAGCAATACCCATTGAGATGGGATTAGCCCCTTCTTCAACACGAGCGATCATATCGAATTTTTCAGCCATCGATAGATCTTCACGGTGACGAATGACCTCTTTGATTTGGTTGAGGTCATGCCCTGTGGAAGTGATAGGACCTTGAACGGTCAAATCGTGACCACAGGAAAGACAGAACTTTGCTGCAGCCTCGACACCAGCCTCGCAAGTTGGGCAATAGACCCCTGCCATGACATCGAGATGGTCCGACCTCTTTTCAACTCTTAGGGTCAAGCGTGTGCAAAGGTTAGGATTCTTGCTTGGCTTCAAGGCAGGCGCTCAGAAGATTGACGATCGATGTTTGATCAATTTCTGCTAGAATACTTGGTAAGCGTGGACCACGCTCGACGCCCATGATGCACAAATACAGCGCTCTGTATGCATGACGAGGCGACGTTTCAATCCCTTTTGCCGTGCTGGAAATGGTTGTCTGAATACTTGCAGCATCCCATTCACAGGTGCTAAGGGATGAAATAAGATGCGGTAAAATTGCAATGTTTTCATCGTCCAATTGCTCGATTGCTTCAAGATTTGGTTCTTCGAGAATGGTAATGCGAAGGTCGTCAGGGAAATGCCTTGATCGTACCCATGTTCGCATTCGTTGGAGGCGATCCCTCATCGTTTGGGGGACCGTTCCTTGGATTCCAAGAGAAGCCCAGACATCTTCATCTCGCGATTTCGTTTGTGCGAGCATTGCGAGATGTCGGAAGGTGACAGAAGTCGCTTCCTCAAGTGGAGCGATAAGCGATAATTCAAGTGCAGTTCTTGCATCTTCAATAGCGACCTTTTGTCTTCGACTCAAGCCTTCTTTCTCCATTTCTATAGAGAAATCTCGAGCGGTTGTTCGCTCGAACTCATCGGCTAGATTGACGAGTCCCATGCCAGTATCAAATTCGATGGCCTTGTTCGGTTTGGTTGATGCGACCAGATATCGTAGGATTTCTGGTGGCACCAGTGAAAGCGCTTCCAATGGACCGATGGTATTGCCTGATGAGGATGACATCGCTCCTTGACCACGCAAACTGATCCATTCATAGGTTAAATCGAGTGGTGCCTGAATGCCAAACAGTTCGACAATTTCCTTACCGGTGTCATAGGAACCGCCTGCAGCACCATGGTCCTTGCCAAAGGGTTCCATGGTCACTCCAATCCATGCCCACTTTGCTGGCCAATCGATTCGCCACGGAAGTTTCCCTTCTCCCTTTGTGACATCGCTTGTTCCAGGGTTTCCTTCAGAATCGACCCATGAAACAATCGGGTCCTCCCATCCTGTTACACGGATTCCATCGATGGAGCCCTTTGCATCAATGGGGTTCCAAGGAAACCAGTCATCTGCGAGTTCCCGACTTGAAACCCGTTCGATGATCTCTCGAATCTTGTCTGCATTGTTGCAAGCGATGCGAGCGGTTTCCGCAAATTGACCGGACGCATAGGACTCGTAGTTATCGATGAATCTTGGACGAACGTCAATTTGCTCGAGCGCTTGTTTGAACGGTTCAAGAAAATGATCTGCATAGGAAACGCCGTTTGCAAATCGCTCCATGTCTGGTTGGCCGTTCTTATCAGGTGGGGGGATTTGCTTGAGTTGATGGCCGATGTATTGTGAATACGAATCATTGAGGAACGAGTAGACTTTTCTGAGAGGATCAGCACTATCGACGATGAAAACAAACTCGACATCGAGTCCAGCTTTTTTTGCGGCTTTCGAAATCATATCACCTGTGAGAATCTCACGAAGATGACCGATGTGGAATTCCCCGCTTGGCGTAATACCTGTCGAAACGATGTGTTTGGGGCCACGCTCTGTAAGGCGTTGCGCAACAACATCCGACCAGTGCATGCATTCACCTCAGACTGGAACGGCACGAATCAAACCACGAAGCGGAACATCATCGACTTCGTTTCGTACGGTTTTGTTGACGAGAACAAGTGCGAGAACAACTTCACCACCAGAAGCACGGATAGCTGCGATGGTGTTGCTCATGGTTACACCACTCGAAAGTACATCGTCGATGATTACGACTTTCTTTCCGCCTCCAACTTGACCATACTTGTTTGAAAGTGCACCCGCACCTGGCTCGCCATCGACATTGCGGTGGATTGCAACTTCGACATCAAGCGCTTGGGCAACCTCGTGTGCAAAAGCGATACCATTGATGGAAATGCCAACAACAGTATCCACTTCTTCGACTTCTTCCATAACAACATCAGCCATGATGTCACCGATTGCTGTAATGCGTGCAGGTCGAACACCGATGGTTCTCCAACCGATTCGAACATCGGTCGGTCGTTCAGAGGTTGAATCCGTGAGGAGCCATTGAATCGTATCTTGCGAAAGTGACAATTCATCCGCAATTTGTTGCGAATTAAGGCCATCCTTTCGCAAATTTCTGACGATGGTTTTCAATTCATCAATACCCATTTCCATGTTATCGTGTTGGGCGAGTGCACCGACCTCCATGAAGGCTTTGCATATTTTTCATCAAAGACTTGAAGAGAAAGGGGTGTCAGGCTTTGTCATGAGCGACTTCGATTATGAGACACTGCTGAACAGAGCACGTGAAAACATTCCAGAGGATATTTCCGCTCGTGCACGTTGGCGATTGCCAGAACCACAAATTATGATCGAGGGTTCCAATACCATTTTGCGAAACTTTACCGAAGTTGTTGGAATGATGGACCGAGACGATAACCACGTCTACCAATACATCCTCAATGAACTTGGTACATCTGGTTCAAGAGATGGCCCGCGTGCTCGATTCAAGGGACGTATTCCACCAAAGCGTTTGAAGAAGGCCATCGTTGGCTATGTCAACACCTACATCAAGTGCAGTCAATGTTCTGCTCCTGATACACACTTCATCAAGGAAGATCGTACCACCTTGCTCAAGTGTCAAGCATGTGGTGCAACTCGTCCAGTCAAGCTTTGATCGAGATTATTCGTCAAAGCGCATGAGCAAATCGTCATCAATCGTATCATTTCTGAGATTCTCAATCAACGATTTGACGTCAACATTTGGTGTCAATCGATACCATGTCCCTTCAGGATAAACGACACATGCAATCCCATTCTCACAAAAATCAAGACAACCTGACTTTTGGATTCGAATATTTTCAAGTCCTTGTTCACGACCTGCTGCTTTGATGGCTGAGAGCAACTCAAGACTTCCTCTCTTCTTGCAGGAGGGTCGACTCGCCCCCTCAGGTCGTTCATGTCCACAAATGAAGACATGGCGTACATAGCCAGGCTGTTCACGTCCTTTTGGATCGGTTGGCATGTTCATCCCTCGATTGCATTGATGGCTTGAGCAACGTCCACGTCAAGCATGGTTACCTTTCCTTCATCATGCGTCGTCAGTTCAACAACGACATAGCCCCATCCAAAATGGAGGTCCGCATGGTGATTCTTTGCTTCGCAAATTCCACTGATCTTGTCGACAAAGGTCTTTGCTTGATCAAAGTCATCGAATTCAAATTCACGCATCAGATGGTCTTCTTGAATCGACCACCCGTGCGGGATATCCATTCATTCAGCCCCAAAGATGTGCATCGTCATTGCCAGTCGTTTCCTTTTCGACCTTTTCGTGCAATGTCGATCGTCGCTTCATGTCTTCACGTTCAAACGCAAGAAGTTCCTTGTCATCGATGTAGGCAGGTCGCGTATGGGCTACAAGGACGATTTGAACAATGGTGTCACGTGCAATAAATCGCTGAACACCATCCTCATCGAGAACTTCGAGGCTGGTTTTTCCGGATGAAATGAGCCGGCCTCGAACCCATGGGTCTGCATCGGGTAGCAGGGCGCGTGCATCGATGAGAATTTCGATTAAATCATCTCGACGCAATCCATTTCTTCGATCAAGGAGATCGCCATGATGAACACTCTGGAGCTTTTCAAGGGCAGGAGAACCGAGTTCTTTCCACAATCCGAGTGCCCAGTCAGGAAGGTCAACCTTGTTGGATTTCTTCGCCATAACGCTCCCTGTGTGGCGACCCTACATAACCATGTGCAATTTCTAATTTCAATCAAAGAACGGGGTGAGGGGTTCATCAAGGGTTGGCGCTCCGCTTGAATCGGGGTTGACATGAAAGTCACGTGGCGGCAATTGCCAACGGTCTTGTTTGAGGATGAAGTCCTCGACAAAGCGTTCTCTCGTGCTCGTAAAGCGGCGGACCGAGTTGAAGACCCGAACCGAGTCTTTCGAACACGAAAACAAATGACTCGTATGGTCCAAACCGCTGCAGATATCATCCACACGATGTTGAACGAGACGGTTCAGACCTGGCCCTCATTGGATCAATCACCACAGTTTGATGTGGCGATGATCGAGGCTTGTGTCGGAACCGATGACTATCGTCATCATCTCTCCATGCTTCAATGGGGTGCTTCACAAGTGCAAAGGATTGCAACACAGAACAATCGTAAGATCATTCGAACAGCACGTATTGAATTGATGCATGAAGCGCGACGAGAAGCCTATGGCCGAATCGGCTCCATCATGGGACGTGTTGGTCCGTCCTTGAAGTGGTTGAATGAATCCAGAGAGATCCTCAAAGCACTTCCGCAAATTGATAGCAGCCTACCAGTCATCGTTGTTTGTGGCGCACCAAATGTTGGTAAATCTGCCTTCATCAGTGCTTTATCTTCAGGAAACATGGAAGTGAATCATTACCCATTCACAACGAAACAAATCCACATTGGCCACTTCACTCATCGTCGTTTGCAGCACCAAATGGTCGATACACCAGGTCTGCTCGATCGCCCAATGCATGAGCGAAATTCGATTGAATTGCAAGCAATTGCCGCCTTAGAGCATATTGGAAGTTTGGTTTTGTTTTTGATCGATAAAACCGAAAGTTGTGGTATGTCTTGGGAAGATCAAATGAATCTTCTCGAGGATGTTGAACGACTTCTTCCAGGTACAGAATTGTTGGTTGTGAGTTCCAAAGCAGATGCGCTCAAGCCATTACCGTCCGATTGGGATTTGGTTCAAGAAGCTGAACAACGCTGGCGAGAGAATGGTTCTCAAGGCCAGCCAAAGTTACCGCTTCTTTACGATGATGAAGGCCGTCCTACAATGAGTGCTTTGGAGAATGTCGGTCTTGATGCATTACGTCTTGAAGTGGTTCGTAAGGTCAAAGATGCAGAGGTTGTTGATCCACTTACTCTGCCAGAAGGATGGCACCGAACAAGCTAGGTTTACATCAACTGAGCGAGCACTGGAAGCATGGTCAAAAAGGCAAAGATGCCGAAGAACACCAACATCCAAAGGCGTAAACGTTCCTTGTTTCGCTCATCCTTTTCGTATTTCTTGATGCAATCCGCATCTTTACAGACACGTTCTTCGGCTTTTGGAGAAATGTCGATACCACAAACACGACAGTGCTTGTGTGAAGGAATGTGTGCTTGCGCTTTGGAACGCTTTGGCATGTTCTTGACTTTCTGCTTCACGGCTGATGCATCGACCATCGAATCACTCCGGTTGAACCAAGGTTCCTTCGAATGGGCGTCCTTCCAATGCATCTTCAATTCGACGGATATCGCGACCATCGAGAACGCCAATTCTCAACCCGCATTCAATCGCCCATTGAACGGCAATCGGGTCAACAGCAGCGCTTTGACCAGGAGCAAGAGCCTCTTTCCCTGTAATGTCTTGAAGTTCTGAAAGCGTGAGCATGTCTATGGGCTCAGCATCATCATTGGTACGAGGATCGGCTGTGTAAACATGCGATACATTGGTTGCAATGATGACATTTGCAGCACCTGAATCTCGAGCGAAGGCTACACTTACCGCATCGGTGGTATGGCCCGGTTTGGTGCCGCCCATAACAACAACATCGAATCGTTCGAAGAGTGCAGCAGCAGCATCAGTACTTGTTGGAACAACATCCGCTACGTTGCAACCGATTTCTGCTAACATCGTCTGAAGGATTCTTGCATTCAACCGTGTTGCAGCAATGCCGATTTCATCGAGTTGATATCGGTCTGTTACGAGGTGTTCGGCCAATTGAATACCTTCCCGTGCAGGTTTTCCTCCACCAATGACCAAACCGATCTTGCGTCCATTCCCTTCCAGGTGGACAATGGTTTGTCGAAGTTGACCTAGCCACGTTTTGACATCATGGTCGCCATAGAGGAGCGAACCTCCCAGTGCGATGATGGCTGGTGCGACCATAGAATCGCCTCGACAAGGCGTTTCTTATGGCTTGTCCTAAGAAATCAAGGCGAGAGTTGAAAACCCTTGATTCGACCCCAACAGATAGGGGGTCGAAACGTGTCGGATGATGGTGAACTCGCAACGCGTCGGCTTCGCCTCAAACTTGCGCTTGAGGACCTGCGAGAAATGAAGGGATTTGGTACTGAACTGGTCACTGTCATCATTCCTCCAGACCGACAAATTAGCGATGCTCGTTCGTTGCTGCAAAATGAGCACGGGCAGGCTGCGAACATCAAATCCAAGTCCACTCGAAAGAATGTACAAGGGGCGATTGAATCAGCAATATCATCGCTCTCTCGTTTCAAGACACCAGGTGAGCGAGGGATTGCTCTCTTCACAGGAGCCATCATCGTTGGCAACAATAAGACTCGACAAACAACCGTCGTCATCGATGATCCGCCTCAAGAGTTGCTTTCATTCCGCTACCGATGTGATTCAACCTTTGAATTGACACAACTTGAAGACATGCTCGTCGATAAGCGGTCCTATGGTTTGTTTGTCATCGATCGTTCTGAAGCAGCGTATGGTATCGCTTCAGGAAAACGAATTCACGTTCAGGAACATCTCGTTTCCAACATCATGGGCAAGCACCGACAAGGAGGTCAGTCTGCCCAACGTTTTGAGCGATTGATCGAAGAGGCTGCTCATAATTTCTTCAAACGAGCCACTGAACACGCATGTTCCTATTGGCTTCCGAATCTCGAAAACATTCAGGCCATCATTATCGGTGGGCCAGGTGCGACCAAGGATTACGTTGTGCGCAATGATTACTTCCATCATGAAATCGCCAAAAAAATTGCGAAGACACATTTTGATGTTGGCTATTCCAACGAATCTGGCGTTCGAGAACTTGTGGATAATGCTGGTGCATTGATGGGTGAAATTGAATTGGATGCAGAACGGCAAATCATGAATCGATTCCTTGCAGAATTGATCAAACCTCAGCCACGAGCAACCTATGGTGAGATGATGCTTCGTAAGGCGCTTGATCAAGGTGCAGTCGATACGCTTCTCATTTCTGAGAATATGCGAAAGAATTCAGTGGAAATCGAATGTGGGGGATGTGGTCATACGTGGACTGCATCGGTTGCTCGAACCGAAGAACTTCCAGAATGTCCTTCCTGCGGAGTAAGTAATAACTCACATAAGGAGTTGTCCAACACTTCTTTGATCGATGTTCTCAGTGAAATGGCTGTAAAATCAAACAGTGAAATTGCATTCATCTCAATCGATACTGAAGAAGGTGCACAACTTGCACATGGGTTTGGCGGTCTCGCTGCAATCCTTCGTTATCCAATGATGTGAGGTGTTGAATTGAGAGTACTTCAAGCGGTCATTTCTTCACATCTTGAGGATCTTCTCTCCAAGAAAGGGCTCGAAAAATCCACTTGGGCATCGATGTTGCAGCCGAGTCGAGAAGCGAGTCAAGGTGATTTGACATTGCCGTGTTTCCCGTTTGCTTCAATGTTGAAGATGGCTCCACAAGCGATTGCTGATGAACTCGCAGCTTCGTTCCCAGACATCGATGCTTTACTCGACGTCACTTCGATGAATGGGTATCTGAATTTTACCGCTAACCCAGAATGGCTCGCAGATACGGTCCTTTCAGGACAGATTCATGTTGGTAATGCGCTTGAGAATACGGGAAAGACTGGGGAGCAAGTTTTGATCGAACACACTTCAGCAAATCCAAACGGACCATTCCACGTCGGCCGTGCACGTAACGCCATCTTAGGCGATACGTTGGTTCGCCTTAATCGTCTGCATGGTAACGATGTCCGTGCGGAATATTACGTTGATGATATGGGGAAACAGGTAGGTGTCCTTGCCTGGGCCCTTGAGAATCTAAGCGAGAATGATGTGAATGAACTCCTTTCTGAGCGAGAACCGCCTTCAGAGCGATGGTTAACGAAGGCTGATCATCAGCGTGTTCGATGGTATCAAGCTGCTCAAGTGTTGCGAAAGGATGCTGATGAGGATCGAAAAGCGCAGATCGAGCGAGACATTGGTGCACTCGTTCATGCCAGTGAACATGGCGATGTTGCTGTGTTGGAATCCTTTGATTCCGCATATACGCCTGTACTGGATGGTATGCTCGCAACACTCTCACGTCTTGGAATATCCTATGACACCTTCACCAAAGAATCAAGATTTGTTGTCGATGGAACCGTTGCAAGATTGATGGACACATTGGATGCATTGGACATTGCTGACTCAGCAGACAATGGTGCTGGTTTCCTTGATCTTGGTCAACGTGGTCTGAAAGGTAAAACTGAATTCTTCTATAGAAGAGGTGATGGATCAAGCCTTTATGCAACTCGGGACGTTGCCTATCACATGTGGAAATGGGGCGAATCCAATCGCCTCGTCAACGTACTTGGTGAGGATCACAAATTGCAAGCCAAGCAGGTTGGCCTAACGCTTGAAGAACTTGGTCAACAGCGGCCTGAAGTCTTGTTTTATTCCTTCATCAAACTGCCTGAAGGTAAGATGAGTACGCGTCAAGGCAATGTTGTCTTCATGGACGACCTTCTTGAGGAAGCACATGCTCAAGCATCAGCAGTTGTTCGAGAATTGCGACCAGAATACGATGATGCAACAGTTTCCGCTATTGCTGAAGCCGTAGGAACTGCTGCGGTTCGATTTAACATCATCAAAGTCAGTCCCGAAAAGGGATTCACATTCCGTTGGGAGGAGGCTCTTGCCTTTGAAGCAGGATCTGCGCCGTTCATCATGTATGCACACACTCGTGCTTGTTCGATTGCAAAGCGTGCCAGTGATTTTCCTTCGACACCAGTCACACGACCGAGTGTGGATGCTATGCCTGAAGGATTGGTTGCCTTGCTTCGTCTCATGTGTACCCATAACGATGTTCTCGAACGTTCTGTTCGTGAGCAAAAGGCACACCTCTTCGCTCTCCACATGCTTGAACTTGCGAATGCGTACAACGGCTTCTATCGTGATTGTCCAGTTGTCAGAGATGGGCAGGTGGATGGATTTGCCTTCTCAATCAGTGAAATGGCTCGTGAACTTCTTCGATCAGGATTGGAAGGTTTGGGAATTACGCCGATTGAAGCGATGTAATTACTCAGTCGGTTGTTGAACGGAATCATACAATGCCTGTGTTACTGTATCCAGTTGCTCATCAGTAGCTGCGAGGACGTCTGCTCCAATCGTTCGCAGTTCATTGTACGCTTCCTCAATCTCCTTGACTTGCTTCAAGAAGCGGAGTGGCGGCCAGCCACAATCGATGATTTCAGGATCGACAGTACTCTGTTCAATCCAAGCAGAACATTGTGATCCATAGCAGAGTGCGGAAAGGTGTTCCAAGTCCACCCAGAAGGTTCGTCGTTGACAGACAGGACAGATTTTTCCTTCAAGTGTGGAGAGCACGGTCATCCCGTCCTCGCCAACGATATCAACGTCCCAAGCGATCATTGTCGCCTGTTGGAGGTTCATTTGCTCACTTTTTCCAAGGAATGTCTTCATGACCTCCCAGGCGATTTGTTCAGTACTAAAACAACCCATGCCGATTGCATTGCCATCCGCTTCGAGAACGGATGGAACAAACACGCGCTTGGGCGAATCCATGAAGTGGCTTGAAGCCCAGAGCCTTTGAATGCTCCCATTTTTCTTCCCAAGATTCAACGATTCCACGTGTATTCAATAAATGGCAATCCGCCTGGATGAGGCAAAGGAGCTTCGGGCTTTTCAATACGGATGAAGATCTTCTCAACATTGCTTAATCGCTGAATAATTTCGGAAATTTGCCTCGCCATGGATTCCAATAACCGAATCGGTGGTGAATCAAGAATGATTGCATCGATTGCAGATTGCAATTGTGCATAATCCAGTGTGCTCTCGAGTTGTCCATCTTCGATGCTTCCCGAAAGATCAACTCGAACCGAGATGTTGAACGGTTGTGCCTTGCTATGCTCGTGGTCAAAATAGCCATGAATCCCATGAACGAGATAGTCATCAAGTCCAACCGAGATGGGCAAAGAGATCACTCCTCTTCACGTTCATGGACCCAGATAAGATGGTATCCGAACTGGGTTTTGATCGGTGTTGACACCGTTTTGAGCGGTGTGCTCCAGACCGCTTCCTCAAACTCTCGGACCATGTTTCCCTTTCGGAACCAACCAAGATCGCCGCCGCGTTGCGACGAAGGGCAGGTGGATTTCTTACGTGCAAATTTCTCAAAATCTTTGAGTTTTCCAATCTTTTCAGAGATCTGTACTGCCTCGGATTTTGAAGCCACCAAAATGTGTGAAGCGTGTGCGCTTGGTTTTACCATAACCTGCCGACTCGTACCGCCTTCTTGAACTCAACGCTCATTCAAAGACGGGCCATGCAAGGTGGCGGATGTATGTTCCATAGGCAATGACAGAGACTCCCAAGGATTCCTCATTGAACCTGTCCATTGTATCTGCATAGGTGTGATACTCCCAAGAACCTGAGCCATAACATACCAATGCATTACCTGTAACACCATCAGGGAGGTCGTACACAAATGGCCCGTGATCGGAATTGTATGGCATGCCATCTGGTTCACCTTGCTCGCCTAGTAAGAGGCCAGTCGAGACTGAATATTTCGGGAAAAGATCAGGACGCTCATCCTCGAGGACATCAAGGATGTCCTTCATGGCATTGATGTCTTCTTTTGAATTGGAGAAGAAGCGAAGAGAATTACCTCTATTTGCGATGTCAATATCCACATGATTCATGTCGAGATTGATGTAAAGACGAAGATTTCGAGCGAGTTCGTCAGCATTTGCTCCAACGTAGGCTTTGCTTCCCCACAAGCCTTCCTCTTCTCCACCCCATGTGCAAAATCGAATCGTGTATTCAGGCTCACCACTTTCATTGGCAACCATAGCGATTTGACGGGCCATTTCCAGCACAGTAGCAGTTCCTGATGTATCATCGACTGCGCCTTGTGCATGATACACCGTATCATGATGAGCGCCGACGATGATCAAATCGTCACTCTTCCCATACAAGGTTCCACAAGGAACACTCACCGATAGTTCGCCTGCATTATCCACGTCAGAAAACAGACGCAGGTATGCTCCTTGAGATGCTAAATCAAGCATTTGATTTCCAGTATTGTTTGAAACTGCGATGAACGGAATGTTTTCTGGAATAGAACCACTGTTTGCTGCTTTCATATCATCGACTCGAATCGATTTGAAAATAGGAATACAATCATCGGATACGATTTGGCCACAATTGGATTGGTTGTTGATTCGGAATATTCCAGCTAAATCATATTCTGCTGCTTTGATGTAGATTCCAGTGTTTCCATCGATGCTGTTTCCACCTCGGACAATGCCGACCTTCCCAGAAGCAGCACCCCACAAACCATCGTCTGTACCATCACCAAGATCAACCAATTCCATCTCTTGACCAAATTGAATATCTGCTGAGCCTGAATATCCTTGCAGAACAAATTCTGTCCGATGTTCAAACTCTGTGATTGCGCCGACACCGCTGTTACAGGCAGCACCGCTTACGATACCACCAAAGATTCCATCAGCAGGAGGAATGCACATCGAAACGATTGGCGCACTGTTGATGGCAAACATCGGAACGGGATATGTGTTCAATTGAGGAGAGTAACCCATTTCAGTGAGGTTGTCGAGAATCATTTGTGATCCTGCAGCCTCTTCAGGACTTCCTGACATCCGCCCTTCCCATTCAGGATGACCCAAATTGACGAGTTCTTGAGCATACCATCGCGTCATTTCAGCGTCGAAACCAATTGGTTGGTAAACGGGCTCATCCTCTCCAAAACCAAGAATTTGAGGATTCAAGATAACGAGCGTCAAGAGTAAAACCGCTGCAACGGAGCCGACAGTTTGTGCGAGGTTGAATTGTCCAACCACATTTCTTGTCCAAATTGAGGTCCCTAGTTCGATGGTTTTCTCTTCCTTTGTTGCATTCAATCGCTCAATAAGATCGGCTTTCTTTCCTGTTTTGGGTAAACCCCTCTCACCGAGCATTGCTTTGAGCTGATTCACAGTCAAGGACTCAAGCGAAACTTCATCGCTCATGCTACCATCAGATGCTTTGCTCATTTGAACCCGTTGCCTCGATGCATCTCACTCGTCGAGTTCTTCACCCGTCCATCGCTTGCCAATGGTATGTTCAAGGCCGATTTGGTCGAGAATTCGAGCCACGACAAAGTCAACCATGTCATCGATTGAGGTTGGATGATTGTAGAAACCAGGTGATGCTGGGATGACAACCGTGCCCCAGCCAGAAAGTTTCGCCATGTTTTCGAGATGAACTGTTGCATAAGGTGCTTCTCGAGGAACGATGATCAATTTCCTTCGCTCTTTCATAGCAACGATCGCAGATCGTGTAATGAGGTTGTCACCAATTCCAGCAGCGAGCTTTCCAAGTGTTGTTCCCGAACATGGACAGATGACAACGGCATCAATAGGGGCTGAACCTGAAGCAGATTTCGCACCAATGTTGGCTTGTTCTTCGAGTAGTGCGCCGGTTGATTCAGCGAGTTCTTCTGGAGTTGTGTCACACTCATGCTTCAGTGTGATTCGTCCAGAATCGCTGACAACAAGTCGAATATCGATACCAAGTTCGTTCAGAACTTGTGCAAGTCGAACGCCATAGATGGCTCCACTTGCACCAGAAATACCGAGAACGACTTCGCCCATGTTAGGATTTGGACGCATTCTCATATATGCAGTTGTTTATTTCCTCACGATTCTTTTCGGTGCAAATCGAGAGGCATATGTTCGATGAGTACATGTTCAAGTTGTTTTCTTTCGATAGCGTATCCCAACTGCCTCAGAGAAGTGGTTGTTGCTTCACGTAGTCCGCATCCTGCGAGATTCTCAACCCGTCCTACTGGTGTGTCGTAGTTGATGGTAAATCCATGACGGCTGACCCATCGCAAGAATGAGAGTCCAATGCTGCAAATCTTCTTGTCGTCGACCCAAACACCTTGCATTCTCTCATCCCTGTATCCTGTTACTCCAAGCGTTTCCAAGGATGCTATCACCCATGATTCGATTTTAGAAATGATGTCTGCTACAGATTTCTCGTCATCTTTGTTCCAGTGGATGATCGGATACACAACCAATTGGCCAGGTCCATGCCATGTTAGGCCACCGCCACGATCGACAGGGTGGCTTGGATAATCCGATGGTGGTACAATTCCATCGTTTCTTGCTCGTGGCCCAACCGTAACAATTTCTGGATGTTCCAAAAAGAGAATTGTATCTGGAATTTCGTTATTGATTCGTTGTTGTTGCAATGTTGACATCATTTCGAGTGCATCGGTGTATTCCACGATGCCAAGAATGCGTACGTCAACGGATTGCATGTTCGTTCCTCAGTATTGTCCAGATGAACCGAATCCACCAACACCACGTTCTGTTGATTCCAAATCACTGAAATCAACTTCTTCGATGTGTACCAATGGTACCGGAGCGAACAACATTTGGGCAACACGTTCGCCTTTGCCCACAGTAAATGTGTCGCCTTCTCCAATCCAAGTGGCGAGTACCTTCAGTTCACCACGATAGTCCGAATCGATGGTTCCAACACCGTTTGGAAGGATCATGCCTTTCTTTCCAAGTGAGGATCGACATCGTATCTGACCTTCCCAGCCTTCTGGAATCGCACATGCCAATCCAGTTGGTATCATGACCGATGCGCCTTTCGGTACAATCGTTTCTTCGAGCGCATACAAATCCCATCCAGCAGCTTGTGCACTTCCTTGTGTTGGAAGTTGAGCCGCTGCATCCAGTTTGGCAAATTTCACATGAATCTCGTTTCGCATGGTTTTGCCTTGGCTCGGTGGTTCATGGAGTCTTTGATGAGATTCCAGTGGAAATCAGGGTAGAATTCGGCTGAAAAATATCACAAATTAATTTTGAAAAATCGGTACTTATAGAAATCGGTCCCTTTCTCCAGTTTATTGGAGCAGTCCCACGTTCACATGCCCTTCAAAAACGCGCATTTATCTTCCTCGACTATGCACATATTTATGTGCCATCTCGGACGGAGGACAAACTCCAGCGCGTTGGTGGAAGGTGACAATATGGTAATCGAGCATAACCGAAATGATGACGGAATTGAGATTGATCTATCGCGAGAACACATTGAGCCAATGCTTCAAGAAAATCTTGATCGCTTTGTCCTTTTCCCAATTGAACACGATGATATTTGGGGGATGTACAAGCAACATGCTGCATCGTTCTGGACCGCTGAAGAAATCGATCTTGCAGAGGACATGAAAGATTGGGAACAACTCAACAAAGATGAGCAACATTTCCTCAAGCACGTCCTTGCTTTCTTTGCTGCAAGCGATGGTATTGTCAACGAAAACCTTGTTGTGAATTTCTCCAACGAAGTCTGCTGGGCAGAAGCACGTGCCTTCTATGGTTTCCAAATCATGATGGAGAACATCCATGCTGAAACCTATTCGCTTCTTATTGACACCTACATTAAGGACACCAACGAAAAGAACCACTTGTTCAAGGCGCTTGAAACAGTACCTTCTGTTAAGCGAAAGGGTGACTGGGCTCTTCGATGGTTGTCTCGAAAGCGAGGTTCATTTGCTGAGCGATTGGTTGCCTTTGCAGCGGTTGAAGGTATTTTCTTCTCAGGCTCGTTCTGTGCAATCTTCTGGCTCAAGAAGCGTGGTTTGATGCCAGGCCTCACCTTTTCCAATGAATTGATCAGTCGGGACGAAGGCCTTCATTGTGATTTTGCTTGCTTGTTGCACAGCAAACTTGAGCGTCCAACACCTGAGAACATCATTCACCGAATTGTTGCTGAAGCAGTCGAGATCGAAATCGAGTTTGTTACAAGCGCTCTTCCAGTCAATCTCATCGGGATGAATGAGGATTTGATGAAGCAATACATCCAATTCGTTGCTGACCGACTTTTGATCTCTCTTGGAGCTTCCAAGTTGTACGATGTCAGCAACCCGTTCCCATGGATGGAGATGATCTCCATGCAAGGCAAGACCAACTTCTTCGAAAAGCGAGTTGGCGAATACCAGAAATCCGGTGTCATGGACGGTGCTTCCCTCGGAAGTGTCCAACAGCGGTTTTCTATGGACGAAGACTTTTGAACCGACCGCGAACAAAGGGAGATACGCACGCACCGAAACAAGCAGGAG
>Ga0208127_1000358_pt1 | contig 23312 bp, 19 predicted proteins | sample ETNtaG_6_FD_185751 | JGI IMG/M metagenome (GOLD analysis project Ga0208127, IMG submission 185751) | Marine microbial and viral communities from oxygen minimum zone, Eastern Pacific Ocean - ETNP201306SV45 (SPAdes) (version 2) | ecosystem: Environmental > Aquatic > Marine > Oceanic ... | reverse complement strand
TATTCTCTTTGATCATCCGTTAATTTTTCGTAATCTCTAGATAAAAGAATCAAATATAATATTTGAGGTATATTAGGCTTAGGAATTCTTGATAAGATTATTTCAAGATCCTCTGAACTGTATTGGTTAGTATTCATAATTCACTTTATAAAACAATATCATTATTCTTAAGAAAATTCTTCATTTTAAAATTTATGTAAATTATTGAAATAAGAATAGAATGGTGGGCCCGGGATGACTCGAACATCCGACCTCTACTTTATCAGAGTAGCGCTCTAACCGGCTGAGCTACGGGCCCTATTGATTTTTTTATTCTTTTGTAATTTTATATCAAGAAAAAAAAAATAACGCTTGTTAATAACAAAAAAACACTTTGAAGACTGAACAGTGAATGAAAATGGCCATAAATGTTTGTTCTTAATTTGTACTAAATGTACGTTAACAATGATGTAATTTTTTGTAGCTAAGAAATTTTACTGCGAGCCCCTTCAACAAATGTGAATCTCGCTCAAGCAATAAGATTTTTTATCTACATACACCAAACGACCATAATAACAATCATAAAAATGATTTTATTTATCCTTAGAAAGGAGGTGATCCAGCCGCACCTTCCGGTACAGCTACCTTGTTACGACTTCGTCCCAGTCATCAGTCCCACTCTCGGCATCTGCCTCCCAAAGGGTTAGCGCAATGACTTCAAGTGTTACCAACTTCCATGACGTGACGGGCGGTGTGTACAAGGACCGGGAACGTATTCAACGCAGTGTGCTGACCTGCGTTTACTAGCAACTCCACGTTCATATAGGCGAATTTCAGCCTATAATCCCAACTGAGACAAGTTTTATCGGATTAGCTCCCCCTCGCGGGTTGGCGACCGTCTGTACTTGCCATTGTAGCGTGTGTGTAGCCCAGGGTGTAAGAGCCATGATGATTTGACGTCATCCCCACCTTCCTCCCTTTTAAGGGCAGTATCGTTAGAGAGTGCAACTAACAAAGAGGGTTGCGCTCGTTGCGGGACTTAACCCAACACCTCACGGCACGAGCTGACGACAACCATGCAACACCTGTGTAAGCTCCCTTGCGGGTCCATCCCCTTTCGGTTCAGTACTACTTACATGTCAAACCCTGGTAAGGTTCTTCGCTTACCATCGAATTAAACCACACGCTCCGCTGCTTGTGCGGTCCCCCGTCAATTTCTTTGAGTTTTAGCCTTGCGGCCGTACTACTCAGGCGGATTGCTTAACGCGTTAACTTCGGCTCACGAGGGGTCGATGCCCCGAAAACCTAGCAATCATCGTTTACGGCGTGGACTACCCGGGTATCTAATCCGGTTCGCTCCCCACGCTTTCGTCCCTTAGCGTCAGAACTGTCCCAGTAAGTCGCTTTCGCCACTGGTGTTCCTCCAGATATCTACGCATTTCACCACTACACCTGGAATTCCACTTACCTCTAACAGTCTCTAGTCTGACAGTATCTCACAACATCTCCAAGTTGAGCTTGAAGCTTTCATATGAGACTTATCAAACCGCCTACGGACCCTTTACGCCCAGTGATTCCGGACAACGTTCGCTACCTACGTATTACCGCGGCTGCTGGCACGTAGTTAGCCGTAGCTTATTCATTAGGTACCTTCCTTGCTATTCCCTAATAAAAGAGGTTTACAATCCTAAAACCTTCATCCCTCACGCGGTGTCGCTGCATCAGACTTTCGTCCATTGTGCAATATTCTTAGCTGCTGCCTCCCGTAGGAGTGGGGGCCGTGTCTCAGTCCCCCTCTGGCTGGTCGTGCTCTCACACCAGCTACCCGTCTTAGGCTTGGTGGGCCATTACCCCGCCAACAACCTGATAGGACGCAAGCCCATCCAAGAGCGATAAATCTTTCATTTATAGAAATTATCAATAAATCGTATGCGGTATTAGCACAGATTTCTCTGTGTTATTCCCCACTCTAGGGTAAGTTACTTACGCGTTACTCAGCCGTCTGCCACTAGATATAATGCTTTCCGAAGAAAGCGATCTCGTTCGACTTGCATGCCTTAGACACACCGCCAACGTTCGTCCTGAGCCAGAATCAAACTCTTCAAAAAAACGGTCATTTTCATTCACTGTTCAGTTTTCAAAGTGCTGTATCATTAATTTAATCTTATGGATTAAAAAAATCATTAGAAAAAAAATGATAACAAACGCTTTTACAAATAACAATAAAAAATATGTTAAGTATTAGTTTTTGTTAAAATAAAACAAGCGCAATTAACATTGTAACAAATTTTTAGGAGAACACACCATGGTTAAGAACAATCCTGGAGAACCTTATTCAAGAATTTCGTCTGAAGAAGCATTGGAAATGCAAAAAAAAGGTGATTCTACAGTAATAGATGTAAGGAACCAAGATGAATATGAGGCAGGACACGTAAAAAATTCTATTTGGATTCCTGTTGATGAAATAGTACAAAGATTTAATGAATTACCAGAAAAAGGAAATTTATTGTTTATTTGTGCAGTTGGAGCAAGAAGCGGACTGGCAGCAGAATACGCTAGTTCTTTAGGTATTGAATCTGACAGGCTATATAATATTGAAGATGGAACACCGACCTGGATTGATAAAGGGCTACCAACATCCATTGGTAATGAAAGATGATTGCTAACGAAGCTAATATAACAGTCGTTGGGTCAATAGCATACGATGATGTAATAACAGCTGAAGGATCTAGGGACAATTTATTTGGAGGTTCGGCCACGTACTTTTCACTATCAGCTTCAAATTTTTCCAATGTCTCTATTGTTGGTACAGTTGGTAAAGACTTTAAAGAATCAGATATAAATCTTCTCCAGAGTAAAAATATTGATACAAATAATATTAGAATGAATAATTCTGGAAATACATTTAGATGGAAAGGCGATTATAAAACAAATCCTGAAGAGCCTGTAACAATTTATACTAGCCTAGGAGTTTTTGAAGAATTTTCTCCCAAACTAAACGAAAAACAATTGTCATCTACTCACGCATTTCTTGCTAACATATCTCCAGACATACAGCTGGAACTGGCACAAAGCTTAGAAGGTACAAATGCCTTAATAGGTTTAGATACTATGAATCATTGGATATTGGAAAAAAAGAAAACATTATTAGAAGTTATAAAAAAGATAAATGTTATTTTCATAAATAAAACTGAAGCAACCCTAATTTCAGATAATCAAGATGTCGATATATCTGCTAAGTATCTACTTGAGTATGGGCCTAATTTATGTATCATTAAAGACGGTAAAACTGGATCATATATGTATTCAAATGATGGAGAAAAATTTTTCTGTCCTACATACAATATAGACAGGCTTATTGATCCAACGGGCGCAGGAGATTCTTTTGCTGGTGGTTTTTTTGGTTACTTGTCTAACATAAGCAATCCTATAAAAGAAGACTATCAAGAAGCTATGATTTATGGATCAACAATAGCTTCATTTACAATTGAAGGCTTTGGAATAGAAAATCTACTAAAAGTAGATCATGAAAAAATAAAATATAGATTTAATAAAATAAAATCTAAAGTAAATTTGGAGTAAAAATGAAATATGACATCAAAGACTTAAGCTTAGCCGAAGAAGGCAAAAGAAAAGCTGAGTGGGCAGCAAAAGAAATGCCCGTTCTCGACTTAATTAAGCAAAGATTTGAAAAAGAAAAACCTTTAAAAGGCTCAAAGATATCAGGGTGTTTACATGTAACATCTGAAACAGCTAACTTAGCACTTACATTAAAGGCCGGTGGAGCAGATTTTTCATTGTGTGCATCTAATCCTCTTTCAACCCAAGATGACATTGCTGCTTATTTGGTATCTGAAGGGATTCCAGTTTATGCAATTAATGGTGAAGATAATGACACTTACTACAAACATATAAACTCTGTGGTTGAAAATAATCCAAACATAACAATTGATGATGGCGCTGATTTAGTAGCATTTTTACATCAAGAAAAGCCTGAATTAATGTCAGAAATTATTGGAGGAATGGAAGAAACAACGACTGGAGTTATAAGACTAAAAGCTTTAGCAAATGAGAAAAAATTAAAGTATCCAATCATAGCAGCTAATGATTCTCAAACCAAACACATGTTTGACAATAGATATGGAACCGGTCAAAGTACTTTAGATGGAATAATTAGAGCAACAAATATCCTCTTATCAGGAAAGACTTTTGTAATCATAGGATATGGCTGGTGTGGCAGAGGATTAGCTCAAAGAGCAAAAGGAATGGGAGCTAGAACAATTGTTTGTGAGATAGATCCAGTAAAAGCTTTAGAAGCTGTGATGGATGGGCATCAAGTAATGAAAATGGAAGAAGCAACTAAAGAGGGAGATTTCTTTGTAACTCTAACTGGAGGTCTTCATGCTATTGGTAAAAGTCATCTAGAAAACATGAAAGATGGTGCCATTGTTGCTAATTCAGGACACTTCAATGTTGAGATAGATCTAGAATCACTTGAAGAAATGTCTGAAACTAAAAGTAGAGTTAGACCATTTGTAGAAGAATATGTTTTAGAAAATGGTAAAAAAATATGTGTTCTTGGAGAAGGGCGCCTAATAAATCTAGCTGCTGCTGAAGGTCATCCTCCATCAGTTATGGATATGAGTTTTGCAAATCAAGCACTAGGATGCGAATTTCTGAATAAAAACAAGCTAGAAATAGGTGTTCATGTACTTTCAGAAGATATTGATAAAGATATCGCTGCATTAAAACTAAAGGCTATGAAAATGAATTTTGATACCTTAACACAAGCACAAGAAAAATACTTTAATTCTTGGGATATAGGAACTTAAAATGTCTAATTATTTTTTTACTTCTGAATCAGTCTCTGAAGGGCATCCTGACAAGATGTGCGATCAAATATCAGATGCTGTACTTGATGAATGTCTAAGACAAGATAAAATGAGTCGGGTAGCATGTGAAACTGCTGTTGGGACAGGATTTGCTATGGTTTTCGGAGAAATTACAACTAAGGCAAGCGTAGATTACGAAAAAATCATAAAGGATACAATTAAGAAAATTGGATATACAAAGGATGAATATCAATATACTCCAGAAAATATCCAGATATTGAATTTTATTGGAACACAATCTCCTGACATCAAACAAGGTGTGGACGTTGCACTTGAAAATAGAGATAGTTCGGAAAATGAAAATAGCCAACAAGGAGCAGGTGACCAAGGAATGATGTTTGGTTATGCTTGTGACGAAACTGAAGAAAAAATGCCAATGGCAATTCATATGGCGCACAATCTTCTCAAAAGGCTTAGAGATAGTAGAAAAAACAATGAAATTTCTTATCTGAGACCAGATTCCAAAAGTCAAGTTACTCTAGAGTATGATAGGAACGATAAAGTTGTTAGAGTAGATGCTGTAGTGATATCAACACAGCATGATAGTGGGGTATCGAATAAACAAATGAGAGAAGATATCGAAAGTAAAATCATCAAAGATGTTATACCTAGTGATTTGCTTGATAATAATACAAAGATTTTTGTAAATCCTTCGGGTAAATTTGAGCTTGGAGGACCAGTAGGAGATGCAGGATTAACTGGAAGAAAAATTATTGTAGATACATATGGAGGCGCAGCTAAACATGGTGGCGGGGCCTTTTCAGGTAAAGACCCATCAAAAGTTGATAGATCAGCGGCTTATGCAGCTAGGCATATAGCTAAAAATGTCATTGAAACACAGATAGCTTCTAAAGCTGAAATTCAACTATCATATGCGATAGGAGTGGCAGAACCAGTATCAATAATGGTAAATACATTTAATACGGGAAAAATTGATGACTCAAAAATTGAGAATGCTATTAAAAAAGTTTTCGACTTAAGGCCTAGTGGAATCATCTCTAGGCTTGAATTAAGAAACCCTATTTATGAACAAACTGCAACCTATGGACATTTTGGTAGGTCAGATATTTCATTACCTTGGGAAGCAACTGATTTTGCAAAGGATTTAGAAAAACACTTCTAATATGAGCAATAATATAAAGTTTGGTACCGACGGATGGAGAGCAACTCCTTCGACTGGACTGAATGAAGAAAATATTAAGATTTGTGCTCAATCTTTTGCAGATTATATAAATGATAATTTTTCTGATCAAAAAACTATTTTAGTAGGATATGACACTAGAAAAGCCTCCCTTCGGTATGCAGAACTTGCCTCTCAAGTAATCAAATCAAATGGAATTGATGTAAAAATAACAGATAGAGCTACTCCAACTCCATTGTGTAGCCACCATGTAAAACATAATTCTATGGCTGGAGCTGTAATTATTACAGCTTCTCATAATTCAAAAGACTGGAATGGATTTAAGGTTAGATCTACAAAAGGCATTAGTCTAAATGAATCAGAAATTTCAGAGATAGAAAAAAGTGTTACTTATTATTCAAAAAATAGATTTAAGATTAGACATGAAAATTCTGATATAAAAAAAGTAAATGTTATAGATTCCTACATAAATTCTCTTCAAGAAATAGTTGATATTGAATCAATTAATAATTCAAACTTAAGTATAGCTTCAGATTATATGCATGGTGCAGTAACAGGGATATTAGAAAAAATATTAACTAATAAGAAAAATGTATTCCTCAGGTCCGAAATAAATAGTGAATTTCCGGGCATGGAGCAACCAGAACCAATTGAAGGAAATTTAAAAAACTTAATCAAAGCAGTAAAAAATAATAATTCTGATATAGGATTTGCTTTTGACGGGGATGGTGATAGGTTAGGAGTTATCGACGAAAATGGAAATTTCCAATCTGCATCTGAGGTTTTCTTAATACTATCAAGCCATGTTTTGGAAAATAAGTCATCAATAAAATCGATAGCAACTACGGTAAGTATGACTTCTAATATTAATGAAATATGTAAAACATACAATTCAAAGGCATTAATAACTAAGGTTGGTTTCAAACATTTAGCCCCTCTTTTAGAAGAAGAAAAGGTATCTTTTGCAGGTGAAGAAAGCGGAGGATATTCAATGATAAACCATGTTTCAGATAAAGATGGAATTTTGTCTGCTCTTTTATATTTAGAATATTTAGTCAAATCTAAAAAAAGCCCCAGTAAATCAATCTCAACAATATATGACAAATTTCCAAAAAAACAATTTGAAAGAATTGATAATAAATTTTCTGAAGTAGATAGAAAAAAAATTCAAGAAAAAATTGAAAACTTAGATACTTTTATTGAAAAAAACTACCAAATCACTAAGAAAGATTTTACTGATGGAAAAAAATTCTTTATTGATAATAATTCGTGGATATTAATAAGGCTTTCAGGGACAGAACCGGTTTATAGGATTTATATAGAAAGTCCAAATAAAATAATATTAGAAGAAATAAAGAATCAAATTTTAGAATATTTCAATAATTGATTTTTTTTACTAATTTATTTTTATAATCATTAATAACTTTTAAGTATAATGAAATAGATAATTATCTGGAATGCCGGGGTGGCGGAATGGTAGACGCGCCAGACTTAAAATCTGTTGTCCGTATAGGGCGTGGGAGTTCGAGTCTCCCCCTCGGCACCAAAATCAAAAATAAAAATTTGATAAAATGATAACATTGGCGACGTGGCGAAGTGGCTAACGCAGTGGTTTGCAAAACCTCCATTCATGGGTTCGAATCCCATCGTCGCCTCCAAAATTTATAGTTTTTGGACTGTATTAAATACTTGAATCCTGTGCCTACTACTATCAACAATGAGTAAATTGTCATTATGAAAAGAAATTGAAGTTGGGCACCAAAATAATTTTTCTATATGAGAAGATTCTGTAAAAGGATCATCCTTAAAACTTTCCAATTCAAATACTAAATCAGCTTTTAATCTCGCCTCTTTTTCTTGAACATTCGTGTCTAGAAAATCTTGAGCCCATTTAGACAATGAGCCTTCACCTCTATTTGAACATAAAAAATTACCTTCTTTATCAAATACTTTTAATTTATGATTACCCCAATCACAAACATAAATATTTCCTAAATCATCAACAGCGCAAGAAGACGGGTGTAAGATATTTCGCTCTTCTTCTCCTTTTGATCCAAAGCTTCTAATAAATTCACCATCTGTAGAAAATTCCTGAATCCTATGATTTCCCCAGTCTGAAACATATAATCGATCATCGGAAGTATATGTAATTCCCCAAGGTAAATTTAATTGACCTTCATTATTTCCTTGGGATGAAAATTTTCTAATAAAATTTCCTGATTCATCAAAAACTTGAATCCTACCGTTTCTATGATCAACAACATATAACTGATTTTTATTATCAAAAATTAGTCCATTAGGACCATCAAATTCACCATCTTTATTTCCTAGTTGACCAAATGAAGAAATAAATTCTCCTTCCAATGTCATTATTGAAATTTTATGACTATATTCATCAGAAACATAAATTTTATCTGAATCACTAATTACTATAGAAGAAGGCCACATAAACTGGCCATCATCTTGGCCGTAAGAAGCAAATGTACCATAGTATTCTTCATTCATATCCATTACTGTAATTCTTACGCCTCTAGTATCATAATCATGCCCTCTTCCAAGAACATATATACGTTCTTTACTATCCAAGGCTAAGTCAAACGGATAATAGAAACCTCTTCCCTGCATTGCTGCAAGGCCCATTGTTTTTACACTTTTAAGATCAAAGTTTGTTGTCATACTATGCTCTTTGATATTCAGGCATTGCTCCAACTAGTTTCAAGAGCTCAGATAAATTTTCATCTGTTAATAATTCTTTATCTTTTAGTCTTGATTCCGCAAAATCAATAAGTGTTTCTTTTGTATTTTGTGAAACAATTATTTCTCCCAATTCTTCAAGGAGTAAATCTATGAGTATTTCAGGTGAATAAATTTCATTAGTCTTCGCTCTTACATTATCAATTATTTTTCTTATTCCTGAGTTATTTATATTTCCTAACTTTGATGAGGAAAAGTTAACTCTTTCTACAACCGTTCCTGAATCAAGCCATTCAGTTCCCCAGTGCCATCCCTCAACAGATGGAGGATTCATTGCATGTTGCCCCATAAATGAAGTCTGAGAATTAGTTGCTGACTGAAATTTTTCAGGTCTGTAAAACTCTTTTGTAAGTCTTAGTGTTCCAGCAACAAGTTCAATTGGACTCTTAACTCTTTTATTCCAAACTTTTTCTGTCTTGAAAAAATCAGACTTAAATAAAAATCTAAGCATTTCTTTTATGTTGTAGCCAGAATTAAAATAAACTTCAGATAATGCATCTATTGCTTCTGGATTATTTGGTTCTTTGTAAGGCCATTCAGGTACAGGAGGTTCATCTTCAACAAAAAAGCTATACATATGTCTAGCAATAAACCTAGAGGTGGCTTTTTGTTTGCAAATAATATCAATGATATCTTCACCATTGAAATTACCTTTTTCACCTAAAAAGATCTTCTCATCATTATCATGATCTTCTTCTTTATACTCAAAATGCATAGCAAGTCTTCCATAAGGCCAAACAGAATCTCTTTGAGATTTTTCTGTCATATATTCCTTATTTGCTATGGTCCAACCAGTAAATGCTCTTGCTGCTTCTTTGATATCTTTTTCAGTATAATTTCCCGTTCCCATAGAAAAAAGTTCTAAAAGCTCTCTCCCATAGTTTTCGTTTATAGCACCTTTACGGCTTTCGCAGTTATCAAGCCAAATAATCATAGCTGGATCTTTAGAAAGTTCTATCAATAAATTTCGATAATTACCCAATCCTAGTTTTGAAAACATTTTTATCTGATCATGAAGAACAATTCCATTAGCTAACTTAGCATATCCTGTAGCAAAAATACCATGCCAAAAAAGTGAAATTTTTTCCTTGAATGGTGAGTCACTCCAGATCATTTTATAAAGCCAAGAAGCTCCATTTGAGGAGTTGCCCATTGGTGAACCGTAATCAGGTTGATACCTATGCATAAGATGCTTTGAAACTTCATATTTAGGTTCAGAATCAAGGATTAAATCTACTTGAGCTTCATAACTTCTTTTAGAAATTTCAATTAAATCATCTTTACTAGCCCCAAACCCTGCTCGTCTCATTAAGTGAGCCATTAACAAAATATTTTTATCAGACATAATTTTTTAACCTTTTTTTATGAAACTAAATTGTTCAAAGTTTTTGCCTAAAATTGGAACAGAGTCAATTCCAAGCCATTGATCCAATAAAGTAGCATATGTAGACCTGAAATCATTATTATATTTCATATCTCCTTCTACCTGTTCAGATATCTCTAATGATGGTTGTTCTCCATAAAAACCACCCTCTACAGATCCACCAAGAACAAAAGCTACTCCACCAGATCCATGATCTGTACCAGATCCATTATCTTCAATTCTTCTCCCAAATTCTGAAAATAATAAAACAGTTACATCATTCTCTCGGCCGTGTTCTTTTAGATCTCTATAAAAATCGCCTACAGCATCAGAAAGCTCTTTCCATAATTTTGCATGATTGAATAATTCTCCAGCATGAGTATCAAAACTACCATGCTGAGCATAATAGATTTTTGTTCCTATATCAGCAAAAATAACTTTTGCTATATCCTTCAAGTTATTTGAAATTGGATTATCAGCATACTCAACTGATGAAGAATATTTAGAATTAGCTCCGCTCAATATATCTGCACCAATCATAGCACTAACACCATTTTCAGATAAAGCATCTAAAATAGCGTCTCTTCCTTGATTTGGGCCATACATTCTAGAAAAATAATTTAATGCATTTTCTCTTTGATCTTTACCTTTTATATCAGGCATTAGACCATAAGTTTCGAGGTCTCCAACTGATGCAACAGGAACATCTTTGCAAACTAATGCTCTTGGTAATCCTCTACCAAAATTAACTGCTGTAACTACATTATTATGAGAAGGGTCGATTTCTCTAATTGTTCTACCTAGCCATCCATCTGGAGCTATACTTTCAGATTCAGCTGTATGCCAAATATCCATTGATCTAAAATGAGATCTGTTTGGTACAGGGTAGCCAATACCATTAATAACAGCAACATTATTGCTATCCCATAATTTTTTTATTTCCCCCATTTCAGGATGAAATCCAAGAGATCCATTTATATCTATAACTTCACTCTCAGTAAGGTGTATTGCAGATCTAGAATCATGATAAATTCCGTTAGTATAAGGAACAATTGTATTCATAGCATCATTCCCACCTGATAGCTGTATAACAACTAAAGATTTTTGATTTGTATCTAACACCTATTCCTCCAAGAAAATAAGAATTTATGTAATTTTAATCTCATTTTAGAATTTTGCAATAGATTATCGATAAAGAATCTTATGGTGCCGAGGGGGAGAGTCGAACTCCCACGCCCATAAGGACACTACGCCCTCAACGTAGCCTGTCTACCATTTCAGCACCCCGGCAGTGGCAGGAGCGGGAGGAGTCGAACCCCCGACCTCTGGTTTTGGAGACCAGCGCTCTAGCCAACTGAGCTACGCTCCTATGTATGTGAACTTTAATTCTAACATTAGTAAATAAATTTTAATTACTAATTATCTATTTATGTTTAGAGTTATAGAGTTAAATTAAAAACTCAAGCACACTAAAAAAACTTAGTGTGCTTGAATATATTTCCAAAAATTAGCTAAATAGCTTTTTCTCCAGATTCACCAGTTCTCACTCTTATTACTTCTGAAATTTCAGAAATAAAAATTTTACCATCACCGATTTGTCCTTCTTCATTAGTTCTAGCTGCAGAAATTATTGCATCAACAACTTTCTTTTGGTTAGACTTTTCTGTAACAACCGTAACAAGAACTTTTGGAACAGAAGATCTGTTTTGCGTTGAACTGCCTCTTCCTGTAAAAACTTCTACCCCATCTTGATTGCCTCTACCCGTAACATTGCTGTAAGTAAAACCAGTACAGCCGGCTTCAGACATGGCTTCTAAAACTACATTAACCCTTTCAGGTTTTATGATTGCATCAATTCTAATCATAGGTACCTCCTATATAAATTATATTTAATAAAACTCTAATTTGCTCCATCATTCACAACAGCTTGTTCTCCGTGAGCTGAAAGATCCAAACCTTGGTCTTCTTCGTTTTTATCTACTCTTAATCCTAAACCAGGGATTTTATCTAAAACATATAATATTACAAAAGATACTATAAATGAGTAAGCTAATGTCCCAACTGCAGTATAAATTTGAATCCAAACTTGAGAAAAGCTTCCATCAATTAATCCTTTTACACCAGCTATAGATTCGACTGCAAAAATACCAGTAGCTATACAACCCCAAATTCCACCAATTCCATGTACGGCAAAAACATCTAATGCGTCATCTAAATTAGTTTTATGTATAAGCTCAACAGCATAGTAGCAAAGAATTCCTGCTCCAAGCCCTATAGCAAGAGCTCCTAAAGGATTTACTGCCCCAGCAGCTGGAGTGATTGCAACTAAACCTGCTACAGCTCCTGTAGCTACTCCTACTCCACTTATTTTACCGGTCGTAATCATTCCTATTATTCCCCATACTGTAGCTGCTGTACCTGCTGCAATTTGAGTAACAAGCATAGCATTTACTGCATAATCATCTGCAGCTAATGCAGATCCTCCGTTGAATCCGAACCATCCAAACCAAAGCATTGAAGCTCCCAAAATAACATAAGGGACATTGTTTGGCTGTAATCCAGGATTTCTTCTCTTTCCTACCAAAATTGCTGCTGCAACAGCGGCAGCTCCAGCATTAATATGTATTACAGTTCCACCTGCGAAGTCTAGTGCTCCTGCACCATCTGCTCCTATCCATCCTCCACCCCAAACCCAGTGGGCCACAGGTGCATAAACTATTGTTATCCAAATTACTGTAAAAATAAGATAAGTAGAAAACTTAAATCTTTCTGCAAAAGCTCCAGTTATAAGGGCAGGTGTTATTATTGCAAACATCATTTGAAATAACACATCATATAACGGACTGATAGCGTCTTCTTCACCAGAAAACATTTCAACACCATTTAACCCAAATAACGAAAAATCAGCTATAAAGCTTGGAATCAATTCCCCCGACCCATAAGCTAAACTATACCCCCAAAGAGTCCACACAACTGTCACAACTCCTATTGTAATAAAACTTAGCATTATTGTATTTACTAGACTTTTTGCCCTAACTAAACCTCCGTAAAAGAAAGCTAATCCAGGTGTCATAAAAAATACTAAAGCAGATGCAGTAAGCATCCATGCGGTATGTCCTGTATCCATATTTCCTCCTAAAAATTTAATATTTAGTTAGAAATATATTTTAGATATGTTTTTTTTCTGTTACACAATTGTTTATATTGTGTTAATTAATTGTTTCTTAATTGTAAAATACCTACATTTATTACGAATACCGTATTTTATTTCCGTTCAAATAGAGTAAACAAGCTAATAGATGACATATAAAGTAAAAATAATACCCCAAGAGATATCACCAAAATGTTACTAGACCTGCAAGAACCTTCAATGATTGGATTTGTTTTCTTAATGGTTATAGTTTCATTTTGTCTTGGGTTATATGGGCCAGCTCCAATACTTTTTCTCCATTGAGTATCTAACATCTCAGTATTGAAACCATAAGAATTTTCTAAAGCCTCATCTAGAGTTTGACCTTTAGATAAATTTGTGAGTAATAGATTCATTTTGTCTTGACCATAGTTATCAATCATATAATTTATAACACTTCTAGATTGACCATAAGCAACAAGAGTTAGCTTTGGATCACCAGGGAAGGTTCTCAATTGACTTAAGGGCTTTAGTTGATTAGTTCCAATAGCCCATTCAAGATATAAATCATAGCTAATAGTTTTATCTCTATTTGCATATTCTGCAAGACCTTCATTAAGCCAGAGTGGAAGATTTATGGAGCCATCAGTTTTTCTTCCTATTAATATATGCATGATTTCATGAGTCGAAGTTCCTATATCATTTTTACCTGCTAAAACGATAACCACACTGGATTGATCAAAAGCTTGACCAGCAGTTACAAGCTCTCTATCGGATGTTTTAGACTTTGACTGTATTGCTTCAAGCATTTCAGAGTAATTATTGTATAAAGTCATGTTTATTTTTCTATATTCTGAACTACTTGATTCATCAATTATAGGAGCCATGTCTTTCATCATTTGCTCACATTCAAATAGAAGTCTTTCAGCTCTACTTTTTGAAAATCTATAGTAAATTCTTATAAATTTTCCTTCTACAAATTCCCAATCATCAAATCTGGTATCTAAAACAATAAAAACATAATCCTCAGAGACATACTGAGTACCATCATCAAAGTAAATAACTATATGCCAATCAATTTGTGACCCAGGAGGGATATAGCCTCCTTGATTACTTATCCTAAAATCCATAAGAGCAGATATGTTTTTATCCTCTGAAACCTTATAGTCCATGTAACCATACTGTAAAGATTTTCTATCTCCAGTCTTAAAATTAACCTTAATATCTTGTATTTTTTTTTCAGTAATTCCTTCAAAAAGAAATGTTATTTTATTAGGGAAATCAACTTCTGCTTTTATTGAAAGTATTTCTAAATCAGAATCAGATGCATCTAATATCAGTGTATTTGAAAAAAGAAAAAATATAGAAAAAAGTAAAATAAATTTAGTCTTTAGCATTATTCAATCCTGAAAATAATCTCCATATTGAATTAATTGATGTTCCAACAGCAAGGATGTATAAACCTATTAGAGGCTGGGAAATAATAAGGCAAATGATTATGACCAAAGATCTTTCAACACGTGTAAAAAATCCTGATTTATTCTGAATTCCAAGACTTTCAGATTTAGCCCTGACATAACTAATAAGCTGTGAACAAAGAAGAGCTATTAATGTTAGTAAAATTGCTGTTTCATTAAATTCTTTATAAATGTAATAGCTAGCTATCCCTATATAAACTATGCCCTCGCTAAATCTATCAATAACAGAATCTAACAAGTCACCAAATTTACTTACACTATTTGATAATCTAGCCATAGATCCATCAATAGAATCTAAGATTGTTCCAAAAGCGACAATGATTCCACCAAGTAGAAAACTGCCTTGAAAGACAAAAAATGATCCGATTGAAGTTATAACAATCCCTAAAATAGTAACTGTATTAGGCGTAAGCTTTAGAGTGATCAATATTTTAGATATTGGATCCTCATAAATTTTTTTTGTATAAAACCTCAGTTTTTGTCTTAATTGTTCCAAATCTATTAATTCAATTGTCTATATATCTTAATTATTTCAGAAACTAAGTAATCCCATGAGTAATTTTGTACATTTTTTAAACCATTTTTGATATTTATGTCTGTTCTTATATTTTTATTTAGCAATTTTAGTAAGAGTTTGTACAATTCTTCTGAAGAATTATAATCATATAAAAACCCAAAACTATTTTTTTTCGACAACGTTTCATAGCTAATAATATTCGATAAAGCAAGAATTTTACCAGATGCCATAGCTTCCAAAATAATAACACCAAATGATTCATTTTCTAGTGAAGGTAAACAAATAATATCGACATTATCATAAAAAAGATTTAGGTCATTTTGTTCCACAGAACCAATAAAATCAACCTTTCCATCAGGTATAAAGATTTTTATTTTGTTGGGATCACCTGGTCCTACTACTACTAATTTTAAATTGCTAATATCGCCTAATAATTTATTAAAAGCTTCCAATAAAATATTAAATCCTTTTCTTTTCTCTTCAAACCTGCCTACAAACAATATTTTTTTATCTGAATTTCTCAATTCTTTTGGGACAATATTATTTTTATTATATTTAGATAGAACTATTCCATTTGGAACTATTTTAGACCTGAAATCAAAATATGTATTTATATATTTTTTTGCAGATTGAGATACACAAATCTTATAATCTAACTTATTTATAAAGTAACGAAGGAACCAATTAAATTTACTATACCAAAAATGTTTTTTATCACCGTAAGCATGAAAAGTTCCAACTAAACTAAAGCTTCTCAAAAAAAATATTATAGGTAAAAATGTTGGCGACAAAGGTTCATTAAAATGAATTATTTCAAATTTACTTTTTCTTAAGTAACTAATTATCTTAAAAATCTTGTAAAGATTAAAAGAAATTCTTGAGCTAGATCCTAAAAATTTTATTTGTATTGGTTTGCCTAAATTTAGAAATTCAAAATGATTTGTAGTATGGATATTTTTTGAAGATAATGGAGCAATTAATACAACATCATGACCTTTTTTAGTAAGTGATTCTGCTAAGTCTACTGATTGAGTTTGAACGCCACCAGGATAAGAAAAATCATATGGACAAAAAATTGCTACTTTCAAATCAGTAAAGATTATTCTACTTCAGAAAAATCCTCTACAGCTCTTCTAGCATCATCATCTCTCATTTGATTAGGTGGAGATTTCATAAAGTATGCGCTCGGTGCATCTACTGCTCCTGAAACACCTTTATCTAAGGCTATTTTTGCACATCTTATTGCATCAATAGCTACACCTGCGGAGTTAGGGCTGTCTTCTACTTCTAGTTTTAGCTCAACATTTAGTGGTACATCTCCCCAAGAAGTTCCTTCTAATCTTATGTAAGCCCATTTTCTGTCTTCTAGCCACGGGACATGATCAGAAGGTCCAATATGAACATCATCAGTAGGTAATTCTTTTTCTAATTGAGATTGTACAGCGTTAGTTTTAGAAATCTTTTTACTTTTTAGTCTTGATCTTTCAAGCATATTTAGGAAATCAGTATTTCCTCCAAAATTCAGTTGATAAGTCCTATCAAGCCTTACACCTCTATCCTCAAATAATCTAGCCAACACTCTATGGATTATTGTTGCCCCAACCTGACTTTTTATATCATCTCCAACAATTGGCAATCCCTTATCAATAAATCTCTTTTGCCAATAGTCTTCTTTAGCTATGAATACAGGAATACAATTTACAAATGCACATCCAGCTGCCAGAACTTGCTCAACATACCATTTAGTTGCCTGCTCAGATCCAACTGGAAGATAATTTATAACAACATCAACTTCTTTATCTCTTAGTATCTGAACAATATCTGAAGTTTGAGAACCTGATTTATCTTGGTCTTTCTCTATATCAATTACATCGGCTAAATATTCTCCTACTCCATCATGAGTCATACCTCTATCAACTTTAACTCCTGTTTTGGGAACATCATAAAAATTAAGTGCATTATTATTTTTAGTATAAATTGCCTCATTTAAGTCTTTACCGACCTTATCTTTATCTACATCAAAAGCAGCTACGATGTTTACATCACCTATTGCATATCCACCAAGCACATTATGCATCAATCCAGGAACTTGAATTTCATTGTCTTGAATTTCAGAATATTTATGAATACCTTGAACTAAAGAGGAGGCACAATTTCCTACACCTATAATCGCTACATTGATTTTACCCATACTAAAAATCTCCAATAATAAATAAAGTTTGAATTTACATTATAAAGTATAAATTATTTAAATTTCATTAACTGTAACTACAAAAAATAATCAATAAGCTAAAGCAGATCCATCTTTCCTAGGTTCAGTTCCTAAAGAAATCACTCTAGTTTCAGGATTGTATTGAGCAACTTGTGCTCCTCCAAACATAATTCTTTCGTTTCCACTTACAATGCTTATTTTATGTCCTTTAGATTCTAATTCACTTATAATTTGTTTATCTAAATCTTCTTCTAAAGATATGGTTTTCATATCATCAACATCTAGAGAAAATCTTAATGAGTCCAAAGCATCTTGAGGTGAAAGACCATAATCTATAATATTTGAAATGACCTGAAGATGTCCTTGGGGTTGCTGAAAACCACCCATAACTCCAAAAGATAAAAAGAGTTTATTTTCCTTAGTAACCATACAGGGGATAATAGTATGAAAAGGTCTCATATTTGGTTCTAAATAGTTTGGATGAGACTTATCTAGGCTAAACAATGCAGCTCTATTCTGTAACGATATACCTGTTTCCGGAACAACTAATCCAGATCCAAAGGATTGAAAAGTTGAATTAATTAATGAGCAACCCATTCCATTTCCATCTATAGCAGTAAGATAAACCGTGTCTCCACTAGTTTCAAAAGTATTATGAGAAACTTGATTCATTACTTTTCTAGAATCAATTAGATTGAATCTTTCTCTAGAATACTCTTTAGATAAAAGTTTTTCCAAAGGGATATCATTTTTCTTTGGGTCAGTAACATGCCACAAAGCATCAGCAAATCCAAGCTTCATTGATTCAATTAAGTGATGGTAGAATTCAGTACTTCCTTGTTTTATTTTTTTTAAATCTAAATTTTCAATAATATTTAAGGAAATTAATGCAGCTAACCCATCACCATTTGGAGGACACTCAAAAACATCATAGCCCCTATAATTAGTCTTAATTGGATCAGTCCAGTATGAACTGTAATTTTTCAGGTCATCTTCATCAAGCCAACCACCTTCCTGATTAATAAAATTTGAAATTTTTTGACCTATACTTCCCTCATAAATAGCACTTGGACCTTTAGTAGCAATTTCATTCATTGATTCTGCAAGAGTAATCAGCCTTATTACTTCTCCCTCATTTGGAGCTTTTCCGTTCTTGAGTAGTTCTTTTCCTGATTCTCTAAATAAAAGTTTTTCTTCACTCTCTTTCCATTGCCATGAAATCATTTTGCTTACAGGAAATCCTTCTTCTGCTAATTTTATTCCAGGCGCTAGTGCATCAGATAATGAAATAGATCCATATTTTTCAAGTATTTTTTGCCATCCATCTACAGTACCTGGGACAGAAACTGAGTAAGCCGCATCTTTCCCTTCCGTAGGTATTGCATTATATCCTTTATCTATTAATTCCTGAGGATTCGAATGCCTAGAGGATGTTCCTGATCCATTAAATGAATCAACTTTTTCTGAATTTGGATCCCAAATCAATGCAAAAATATCACCACCTATACCTGTAGACATAGGCTCAACAACTCCTAATGTTGCAGCCATAGCAACTGCAGCATCTACAGCATTTCCTCCAGATTTCAGTATATCTATACCGACTTGTGAAGCAATAGGCTGACTTGTAGCTACTCCTCCATTTTTACCATGAACTGTTGATCTTCTTGACGAAAAAAAACTCATTTTATTTCTCCTATACACGGTTACACGCTAAAGGATACACGCAATCAGTTATCCGTAAACGCATTATTTAATTCTTCTTAGGATTTAATATATCAGTTAAAGCATCACCTATGATATTCCAACAAAAAATCATAATCCAAATTATTATGATAGGCGCAAGTAATTGCTCTGGATGATTAGTTAGAACAGATACACTAGCTCCCCCTCTACCAGATACGTCTGAAAGCATCGCACCTAAACTTGGCCTTGGAGGTTGTACTCCTAATCCAAAAAATGAAAGAATCACTTCAGACAAAGCGACTGCTCCGAGTCCAAAAGTAGCTGTTACAATAAGCGGAGAAATAACATTAGGTAAGATATGTTTTGTAATTATTCTGAATGTACCTGCACCAGATGTTCTTGCTGATTGGACATATTCTATTTCTCTTATACTAAAAACCTGAGCTCTAATTAAACGCATAGTACCAAACCAACTCAAGGGTAAAAGTGCAATTCCAATTACTAAATAATCAATTATTCCAGAACTAACTAATCCTGAAATATTTAAGTTATCTTCTATTTGATAAAACAAATTGGTTATTCGTGGTCTGAGAGTAGCAGCAAGCAAAATAATCAAAAGAATATCAGGAAATGAAGAAACCAATTCACCTACTCTCATTACTAAAAAGTCAAAAATTCCTTTATAAAATCCTGCTAATAGACCTAAAAAAAGTCCTAATATCAAAGATCCTGTTAGGAGACCGGTAATAGTTACAATAACTGTAGTTTGTATACCCCAAATTACTCTTGATAAAATATCTCTTCCCAATCTATCTGTTCCTAATAAATTTTCAAGATCAGGCCCTGATTGAGTTTTTAATAGATTAGTTTCAGAGTAATCATATGGGGCAAGAATAGGAGCAAAAATGCCTATCAAATAAATAGTACTTACTATTATTAAGCAAGCAACTCCTAATTTCTTCCTTGAAAAATTTTGAATAAATAATCTTGTTGAAGAAATATTTCTAACTTCTTTATTAATCATTGCATATCAATCCTTGGATCTATCAAGGTATAAATAAAATCTATTATCAAATTAGCTATAACTAGTGCGCTTGATCCCAACAATACTATCGCCATAATGACAGGGTAATCTCTTGAATAAACTGAATCTAATGATATTCTGCCAACTCCCGGTATACCATATAAAATTTCTACAATTAAAGATCCCCCAAATAAACCTGCTAAAGAAAAACCCATGATTGTAACAACCGGTAACATTGCATTTCTAAATGCATGTTTCCAAAGAACGTTCAGTTCATTAACACCTTTGGCCCTTGCTAATTTTACATAATCAGAATCTAAAACTTCAATCATTGAAGATCTTATTAATCTTACAAAGACAGCTGCACCTGGAATGCCTACAGTTATTGCGGGGAGAATAATTCTTTTATCAAAAACACCGCCCCATCCAGCAGCTGGGACAAGATCTAGTTGTAAAGCAAAAACTAGAATCAGTAAGGGAGCTGTAAAAAAAACAGGCATTGCATAAAAAATCAGTGAAAGAATAACAACAAATGGATCTTTTGAAGATCCATAATTTATCGCTGCATAAAATCCAAGAGGTATTCCTAAAGAAATAGCAATAAGAAATGAAACTAAGTTTAATTTAGCAGAAACAATTAATTTAGGTATTAGTAATTCAGAAACATCTCGATTCTTAAAAACATAAGATTCTCCGAAATCTCCTCTTACTGCGTTCCCTATGTATCTGATCCACTGAACTAATACTGGATCATTTAGACCCATTTTTTCTCTTATTCGCTCTGCATTAGCTTCATCATAGTTGTTACCTAATTGAACTTCAATTGGATCACCTGGTCCATATATTCCCAAAATAAAAACTATTAATGACACCAATAAAAGCAATATTGGCATCCAGATTATTCTTCGAAAAATATATTTTAACATTACTTTTTAATAATAGAATAAAAAGTTATTTAATATACATATTGATTCTTATTTTATTTCTACGTCTTTAAATTTTGGAACTATAATTGGAGTAAATTCATATCCTTTAACCCATGGTTTTACTAACGCATATCCGTCAGTGTCAAACCATAAAGGGAAAATAGCGGCATCATCAACAATAATTTGCTCTGCCTGATTGTACAATAAAAATCTTCTATTATTATCTGTTTCAGTTCTTGCTTCGAGAATTAATTTATCAACATCTGGATTTGAATAATTTCCATGATTTACATCTGATTTGCTATAGAAAAGGACATCTATAAAATCTTGAGGATCAGCATAATCTGCTTGCCATCCAGACCCAGCCCATAATTGCAAACGTTTTCTATTCATATCCTGAAGATATGTAGCCCATTCAACTTGTTGAATTTCTACCTCAACTCCCAATGTTTCTTTCCACATATCAGATATTACTTCAGTATCTAGACCAGGAGAACCTCCGGTACCAGGGATAGTTACAATAATTCTAGGCCTACTTGAAGGGTCAGAATACTTAGATTTTGACAAATACTCTTTTGCTAATTCTTCATTAAACTCAATTCCTTTTATAGAAGGGCTGTAGCCAGGAAAACCTGGAGGAATAATAGAATATGAAGGTTTAGTTAGACCTGAATAAATCTTGTCTGCAATAATTTCTTTATCAACTGCATATGACAAAGCTTTTCTAAAATTTACATCATCAAAAGGAGGCATATTTACATTGAAACCTATGTAATTTAATGAAAATTGTGGAGGCACATTTACCAAATCTTTGTTTAATGAATCATTTGGATCTTTTACTCTTTCAAGATCAGCTAATCCTACTCCAGTAATATCTATTTCATCATTTTCGTACATCGCCATGGATACTCCACCAGCTAGATTCATAATGATTCCATCAACTTTAGCTTTTTCTCCCCAATAGTTTTCATTTTTCTTGAGTTTCAAAGTTTGTCCTATTTGATATTCACTTAGAATAAAAGGTCCAGTACCTACAGGACTGTCTATCCAACTTTCACCTTGTTGTTCAACATAATTTTTGTTCAATACAAATGCAGTAGGGTAAGTCAATTTTGCTAGAAAATAAGTTTTTGGTTCATCAATCGTTATCTCTAAAGTTTTTTTATCAATAACTTTTAAACCAACGACCTCATTTATTTCTCCGCCACTTTCAATAACCTCTTTTACTCCTAAAATGTCTCCCAAATAAACCTCAGCATTCATTGAGCCTGTATCTGGATTTGCTGCTCTTTCTATCGACCACTTAAAATCTTCGGCTGTAACAGGATCTCCATTAGAAAACTTTATATCTTTTCTTAAGCTGAAAGTGTATTTTTTACCATCATCTGAAATTTCCCATGACTCAGCTAAGTCTGGAATGATTTCTAGATCTTTATTCAAAGTAACTAATCCTGAAAATATCTCTACTATAATTGATGCAGATGTTGTATCTGTGACTAATGCAGGATCAAAAGTAGGTGGATCTGAAAAATTCAGCCTAAAGATGTTATCCCTTTTACTTTCTGAATTACTTTCAGAAGAACTTGCCAAACCCGGAGCTACGTTAGAATTTTTGCCAACGGTTTCTCCGTCTGAATTAGCATTATCTGCTCCACACGAAAGAAGAAACACTGCTAATAAAGAAAAAATAATTAATCTAAGCTTTGAAATCATATTAAATCCTGTTTTTGTTTATCTAATATAATTTTATATTATCTTTATGAAGAAATTATGAAGAAAGATATAAATTATTCAGAAATGTTTTTTAATAAATACTCTTCTATAAAATCATCAATATTACCATCTAATGTTCTATCTATATCACTAGTTTCAAAATTAGTTCTATGATCCTTTACCATCTTATATGGATGCATTACATAAGATCTTATTTGAGAGCCAAAGTCCGCTGATACATGTTCACCTTTGATCTCTGCATCTCTCTTTTTATTTTCTAAAATCTCAAGTTCTTTTAGTCTTCCTTGTAAAATTTTCATAGCAAGTTCTTTATTCATTAATTGAGATCTTTCATTTTGGACTGAAACAGAAATATTTGTAGGTATGTGAGTTATTCTCACAGCTGTTGAATTTTTTTGAACACTTTGCCCTCCAGCTCCTCCTGCTTTGAAAACATCTATCCTAAGGTCTTTATTATCTATCTTAACTTCTTCCTCATT
>Ga0208127_1000355_pt1 | contig 23370 bp, 20 predicted proteins | sample ETNtaG_6_FD_185751 | JGI IMG/M metagenome (GOLD analysis project Ga0208127, IMG submission 185751) | Marine microbial and viral communities from oxygen minimum zone, Eastern Pacific Ocean - ETNP201306SV45 (SPAdes) (version 2) | ecosystem: Environmental > Aquatic > Marine > Oceanic ... | reverse complement strand
TTTCAATTCATCATCCTTGTGATTGCTAGCGGAATCAGTATTCCTCTCGACTTCGGTACCCATCGCAACCAATTATCCCTCGTGGCCACAGTTCATCAAATCATCGTATCGAATGGATGCAGTAGCGAAGGGTTCATCAAATGTCGAGACAAGGCGATAATGGGGATACAATGGGCGATTGCGAATTATGTGGTGCAACAAAGGTTTCCTTACGAGAACATCGCGTCAACAAGGCGATGCTGGCCATTTGTCCAAAGTGTGTCGATCAGATGAATCTCGCTCCGAAACAAGAAGCTCCTGGTCTTGCACGAGCTCGAAGAAGCCCATCAGTGAATGTAAAACCACGTTCTTTTCGAAAGAACAACATCATGAACAAAACAGAGAAGGAATTGGCCGATGATTTTTCTCGTCGCATCATCAATGCTCGAAAAGAGAGAGGATGGGATCAAGCTCAACTTGGACAACGAATGGCTGAAACAATCAATGTGATTAAATCTGCAGAATCTGGTAAACCACCTACAGATTCTGTGGTCAAAAAATTTGAGATGATTTTAGGAATCGAACTCATGGTCGAGACAACCCAGGACCATCAATCCATGGTCGGAAAGGGATCGAGCAGCCGAGGCATGACAATCGGCGACTATCTCAAAGATTTGCGGTGAACATATGGACATTCCCGTTCATGCTATTTGGTTAGCACAGGACGACCCAAAGAAGAATACCGCTGTTCGTGCATCCAAAGATGACCTTCTTCGTTTGCACAAGGATATGAGACGATTGCCGAAGCGTGGCATCATACTCGAACCTCTCTGTGGCAAAGTATTGGGTCCGGAAGATCGAGAAATCTTCGAAAACAATGGGTCTTTAGTCGGTTTGGATTGCTCATGGGCTCAAATTGAAGATTCTGTCGAACAAGTGATGCGAAGAACTCGCCTTCAACCGCGTATGCTCCCACTGCTCTTGGCAGCGAATCCTGTAAATTGGGGAAAGCCAGGCAAATTGTCGACCGTGGAAGCACTCGCGGCTTCCCTTTATCTCATGGGTAGGGTCGAACAATGCAGGGCTTTGCTCGCCAAATTTCGTTGGGGTGAACGTTTCTTGGAACTGAATAAGGAGCCGTTGGAAGCATATGCAGAAGCAAAAAGTTCTGCTGAACTGGTTGCTCTCCAGTTTGAATTTTTTGATATCGAGGTGGATTCCGATGACTAGGTCGAGTCATCAAACGCCTTTGCAACGATTGACTACAGCAGGTGTCAAGATTCTGAAAGAGAATATCGTGGAAGAAACGGCTGTTGATTTACTCGCACTCAATGACGAGCATGAAATGTATTCCTTTGCCACGTTGCTCGCAACACCCAATGACTTGGTAGAATTGCTTGCAGGACATATTGTATCTGAAGGATATACTTCCATGAAGATCCATAGGGATTCGTTCACAATGAAAGATGATGAGCACTATGTTGTCGAATATCATGGGCAACTCAACGAACATGTTCAACGACGCCTCGTTACCACTTCATGTGGAGCATGCAATCATCCCGATCTTCTCGTTGAAGCGATTGGAAATCGATGCAAGGTCTCGAAATTCAAAAACGCTCAATTGGATGTTGTCCATGATTCGCTTACAGCACTTACAGCATCAATGCCTTTGTTTCAATCCACTGGCGGAAGTCATGGTTCAGGCCTCATCTTGAACGATGCAACACTCTCGTTTGTTTCAGAAGATATTGGACGTCACAATGCAGTGGACAAGACAATTGGCAAGGCAATATTTGCTGGAATATCTGAATTTGATGATACAATGCTCCTCCTTTCCGGCCGATGCGGATGGGACATTGTCGCTAAAGCAGCACGTACTGGAATCTCTGCAATAGCATCCTTAGGTGCATTTTCTTCAGCTGCTATCAAACTTGCTCGAGAACATGACATCACGTTGTTTGGTTTTGTTCGAAGCGATGGAGCATGGAAAGTGGGCCATTCTGCAGAAATGTCTCCAAGCATTGATGAGTCGAATTGAATTGCGAGTGTTATGAAGGACCCATTCGATGGTACCACTCCTCCTGATACAACGGGTCTTCGTCTTTCAAAAGTCAAGAAAACCGCTGCTGGAATTCCCGCTGCCGTTTCTTCGTTAAATCATGGAATTCGGAAGATGGGATTGACGAAAACCGTTCGTACGTTGTTGATGGTCAATCAGAAAGAGGGTTTTGATTGTCCAGGGTGTGCTTGGCCTGATCCTCAACATAGGACGTCATTTGAATTCTGTGAGAATGGAGCCAAAGCAGTAGCTGATGAAGCAATGAAGGCTACGGTCAATGAGCGATTTTTCAAAAAGCATTCGATTCAACATCTCTTGAGTCAATCGGATTACTGGTTAAATCGGCAAGGTAGAATCGCCCATCCAATGATCAAGAAACCTGAGGCAACACACTATGAACCAATTTCTTGGGATGATGCTTTCGATTTGGTTGCCTCTTCAATCAATAAGATGGAGAATCCACAGCGAGGCGTCTACTATACATCTGGCCGCACATCAAATGAAGCGGCCTTTCTCTATCAAGCACTCGTACGTGCTCTAGGCTCCAATAATCTACCTGATTGTTCGAATATGTGCCATGAATCGAGTGGAAAGGCCCTAACGCAAACCATTGGTATCGGAAAAGGAACTGTTCACTTGGAAGATTTTGAACGTTCTGATCTCATTCTTGTTATCGGACAAAATCCAGGCACTAATCACCCACGAATGTTAACAGCATTACGGGATGCAAAGAAAAAGGGTGCTCGAATTGTCAGCATCAATCCACTTCCAGAAACGGGATTGCAGCGATTCAAGCATCCACAAGACTACATGACTGGTGATTTTCATTCAACACAACTTGCAGACCTTCACATTCCTGTTCGAATCGGTGGCGATGCAGCATTGATCAAGGGAGTTATGAAAATACTCGTCGAAGCAAAATCATTCGATCAATCTTTTATTGATCTCAAAACAATTCAGTTTGATGAATTCAAGAGTTCACTCGATGATTTTTCTTGGAAACAAATCGAGAATGATTCAGGAATTGACCAAGATACCATCGAACAATTGGCTGCGCTCTGTGCTGAATCGAACGCAACAATCGCATGTTGGGCAATGGGTCTCACACAACATCGCAACGGTGTTGCTGTGATACAAGAAGTGGTCAATTTACTGTTGATGGGCGGCCATATTGGGCGACCAGGTGCAGGCTTGTGCCCAGTTCGCGGCCATTCAAACGTTCAAGGAGACCGTACGGTTGGCATATGGGAAGCACCATCCGAATCATTCATTGAAAGACTCGAAAAAGGGTTGCAATTTCCTGTACCGCGCCAACATGGCTACGATGTAGTGCATTCGATTCATGCAATGGAAAATAACGACGTTGATGTCTTCATTTCGATGGGTGGAAATTTTCTATCGGCAACTCCTGACACAAAACGAACCGCAGCGGCTCTGCAAAAAGTCGGGTTGACGGTACAAGTTTCAACAAAACTTAATCGTAGCCACTTGATTATTGGAGAAACAGCACTAATTTTACCAGTATTAGGAAGAACAGAAATTGATCAACAGGCATCAGGACTTCAATTTGTTACAGTTGAGAATTCAATGGGCGTTGTTCATCGTTCTTCAGGTTCGATGAAACCCGTTTCTCCAACGTTGATCAGTGAACCTTCACTGATTGCACAATTGGGCATGAGATTATGCCCTGAAATTTTGAATTGGAAGAAACTTGGAGATGACTACGACTCTATCCGAGATCTCATGTCCAATTCTCTCAACGGTTTCGAAGATTATAATCAACGAGTACGCCAACCGAATGGTTTTCTCTTACCGAATCCACCAAGAGACAATTGCGAATTTGCTACAGAATCTGGTAAAGCAGTATTTACATCACATCCATTACCAGATGTCCAGACCAAAGCCAATCGGTTTGTACTGATGACGATACGTAGTCATGACCAGTATAACACAACCATTTACGGACTACATGACCGTTATCGCGGCGTACATGGCAATAGAAGAATCATCTTGATGAATGCTCTCGATATGTCTGAGAGAGGGTTGAAAACAAGAGATGTTGTCGATATGACAAGTCATTTCAAAGGCACTAAACGAACCTCTTCCAACTGGATTGTTGTACCGTATGAAATTCCTCGGGGCAACCTAGCAGCCTATTTCCCCGAAGCCAATGAACTCGTTCCATTGGAATCAACTGCTGATATTTCCAATACTCCAACATCAAAATGGATTGAAGTGTCTCTTTCCGTCTCATCGATGCATATTGCTGAAGAGGAATAGTGAGGGAATGGGGCAAAACGGCTACATTTCCCTCGTAAGGGAAAACAAAACATATCGTAAATTCTGGCTTGCTGCCTTCATTTCGATGTTTGGTGAATGGTTCAACACCATCGCGCTCTTTCTCATTATTTTAGAATACACCGAATCTGAACTCTTACTCGGCATCCTCATGGCTGTACGGATGGGAAGTTTCGCTCTTATGCAACCTCTATTTGGGTTGCTTGCAGATCGAGTTAATCGTAAGAAATTGATGATTATTACCAATGTTTTCCAGATCTTTCTTGCTCTCGCATTTATCTGGGTAGACGGCCCTGAAGACATGTGGTGGATGTTCCTATGTTCCGGGATAATGATGGCATTGCATGGCTTGTATGTGACCGCCGAGCGAGCAGCATTACCCAACATTGTTTCAGAAGAAGACCTTACAACTGCAAATGCGTTGGATAGTGCCACCTGGTCAACCGCTCTTTGTCTAGGAGCATTTGCAGGTGGTCTTGTCGTATCTGAATTCGGCGTAACCGTAGCATTCATCATCGATTCGATAACATTCCTCATTGGCACATTGTTGCTCTTGCCTCTCAATGTTCCACAGACGTTTGATAAGGCATCTTCAGGTTCAATCATCTCCTCTTCTCTGAAGGATATATGGATTGGACAAAAAAGAATTCAATCCGATCCACGTCTCTTCAGAATTATCTTCGCAAAAACATCTTGGAATATTGCAGGAGGTGGTTTAGCTGGCGTCTTTTTGGTACTTGCTGGCAATAACATCGATTTTGTAGGAACTGCTCTTGGTTTTGGTATCTTTTTCTTTGCAAGAGGGATCGGTACTGGAATAGGGCCAATACTTGCTCGAAAATTCTTCAAGGATTCTGAAAAATGGCCCCGTTTGATCGGTTTACTCATCGTCGTGAGCGGTTTGTTCTATCTTCTTGTTGGATTCAGTTTGAAGGGTCCGTTGCTACTCACATTATGCCTTGTAACACTCGCACATACTGCGAGTGGCGGCAATTGGGTTCTTTCAACCGTTTTGACACAACAATGGGTCGAAGATGAAATGCGAGGTAGAGTATTCTCAACGGACATGCTGCTCATGTCCATTGGCCAAGTTATCTCGACAATATCTGCAGGCTACCTCATCGAGAATGGATATGTCAATTTGCAACAAGGAATTCTTTCCTTCGCTTGCTTAATGATCCTATCTGGTTGTATCTTTACCATCTGGAATCCTAAGCAGAAACACACAACTCATGGGTACACACAGGTGGCGTGAAATACCGACGCTCATCAGGATTTTCACGGATGATATCCAATTGCAATGTTGATGTTTCACCTTCCTGAATCGTTACAATTGACGACGTGCTGGCAGGGAGGTAATCCTCACCCGTTGATGCGAGGGAAATTCGAATGGTATGGCCTTCGGCTATCATCGCATCGAGAGGGAAAAATTCCATTTTCGCATTGATCGTTTCAAAGAGAGGTGTCCACGTTTGTATATCATCTCCGCCAGCGTGATATCGTAGATCCATAATCGCATGGCCAACATGAATACATGTCCCTTCGTAACAATCCTCCAGCAATGCGTACAGTTGACCTCCAACGGATGCAGTGACTACATCAACATGCAATCGTGGCGTTCCAGCAACACGCAATGTTTCTGTCAATGGTTCAGTTTCCCAAACAGGTCCCGAACTCGCATCTGGCAAGATCGTTAAGGAGCCACCAATATTGGATAATTCATCTCCTAAACTGGCCACCCATTCAGTCGTATCAGCTGGCGGATATCGGTTGAATTCGACCCTCCATTCACCATGATTGTCCTGAACTTCTATCCATTGTCCTGGTTGAGGGCCACGCTCTTGCAGATAGTATTCAAACCATTCAAGCAAGTCTTGCATCCAATCATACCGGATCATTTCAGGGAATGCTTCACCGCCTCTTCCACCCATATCACTACGTTCGAACAGTTGTTGTGGGCGGTCAGGATAATCATGATCCCATTGACCGAACAAACCTTTGGCTTCAATCCCTGCATCGATGAGTGCATTCATCGTAGGGACTGCCATATGTGGGTCAACGTTCCAATCATGCATACCTTGAATGAGATAGACAGAACCTTGGTAATTCTCTAAAACGCGGTCCAAAAAGTAGCGTTCAGCCCAATAGTCACCGAATACCTCTGACCCGAGAAGATAAGCAGAAACTCCGGTGCCTGGTCCAATGAGGTAATCTGGACAAATGTTCTGATAATCCTCTTCGTCTCCATCCATGCCATATGAACCGTATACGCCGTTGTGCATAATCGGTGCACGCGCTTCAGAACTGCCATTTCTCCACATGAGTTCCTTTACACCAATGAGGCCAGAGATTGGTACAATCGTTTTGAGATAATCATGTTCATTTCCAAACATCGCTGCTTGCCATGGTGTCGAACCATCGTATGATTTTCCAATCAATCCGACATTTCCGTTGCTCCAATTTTGTTCAGCCAACCAACGTACTGCTGCATCATTGCCTAATTGTTCTGCCGTCCCCATGAGGTCCATGCAATGATTCGATCTTCCAGTACCAGATACTGAAATTTGAGCAAATGCATAGCCATGCGGCAGAATCTGATCGATGATCATCTCACCCAACCATGAACCTGGTACTTCAATGGTCGGTGTTTGAACAGAGGGCTCTTGGAAATAGGGCCCTATCTCTGCAATTACTGGAACTTTAACACCATCTTCGATCGCATCAGGTAGCCAAACTGCAAGACTGATCAAACCATTGGGAGCTGCTCCTCCTTCTTCAAGAGGCAATTCATACTCAACAAAATAATGTGTCGACCCCCACTCGTTATCTGTCTCTAATAGGCTGTATGGTCCAGACTTAAGCACGGTTCCGTTTGGTAAATCGGTTTGATAATTGTCGTCGTAACGATCCCATAGTGGCGTATATTCCGACATTGAATTCTCCTCGTCATCCACAATCGACGTCAGAAAATTATCAAAATTGATTGAAATAAACAAGAATCCGATACACATTGCAATGGTTGCACCGAGTACTGCATTGAAAGAATCCTTCATATCTTTCTCAGCATCAAGAAGGATTGCATCATGCTCCACCTCCGTGCTCATGAACACCAAGAGATGGATGGTGTTCTTCAATCCGTCGGCTCAACGTTCAATGAACAACCCTCAAGTCCTTCGGTTTTCTGGGGGATACAGAGGGGAGTCATTTGGTTGACGCATCGTTCTTAGGTTTGCCAGAGAATTTGCCTCCGCACCCAGGGCTTGACGAATCCGTTGACCACGCACCTATTCGAAAACAAGTTCTCAGTTCTGAAGAAGAGCGATTGGCGTTGATGAATGCATTACGCTATTTCGATCAAAAACACCATGCGCAATTGGGCAAGGAATTTTTACAGGAACTTCGAACCTATGGTCGTATCTACATGCATCGATTTCGACCAAATCAAGCCATAAAAGCCCGTCCCATCCATGAGTATTCGACCAATTCACTGCATGCTGCAGGAATTATGCTTATGATCGATAACAATCTCGATCCAAGAATTGCACAATTTCCTCACGAATTGATTACATATGGCGGAAATGGTGCTGTTTTCCAGAATTGGGCACAGTATCGCTTGGTCATGAAATATCTTAGCGAAATGACCGATGAGCAAACATTGGTGATGTATTCAGGTCACCCGCTCGGTCTCTTCCCTTCCAATAGGAACGCCCCTCGTGTTGTTGTCACCAACGGCATGATGATTCCAAACTATTCGACCACGGATGAATATGAACGTCTGAATGCACTGGGTGTAACGCAATACGGTCAAATGACTGCAGGTTCATACATGTATATCGGTCCACAAGGTATTGTACATGGAACCACAATCACTTTGATGAATGCAGCACGCCTCAAGTTTGGACTCTCATCTGAAAGTAATCTAGGGGGCATGTGTTTTGTTACATCGGGTCTAGGCGGCATGTCTGGTGCGCAAGCGAAAGCTGCAGTAATTGCTGGTGCCGCCTGCATCGTAGCCGAATCTAATCCAATTGCGGCAGAAAAACGTCATCAACAAGGATGGGTCGACCATCTCTCGCATGACGTGAATGAAGCAATTGACATCATGATCGCTGCTGCTGATGAAAAAAGAGGTTGTTCAATTGGGTTTGTAGGAAACATTGTCGACCTATGGGAACGACTTGTTGAACGCGATGTCCATGTTCATCTAGGAAGCGATCAAACCTCGCTGCATAATCCCTATCAGGGCGGATACTTTCCTGCAGGTCTTAGTTTCGAAGAATCACAACGACGTATGCATGAACAACCAGAAGAATTCAAACGATTGGTTCAGGAGTCATTGTGTCGACACGTTAACGCAGTAAATACAATGACTGAGCGAGGGATGTTCTTCTGGGATTATGGCAATGCATTCCTCTTAGAATCTGGAAGGGCGGGGGCTGATATTTTCAATTCCAACGGTTCGTACAAGTACCCTTCCTATGTTGAAGATATCATGGGTCCATTGTGCTTTGATCGAGGTTTTGGACCATTCCGTTGGGTTTGTTCATCAGGACTTGATTCTGATTTACTTGAAACCGATAAGATTGCAGAAGAAGTGCTTCAAGAAATGCTTGAACATGAGCAGGATGAAGATGTGAAGCAACAGATTCAAGATAATTTGCGTTGGATTCGAGAGGCTGATGGACACAACCTCGTGGTTGGCTCGAAAGCGCGTATTCTCTATGCGGACGAGCAAGGACGTTCACGTATTGCTTCAGCGATGAACAAAGCCATTGCAAATGGCCGAATTAGCGCACCGGTCATACTGGGTCGAGACCATCACGATGTTAGTGGTACAGATTCGCCTTACAGGGAAACTGCCAACATCCATGACGGTTCGAAATGGACAGCAGACATGTCCGTACAAAATTTCGTCGGTGATGCTATGCGTGGTGCAACATGGGTCAGCCTACACAATGGCGGAGGCGTTGGTTGGGGTGAAGTTTCCAATGGTGGATTTGGGATGCTCATCGACGGTTCTGATGATTCTGAGAGAAAACTTCAATCCATGTTGCATTGGGATGTCACAAATGGGGTTGCTCGACGTGCATGGGCGCGTAATCAGGGAGCGATCAAATCCATACAACAAGCGATGGATATCAACCATCAACTAAGGGTAACACTACCTGCAGTTGTTCAAGATTCTGTTCTTGATGATTTACTCAAAGGTGATTAACGTGTCAAAGCGAATTGTAACACTCGATGGAATGACGCTCAATACGCTCGATGTATTTGATGTAGCGAATGAGAATGCAACTGTAACAATCTCAGAGAATGCAATGATGCGTGTTCGTATGGCCCGTGATGTCGTCGATCGAATTGTAGATGGAAATGAAACTGTCTACGGGATAAATACAGGATTTGGCTCCCTTGTCCATACCAAGATCAGTCAAGATGATGTTGAACTTTTGCAACTCAATCTGATTCGTTCTCATGCAACGGGTCTTGGACCAACATTGTCAAAGGAAATAGTTCGAGCCATGATGTGTGTTCGATTGAATTCATTGGTCAAAGGTCATTCAGGCTGCCATCCTGATGTCATCAACCAACTCGTTGATTTCATCAATCATTCAATCACTCCAATTGTTCCTCGCATTGGAAGTTTAGGAGCGAGTGGTGACTTGGCACCACTATCGCATCTTGCATGTGCTTTGGTTGGGGAAGGAAGAGTGGAATTCAATGGAGAGGTCATCGGCGCTATGGATGCGATACGACAATGTGAATTGTCACCACTTGTATTGAAAGCAAAAGATGGATTATCTCTCATCAACGGAACCAGTTTGATTACCGGCATGTTATCACTTGCAGTTGAACAATTACGTCAATTGTTGACGTATTCAGATATCGTTGCAGGAATGTCGATCGATGCCACAGAATCAACAATAACGCCGTTTGATGAACGTATTCATCGAACACGTCAACATCAAGGGCAACTCTTTGTCGCATCACGCATGCGTGCAATTCTTTCCGATTCCAAGATACTTCAGAATCATCAGGATTGCAATCGTGTGCAAGATCCATACTCTTTCCGATGCATTCCACAAGTTCACGGGCCCGTTCAAGAAGCACTCAAATCATTGATTGAAACGGTATCCATTGAACTTAATTCCTCAACAGATAATCCGTTGATTTTCCCGGACCCTGAACATCCTGGTCCGCACGAGGTCGTTTCGCAAGGTAATTTTCATGGAGAAGTACTTGGTTTAGTCTCGGATGCGATGAGTCTCGGTTTGTTCGAAATTTCTGCAATAAGCGAGCGTCGTATCGACCAAATGCTTGACCCAAACCGAAGAGCAATTCGTCCCTTCTTAGCAGAAAATCCAGGTCTTGAATCTGGCCTTATGATCGTTCAATATGCAGCCGCTGCTGCATTAGGAGAACTGCATGGACATTCTTCCCCAAGAACTGCCTTTTCAACAACAACATCCGCTGGACAAGAAGATCATGTCAGTATGGCTGCTACTGCGAGTTGGAATTTGATGGAAGCGATTCGACGATGCTCTGAAGTCATTGCATGTGAAGCATTTGTTGCTCATCGAGCATTAAAGATCATAGAAACGCCTTCTTCAACATGCATACAAGGATTCGTTCGATGCATGAATAACATCGTTGATGCGAAATTAAGTGATCGAAGTACAAGCGATGAGATCATCGCAATCGCTCAAGAATTGACATCTTCAACGTGGCTATCCATCATCCAGTCATCTTTACAAAGCCCACTCAAGAAATCAATCTAGGAAGTATTTTTTTTCCAAGTCATCAAGACCAGTTAACTGACGGATTCGGAACAAAGCGATTGTTCGCTCTTGTGCATCATTCACTTCATTCACAATGTAGCGTTCCAATTCAACAGCTCGACGAACCTTCTCTTCAATCTGAATGTATTCGGTATACATCGAGTCCAAATCTTCGCGATAGAGTGATGACTCAATCTCAGCAGTATCCAATCCCATCCGCCGCCATTGGAGAATCCTACGTTGTAGAATTTGTTTCGTGAATCCAGAACGAGGTAGCCGCGTTAACATCACAAGTTTGGGGGTACCATCCTCATTGAGATCCATTTCCAATGAAGAATTGGTAACTGCAGTATGCGCATCTTGCTTTGAAACAGATTCTTTCTCCGAATATTGACGCTGTTCTTCCTTTACGGTAAACATTGGAGCTTCCCGATAAATCCGTGATAATTCACGTTGCTCAAAACTGTCGGGAGAAATTGCGAGATAAACGGTCCATTCACTCATCGCAATCCGTTCAGAGATTGTTCGTATCATCGAGTGAACGGATTCAAAGCCATGAAGTGATGTTAACCATTCAAGGCCTTCAAGAAACATGAAGCCTTGATCGTTTCCAAGTGTGGATTCGAGAAAATGATTGATTTTTTCTAAACTGGGTTCGATTGTACCAACATCCTGTGATGTTGTCATCCAATAACAGCGAATGCTCGAAATGTCCAAATCATCGACAAGCCGTGATTGAGGATATCTCGATATGAAGATTTGATCGAATCCAACAGGAACATCCAATCGGTCAATTTTCTCTACAAAATCACCAGTATTTTCTGTTTGGATTGAATAAATCCTACCAGACATTTTCGTTCCCCTTGCCCCCCCTCAATGACGAAGATAAATAGGTTTCATCGTGTAAATGACCATCAATCATTATATTCGCTCATGTTTTGGTAGTCATCGGTGACAAACGATGTCCGACGAAAATGAAGAAATTGCCATGGCCGAATGTGGTTCCTGTAGAGCCATCGTTCCAGTCGATTCAAAAGAATGTCCAGAATGTGGGATTTCTTTCTCTGGCGTCTCGGATGAGGCGCTTGGTGAATGTGGCGCATGCAATGCATTGGTGCCTCTAGATTCAACAAAATGCCCAGAATGTGGCGTCGTCTTTGTAGCCGATGATGTTATCGATATTCTTCGCACGTGGATGGCCAATAACAAAATGGATGTCAAGACGCTCTTCGGACGGTTTGACACGAATAATGACAACATGATTGATTCAGGTGAATTGAAAGATGGTTTGCTTTCACTAAACCTTGCAGATCTTCCTCCGTCACAAGTTGACAAACTTGTTGCTGCAATTGATGAAGACGGTGATAGCCTCATTGATCTTGAGGAGCTTCAAACAATCATTGGAGGAGAATCACTCGCTGATACGGATGAGAGTTCAGAAACAGAAGAAGACGAGGATACATCCGAGTCTCTCGAATACAATGAAAATGTTCTCTCAAAAGTTATGGAATCTAACGACATTAACGATTCAGATAAAGATGCATTCATCGAATTTGCAAAGGATTTCAATGAGGATGGAAACTCATATCTCAAGAAGGAAGAGTTGCAAGCGGCTGCTACAGCATGGAATGAGCGATCTATGGATGATGAATCTGACGAAGAGGAAAGTGAACCCGAAACGGAAGAGACTGTTGAGGATGAATTGGACGAAGAAGTTGAGGCTGAGACTGATGATGAACCTGAAGAAGAGATTGTTGAGGTTGAAGAGGATGAATCCATCGATGAATCTGAAGAAGCGGATGAACCTGCAGAACAAGAGGAAATTGAAGAAGTCGTTGAAGAACATACTGACGAAGATCCCGATGAAGACGAAGTTGTCGAGGAGGAAACCGATGATGAGATTTCTGACGACGCCCAGCGCTCTACAGCGGATATATTGGAGCAATTGCTCGACATAATTGATGAGCAGGATAAATCACTTGCAAATGCATTTGGCGATCTCGATGACGATGGAAATCGCTTGTTAACGTCAAGTGAATTGGTTGTTAAATTGAATGAAATGTTGCCTGAAGGATTGAGTGAAGCAGAGGCGGATGAACTGCTTGCTTCGATGGATACTGATGGCGATGGAAACATCGACATGGTTGAATTTGTTAATGCCATTGAACGTCATGAAGATGGCATATCAACCATCGAGGATGAAGAAGCAGAGACGGTCAAGACATTCCCTACGGAATGGCAATCTCGCTTTATGTCGAAGAAATGGCACGACGTATTTTGGCCACTCATTCACGCATCGTTTTCGATCATCATTGTTGGTTTGTTGGTCAATGCATTGTTTCCAATCGTTGATGGTAGTGAAGGTATGGTCGAACTCGATATTCGCACAGACTCACCTTCTTCAGAGTGGTTGATGGATGATGGGACCGTTGTTTCGGAAGGGGACGCGTATCCATGCGATCCTGAAATTCAGGAAGGCGAATGTAAGAATTCATTGACACCACTGGCTGGTAAAGCATCATCGATGCCAGGTGGTTTCTATTGGGATGCGATTGCACTTATGGTGCTCGCAGGCGCAGGATTGATCTGGAGCCTGTATACACATCTCATACTCGCACCTGGTTGGAGAGCTCGAGTCAAAGCAATGAAGGACGTCGACGACGAACGCGCTGAAGTCAAGGAAGCCATTGAAGAACCAGAACAAGAGGATTCTGAGGTTGACGATGAACCTGAGGGCGATGAAACGAGTGAAACCGAAGAAGTTGACGAAGAGGATGTTGATGAAGAAGAAGATCTTGATATTGGGTCTTATGTTGGCCTTGATATCGATGGCGAGGAGTACTACGGGACCATCATCGAATTTGATGACGAAGAGGAAACTGTGACAATTGAAGAGGAAGAAACTGGTGATGAAATCGTAGGTTACCAGGATGAAATGTTTATTCCAGAGGATTAGAATTGACATCCGACCCATTGTTTTCCTTACTCTCAGCAGTACGCTGCCCTTCGTGTGGAACCCTTGAAACCAAAGGCACATTCAAATGTCCAGAATGCGGACTCTTTCATTCGAGTTTACCGATGGAAGAGAGAAAAGCTCCAGACCCGTCAGAACGTATTGAGCAACGAGAGATCGACCCTTCAGCATATTCATTGTCGTCAAGTGCAAAGATGATCGATGAGTCGTTCGATGAGACAAATGAGATCAAATCTTGGACTGGTGGAAATACAGACTTTTCAGACCTTGATGAGGATGAACCAGTTTCTGTTCATGAAACGACAGTCGTGCAAGATAGTAATGAAGATTAATTACTAATTATCCAAAAAGTCTTTGTCGTAAATATCTAGCATTCATATTTAAGACATGAATCATTGGTGGGCTCGGAGAGAATCGAACTCTCGATCTTTGCCATGTCAAGGCAACGTCATAACCCCTAGACCACGAGCCCTAGGTATTCTTCCCACCACCGACGCGTATTTATTCACATCGGTATGGGCATTTTCAGATTAAGATATGATCTTCGAAATTCGACCGGTACAATTTGGTTGGGAACAGGTTCCTGCAAATCTGGTTCGCCCATTGGACATTACAATCTTCTTGCCGTTGCTGATCGGACCATATGTTTTGCATTTCATACAAAATCCTTCAATCGAAGTCATAACACTTGCTCGCCGAAGGATATGTATGAACTCTTTGGCCAAAAATATGCAAATTTCACGTTTAGACCCCCTACTTTTTGACGTGAATTCTGGTTTTATTGAAAGCCCACCTAAATATGAAATCCAAAAACGTTGTACTGCGCAGCACTTAACAGAATTTCAGAACTTGATTGTTTTACAACTACATCGTCAATGTCGTATAACTACCATTATGCGACAGGATGGGCTACTAATTTTCGCCCTGTTTGAACTGTTCAAGGAATTTCACCTCATCAACTTCGAATATTCCAACAAGTGGAGGTCCACTCATGAAACTTTCAAGAGGTCCATGTTCAGGATCGAGCTTGTCTGCAACCAATTTTGCAATGTTCTTCATGTACTTACGCGACTTGTACAATGATTGTACCAAAAAGAGTGGTTGGCCATCAACAGATTTCGCAGCCCATGCCATGACACACCCATCTTGTCGACGCTTGAGCTCTTGGTGAGCATTCAGTATTCTCAAGAATCGTGCATCGACTTTCTTCTGAGATGAACAGACAACCGTTTCCAACCAAGCCATGATTTTTCACCATATTATATTCAAAAAAAAATTATTCAGAAGATTATTTGTAACTTCAATCCTTAAAATTCAATATGCTGCCCCTCAAGACATACAGAGTGTACAGGAGATGATGACGGTGTCATGCACCAACTCTCCCAGTGTCTACTCTTGAGAATATTGAAATTCGCTACTGCACCTTTTTGGATCACACCATGTTCAAGACCGTCGGACCGTGGAGTGGACTTAGCAGCCATACGAGTTACACACGAAAGCGCATGATAAGGGTCCATTCCATTCCTTTGCACTGCTAAGGATCCAATGAAGGGAATACTGTTGATGTAGCAGTTCGGATTAAAATCGGTTGCTAAAGTAAATTGAACGCCAGATTCAACAGCATGATTGAAATCTGGCCATGCGTCACCATTGCAATACGGCGTCCCTGGTAAAAAGCCAGTCATAACACCCGCATCGTTCATTCTTTGTCTGGTATCTCCAGGTGTATGATGGGCATGATCGGCTGTACGAACTTGTAATTCAGCAGCAAGCTCACCGCCACCTCCATCTTGGAATTCATCAACATGCATTCGCAAATCCAATCCACCTTTCCTTGATGCCCGTAAAATATCCTCGGACTGTTCTATGTTGAACCATCCTGGCTCACAGAATACATCAGCAGATTCTGCAAGATTTGAATCCAAAACTTTTGGCAACTGTTCTGACAAAATCTCCTCTGTATACGACGCATAGGTGTGCTCTGGAGTAACCGCATGAGCACCCATCCATGTCGAATGAATGGATGGGACATTCGATTCCTTCTTGAGTAGATCTACGATTTCTAGAAGTCGTAATTCATCTTTCGTTGAAAGACCATATCCCGATTTTGCTTCGAGAAATGTGGTGCCATTCTGGAGAGATTCTTTCAACCGATCCATACCAATTCTATACAACTGTTCATCTGAAGCATGTCGAGTTGATTGAACGGTTTGCATGATGCCTCCGCCCATATTTGCAATATCGGTATATGATTTTCCTTCCATCCTTAACCGATGTTCATTGAACCGATCACCAGCCCAAATAAGGTGATTATGTGCATCAATAAATCCAGGTATAATTGCACGTCGTCCAACATCGATGAATTCTACATCAGATGATTCAAATTCATCTATTGATTCCACAATATCTTCAATGACATTATTTTTTACAATAATGCTTTTTCCTTCAAACAAAGAGTTGTTTTCATTCATTGTTTGAATCGAACCAATGTTGTAGAAGATGGTTCGCATGATTGTTGCAAAAGGTGAGGGTTGAAGAACAATCGCATTCTCGGCTGTTCATGAGCGATGGAAAATGGACCATTGGTATTGAGTCAACAGCACATACGTTCTCATTCGGCCTCGTCGATCCAAACGGCATCCCCTACCCCTCTGTTGGAGACACCATCAAACCACTTGAAGGAGGCATACACCCAAGAGAAGCTGCAGACCACCATCGTGATTATGCAGCAGAATTGTTCCATCGAGTGCTTGAATCTCAGCAACTGACTCCCGCTGATATTGGAGCGATTGCATACTCACAGGGACCTGGTCTAGGGCCTTGCCTACGTATTGGAGCATCAGTAGCCCGAACATTATCCAGTAAGTTGGATGTACCTCTCATTGGAGTAAATCATTGTGTAGCCCATATTGAAATTGGCCGACAACAATGTGACTGCGATGATCCTGTTCTACTCTACGTAAGTGGAGGAAACACACAAGTCATCGCAAAGTTGCAGGGAAAATATAGGGTTCTTGGCGAAACACTCGATATTGGCATAGGCAACATGCTCGATAAGTTTGCTCGGCAACAAGGAATTCCCTTCCCTGGAGGCCCAGTTATCGAAAAATTCGCGAAAGCCTACATCGAGGAGAATCCAGATGCAACACTTGATGGATTGGAGTTGCCTTACCCGGTACGAGGAATGGACCTTGCCTTTTCAGGCATCCTAACTGCAGCGCAGCGCCTCATCGAAAAGGGCAATTCATTGGGTTCCGTCTGTTGGTCATTGCAGGAGCATGCATTTGCAGCATGCATTGAAGTTGCTGAGCGCGCACTTGCGCATAGTGGTAAGAAGCAAGTTCTTCTTGGCGGAGGTGTTGCTTGCAACAACCGCTTACGAGAAATGTCTACACTTATGGCCACCGAACGAGACTCTACATCGCATGCACCCCCGAGGATGTATTGTATCGACAATGGAACAATGATTGGTCTATTGGGATACATTGAACTCAAGCATGGCCGAAAAACTCCTTTCGAAACAAGTGGAATCGATCAATACATGAGGACAGATGACACTCCAGTCAACTGGAGTTGAATAATTCTAGCGGATTGTTTTTAACAAGTCGGCATCGAGGTTTAGTTACTGGGGGATTCATAATTCGAGACCGTCGCAGAAAACCGGATGAGCCATTCAACCCATTCGCTGCGAATGCTAACCAAGTACGCCAGAAAAAGCGCAGTGAACGCAGTCAAGCATCGACACCTCATTCATCGGCTCATGGCCGCCCTGCTCCACGACAAGCCGTCGATCAAGATGAATTGAGAAAAAAACAGGAAGAGGCTCGTCGACGACTGGGTTCTTCACCTGCGGCTTCATCTCCAACTGTGCAAAAGCCAGCAGTAGAGTCAAGTGCGCTTAACGCTACAACCACTGCCGACGCAAAACAAACAATATCGAGAGCGGATCGTTTAGCAGAATTGCGAAAGCAATCACAAGAATCGGTGAAGAAAACCGAATCCATCTTGGAACCTACGGCTGCAGAACCTGAAGCTGTTGTTCCTGTGGTAACTCCTCGTGAAGAAATTGAAGTTGAAGAATCAGACGTAGCGAAAGGAGTTTCTGATGAAGTAAATTCCCTGGAAGAGAATCCGATATCGGTTTCAAAGAATGTATTCAAACAAATCGTCACACAGGCGCCTAAGAAACGCGAGGGGCGACGTAGAAAATCCCGCCATGATGATTCTGGCGGAGGGCGTCAACCAAAGGTCAAGAAACTCAATCGTCAACGTTACAACGATTACAAATATGCTGCTCGAGACATCTTATCCGATGAGCGTGTTGGTGACGAACACCGTTCGAACCTACTCGGCCAGATATGGGCAAAAGGCGAACGTATTGGTGTCGATGCCAGTTTTGAATTCATTGAAGAGAAACAAGAACAACTGATTCTCACCGAAGATGTCGCCCAACAACTAAAGGACCTCGTCAAGGCACTAACTACAAGGAGATGAAAACATGGCTGTTATTGAGAAAGATGCTGTTGCCTCTGTGCATTATACTGGAACACTACCTGAATCTGGAGAAGTATTTGATAGCAGTGAAGGCCGAGACCCACTGACATTCCTTGTCGGCCATAAGCAAATGATCCCTGGTTTTGAAGAAGAGTTGATGGGTGCTGCTAAAGGGGAACGTCGAACCTTCACACTTGAACCAGAACGAGCCTATGGGCCTCGAATTCCTGAAGCTGTTCAGCAGATTCCAAAAGGAATGTTTGGTGACATCGCTCCTGAACCAGGAATGACACTCATGTCCGATGTGGGCCCATTTAATGTGGTTGCAGTTGAAGACGAAACAGTAACCGTAGACTTCAATCATAAACTCGCAGGCCAAACACTCGAATTTAGTGTCGAAGTTGTTGATGTTCGAGAAGCTACAGCTGAAGAACTTGCCCACGGTCACGCTCATGGACCTGGCGGTGTTGAACACTAACGAATGCGAGAATTGATGAATCGCCTTCGCATGGTTACGTCATGGTCGAGTTTAGAAAAGCATCATGGGAAACGCTCGGCGGCCTTCCCATTCCGGCCTATCACCTCCCTGATGATTCAGCAGAAAAGCCCGGTGAACCTCCATACACTCGAGGTATTCACGAGCATATGTACCGGTCCCGATTATGGACGATGCGACAATATGCTGGTTTCTCATCTGCGAAAGAAACGAACGAGCGTTTTCGATTGCTCCTCGATCGTGGGCAAAAAGGACTGTCGGTCGCATTCGACCTACCTACGCAACTTGGCCTTGATGCCGATGATCCACTCAGCGAGGGTGAAGTTGGCAAGGTCGGTGTTTCAATCTCATGCCTTCAGGATATGCGCGACCTTTTCGATCAAATTCCACTCGACAAAGTTTCTACATCGATGACGATCAATGCACCTGCAATTGTACTTCTTGCGATGTATTGTGTTGTGGCTGAAGAGCAGGGTGTTTCAACGGAGCAAATTTCTGGAACAATACAAAACGATATCCTCAAGGAATACATTGCTCGAGGTACATACGTTTTCCCACCAAACCACTCGATGCGATTGATTACAGATATTTTCGAATATTGCTCTGAACACATTCCAAGGTGGAATACGATTTCAATCTCAGGATATCACATCCGCGAAGCAGGTTCGACAGCGGTTCAAGAACTTGCTTTCACACTATCAAATGCCCTGGCATATGTTGATTCTGCGCTTGCCAAAGGCCTAGATGTCGATCAATTCGCACCTCGTCTTTCGTTCTTTTTCAATTGTCACAATGATTTTCTGGAGGAAGTCTCGAAGTTTCGAGCGGCAAGACGATTGTGGCATGACTTAATGACAGAACGATATGACCCAAAGAATCCACGATCAATGAAATTACGCTTCCATACCCAAGTAGCTGGCGTATCACTGACTGCACAACAACCACTCAATAACATCGCCCGTGTCACAATCCAAGCACTTGCTGCAGTTTGTGGAGGGACACAAAGCCTTCACACCAACAGTTACGATGAGGCACTTGGCTTACCTACGGAAGAAAGTGCAACGATTGCATTACGAACGCAACAAATCATTGCAGAAGAATCAGGTGTTGCTGACGTTGTCGATCCATTTGCTGGTTCATATCATATCGAAGCATTAACCGATGAGATGTATGCTCAAGCACGAAAGGAAATTGAGAAGATAGAAGCACTTGGTGGTGCTTTGAAGGCCATTGAACAAGGTTATCAGCAACAAGAAATCCATACGACTGCTTATCGATATTTCAATGAAATTGAGCGAGGCGAGCGACGTATTGTTGGAATCAATCATGGTACAATGGATGAACAACTACCAATTCAACCTATGAAACTGAATCCAGAAGTTGCACAAAATCAAGTGCAGCGATTGAATGAGTTACGGGCAAATAGAAACACGGAAGAAGTACACCAAATACTTGAGAAAATTTCCACAGCATCAACGGATGGTAGCAATTTATTCCCACTGATTCTAGAAGCAGTACGAAAGAATGCGACGCTAGGAGAAATTATGGCTGCTATGAAACAAGTTTTCGGAACGTATTCCGCTCCAAGTGGATTTTAGGTGAAATCAATGAAACAAACCATCACAATCGACCACATTGGAATCGCATCAAACTCCCTTGATGAAGGAAGTCGATTCTGGAAACTTATTGGCCTAACAGCGAAAGGAGAGGATGATCTTGTTGAAGATCAAGGTGTTGTAACTCGTTTCTTCCCTCTTGGACAAGTCGAACATTCAGAAACGAATATCGAAATTTTAGAACCAACAGGACCAGATACGCCTATCGGCAAATTTCTCGGAAAACGAGGACCTGGCATCCAACAACTTTGCCTTGCCGTCGATGATTTAGAAGCAATGATCGCCCACCTCATTGCTAATGGAATCAACATGATCGACGAAACGCCAAGGAGAGGCGCACATGATTCCTTGATTGCATTTGTCCATCCTAAGAGCACGGGCGGGATCCTTATTGAATTAAAACAGCGATGAGAGGAACAACCAACAGAATGCTCATAATCGTCCTCGAGTTCTCCGTGATGATGAGAAGTTGCATCGACCACCTCATGGCCCTACCGCACATCGCTGGACCTCGAATTCGTCAAGAATCGGAATTTCTTGCTCAGCAATTAGAAACGCTCAGGCTCAATGGTACGATTACCAATGAAGCATTTCTTGATGCAGGTGCTGTTCAAGGCGCCTTTGAACTCATTGGTACGCTCATAGAGATGGGTGTTTCACAAAGAGAAATCCAACAAGAATTACGCAACACACTCGACAGAGCAAAGCGATTGGAAGAGAAGCACCCAGGTCTGGATTTCGCCGTTGAAAGTGGACGAGCATCTTGAGTGTGTCTCAAATGGAACCCCTTCTTTGCCTTAAGGATGTCAAAAAATCCTTTGGTGATGTGCAAGCCATTGAATATGTAAATCTCAATATTTACAAAAATTCAGTTATTGGTTTGGTTGGAGGCAATGGTGCAGGAAAAACAACATTGTTGCGACTCATGTCTGGCGTATATCGTCCAACAGAAGGATCGGTCAACTTAGAAAATAACCGCCCTGTTACTGAAATGCGTTCAGTCCTCGGTGTTGTTCCAGAATCCACCGGTTTGTATTCCAAACTCACTGCATGGGAAAACATTCGATACCACAGTAGGCTTCATGGAATCGATGACCAATTGGCTTGGAATCGCACCTATCGCTTTGCAAAGTTGCTCGATATAGATGGATCCTTGCATCGATATACTGAAGGATTTTCTCGTGGAATGAAACAAAAAACAGCGCTCTTACGCGCACTTGCCCATGGCCCTCAAATTCTCCTCTTGGATGAGCCAACAGGTGGACTCGATGTTACTTCAGCGAGAACAGTTCGGAAATTGGTAAGGAAATTGAAAGACGAAGGAGGAACTGTCGTCTATTCAACGCACCATCTAGCTGAAGCCCAACAGGTATGCGATCGAATTATCATTGTCCATAACGGAATCATTCAAGCAGATGGTACACCAGAAGAATTGCTCGAACTGACACAAACCTCAACACTTGAAGAGGCATACGTTTCGTTGACGAAAGAGACTGCTCGGCCAAGAATGGAAGAAACCGAAAAGCCATCGAAAATTTCTGCGATGTGGAGGCGTCTCTTCACACCGTCATCGTCGTTGGAGGTGAACGAGGATGAATAGTCGCAAGCGAATCGTCATCGTTGCCAAAAAAGAAATCATCGAGTTCGTTCGAGATTGGCGGACGATCGTTGCACTCGTGCTTATTCCTCTTCTTCTCTTTCCACTTCTTTTCATCGCTTTTCCCATAGTGATGCAAAATGAAGCAGCTGAATTGAATGAAAAGACAGTACACATTCTAATCCAATCCAATGAAATTGAAACCTCATTGGTCATGGAAATCGAAAACCAATCAGCATTGATCACAACTGAGGCAATGCCAGCGAATCTTTTGACGCTCTCTGATTCAGGCAACGATACAGAACGATTGCGTAACATGGAGTATGATGCTATACTTCGAATGGAACAGAGAAACGATACATGGTATTATGCAATTCTTCATCTTTCAACTTCAGAACAATCAAATGAAGCACGGAGCAGGATTCTTGACGTACTTATTCAATGGGAAGAGAATCTAACATCAGAGCGAATCGAATCAGCAGGTCTCGATGTTGATTCAACCCTGAATCCTGTGCGATGGGACGGTTCGATCGCAGATGCTGATGTTGCGACAAAAGGCGAACAAGCAGGTATGTTGTTATCGCTGTTCATTCCATTCGTTCTAGCGATATGGACGGCAAGTGCCGCAGTTCAGCCATCGATCGATATGACGGTTGGTGAACGAGAACGCGGCACACTGGAATCACTTCTCAGCCTCCCATTATCGAGATCTGAATTGCTACTTGGAAAATGGTTGGCCGTAGTTACCATTACCGCTGTTGGCGTAACATTGCAAATAACAGGCTTATTGTTTGGAATCGCATACCTTGCCAGTGATTTCATCGATGTACCTTCATTGAGCGTTGTCGCAATTCTTCTTCTTGCACTCGCTGTTGCATTTTACGGTACGATGGTCATAGCCCTGTATCTTGCTCTCGCCATGCGATCGAAATCTGTCAAGGAAGCAGGTTCTGTCTTAACACCAATCACACTTGCGATGATTATGCCCATTCTGTTAACGCAATTTATCAACTTAGATGATGTGGAAATGTTTTGGTTCGGAATTCCATTCGTCAATGTGCTGCTCGGTTTACGTGAATTA
>Ga0208127_1000354_pt1 | contig 23396 bp, 20 predicted proteins | sample ETNtaG_6_FD_185751 | JGI IMG/M metagenome (GOLD analysis project Ga0208127, IMG submission 185751) | Marine microbial and viral communities from oxygen minimum zone, Eastern Pacific Ocean - ETNP201306SV45 (SPAdes) (version 2) | ecosystem: Environmental > Aquatic > Marine > Oceanic ... | reverse complement strand
AACTAGGTCTAAGTACAAAATTCATAGAAGCGACATGAAGAAAAACTACGAACCTAAAGATACAGAGGTAGATATTTACTCTAATTGGGAAAAATCAGGCTATTTCAATGCTAATCCTGATGAGAACAAACAACCCTTCTGCATCATGATCCCTCCTCCCAATGTAACAGGCACTCTGCACATGGGGCATGGATTTCAGAATACTCTAATGGATGCTCTGATAAGACAGAAAAGAATGTCAGGATTCGATGTTTTATGGCAGGTTGGTGTTGACCATGCTGGAATAGCAACCCAGATGGTTGTTGAAAGACAGCTTGAAGCTGAAGGCACTTCCAGAGAGCAAATTGGTAGAGATGCTTTTGAAGAAAGAGTCTGGCAATGGAAAGATAAATCGGGCAATAAGATCACTCAACAGCTAAGAAGATTAGGGGCTTCTGTAGATTGGACAAGAGAAGCTTTCACCATGAGTGATGACTTAAGTCTTGCTGTAAAGGAAGTCTTCATAAAGCTACATGAGCAAGGTTTGATCTATAGAGGAGAAAGGCTAGTAAATTGGGATACTGTTCTTAAAACAGCCCTATCGGATCTAGAAGTTTCTTCTGAGGAGGAGGATGGTAATCTCTGGCATATTGATTATCGCACTACAGATGGAGAATTACTGACAGTGGCCACAACAAGGCCTGAAACTTTGCTTGGTGATACTGCTTTGGCAGTGAATCCTCAGGATGAAAGATATGTTCACTTAATTGGCAAAAGAGCCATTCTGCCCATTGTTAATAGAGAAATCCCTATCATTGCCGATGATTATGTTGAGTCAGAATTTGGGACAGGATGCGTAAAAATTACCCCGGCCCATGATTTTAATGATTTTGAAATTGGAAAGAGACATGATTTAGAAATTATTAATATCTTAAATCTTGATGGAAGCTTAAACGAAAATGTTCCAGAGAAATTTCAGGGCCTAAGCATAGACGCGGCTAGAGAATTAACCTTAGAGTCTCTAGAAGACCTTAAACAGCTTAGAAAAACCGAAGTCTACAAAGTCCAAATACCCAGGAGTGAGAGAAGTAACTCTATTCTTCAACCTCTATTAACAAAACAATGGTTTGTAGATGTTAAGAAACTTTCTATTGAGGCGATTAGGGTTGTAGAACAGAAAGAAACTGAGTTCATCCCCAAAAATTGGGAAAATACATATTTCAATTGGATGAACGAAATTCAAGATTGGTGTATCAGCAGACAACTTTGGTGGGGACATAGAATTCCTGCTTGGTACGACTCCAAAGGAGAAATTTACGTAGGAAAGACTGAAGAAGAGATTAGAGAGAAATTCGATCTGGGAGACCAAAAATTGACTCAAGAAGAGGATGTTCTAGACACATGGTTTTCTTCAGCATTGTGGACCTTTTCAACACTGGGTTGGCCTAAGGATAACAACTTATTACATAGATATCATCCCACCAGTGTTCTGGTAACAGGATTTGATATTATCTTCTTTTGGGTAGCTCGAATGATAATGATGACAACACACTTTATTGGGGAAGTACCTTTCAAAAAGATTTTCATTCATGGATTGATTAAAGATTCTGAAGGCCAAAAGATGTCTAAATCTAAGGGAAATACACTTGACCCATTAGATATCATTGATGGAATAGACTTAACTAGTCTAATTGCTAAAAGAACAGATGGCTTAATGCAGCCAAAAATGAAAGCAAGAATTGAGAAACAAACAAAGAAAGAATTTCCCGATGGCATTAAAGCTTACGGAACAGATGCCTTGAGATTAACTTTCTGCTCACTTGCATCAGGTGGTAGAGATATTAACTTTGATATTAAGAGAGTCGAAGGGTACAGAAATTTCTGTAATAAGCTATGGAATGCGTCCAGATATATTCAAATGAATATAGAGAACTATGGGATTTCTGAAACTGAGAGCGAAACAGTTGTTGACGCTTGGATCAATTATAAATTTGACCAGGTTCTAAAAGATGTCAATAAAGCTTTTGAAGAATACAGATTAGATTTAGCAACCAAGGCTCTACATGAATTCATATGGTATGAATTCTGTGATTGGTACATCGAGTTTTGTAAGATTTCTCTAACGCAAGAGCATGTTGATAGGCAAGCAATTGTAAAATCAATGGTCACACTGCTAGAGAAAATACTAAGACTAGCACACCCAATTATGCCCTTTGTAACTGAAGAAATTTGGGGGCAATTCAAAAAATATCATAAATCTGAGTCAGACAGTTTGATGATCAGCCCTTTTCCAGTAAGTATAGCTGCAGATACAACTGCAAAATCGAACTTTCAAGATATTGAGTGGACGAAAGAAATTATTACAGGTATTAGGAATATCAGAGGTGAGCTACTTATCAAACCCTCAACAAGTATTAACGCTTTAGTAAAAGGAGAAGATAAGACTAATAAGAAAAGATTGGAAAAATTGAATGTATATATCTCTAATCTTTGCAATTTATCAGAAATAAGCTGGAAGACAGATGCTTCAGACGATCTGCCCTCTTCGGTCTTCGCTCTAGAAGACCTAAAGGTGATGATTCCCTTAGAAGGGCTTATTGATCCTAAAGAAGAGAAGTTAAGACTAGATAAGAAATTAGATAAATTGATAAAAGAAAAAGAAATGTTGGGCGCTAAATTAAGCAATGATAATTTCATAAAGAATGCACCAGAGGACTTGGTTTCAAGTCAGCAAGAGAGATTTAATGTCCTAACTAAAGAACTTGAAAATTTACAATCTCAGATGAAAGAAATACAAAAATTGATTTAGGGCATTGCTTTATCTTTTAGTTATAATTTAAGAAATGTTTTTTAGAGCTTTTATAACAAGTGGCCTGATAGCAGGGCTCTATATTGCTATCGTCTTCTCTGTTGGTGATCTTCCATTAGGTACTGAATTAATGTACCAAGTGCTTTTAACTTTTTGGACAATTGGTTTTCTATCAATACTTGCCTTTGTATACGGAAGAAAAATCAAAAGAAACTTCAGAGGAGAAACTGGCACAATTAAATGGTTCGATCCTAGCAAAGGTTACGGATTTTTAATCAGAGACAAAGGCGGTGATTTGTTTGTGCATCTAAGATCAGTTCAACCCCAAGACAGACGTAAATTGAAAGAAAATACCAGGGTAAGATATTCTGTTGAGAACACAGAAAAGGGCCCTCAAGCAGAAAATATTAGAATTATCTAAATAATTCTCTCAAGAAACCAGAAAGTCCCCACTGCTGTAAGTCCAGAGGCTATTACAACTCTGAGTAGATCCTTACGTTTTTGTACAAAACTTGAAAGCACTAAAAATATTAGTAGAAGGAAAAAAACTACAAGCAACTGGCCTAGCTCTACTCCTAAGTTAAAGCCAAGGATAGCAGGAAGCAGTCTCCCTTCCATCAAGTCTAAAGAAGATAGATTGCCCGCAAATCCGAAACCATGAACAAGTCCGAATAAGACCGTAACTAAAAAAGGCAAGACAAATGTTGATTGTTTTGAGCTGAGCTCAATATAACAATAAGAAAATATGCTTATCCCTAATAACCCAATTAAATATTTCAAATCACCTGCAATCAATAAGCTGATAATCAATAAAATTGAAGCTAAAAGTAAAATATTATTGTACAGCCTATACCTTCCTGAAATCGAAGCTATGCATTCAATGGCTATTATTAATATTGAATATCCAATTAAAGCCTCGACAAGTTGAGAGGCGGGTTGAATCAACCCCAAAGCTCCTAGAACTAGAGTTATGCTATGGCCAACGGTGAAACCGGTCACGATGTAGAAAATTTTCTTCACTCTCGGATTTAAAATCAAAAGAGCTAGCAAAAATGCAAGATGATCATAACCTGAAAGTATGTGATTAAAACCTAAACTAAGATAATCGAAAAAGGATTCGAATCTTGCACCGTCGCCTGAGACGACTTCTCCCTCCACCCAATGTCGATCTGCACTGGTAAATATTTTTTCTGGAATAGCTTCAGAATTAACCAAAAATGTTGTTATGTGAGTATGAGTGGGATCTTCATCGACAAAAAGGTCAAACTCAATCTCAATAAACTCTTTCTGGCAATCTACTGCCCATATTAAGGATAAATAACCTGTAGCGAAGGACTTCTTTAAAAGTGGATCCTGTTTTAATTTACAGTCACCTTTTACTTGATAGTTATTAATTATCTCTTGAATTAAATCTTGCTCCCAATCCTTCGGAAAATTTTTTTTCAACCTTTGAAGAATAGAAGTTTGAATACTAAACTCCACATCAACCTGTGTGGTATCTTCAGTATTATCAATAATCACCTTTGAATAGGACTCACTTCTTTGATGAGACATCAATGAAGAACTAATCAAGAATAAAAATAAACTAACAATAAAAACTTTTTGCACTGCAACTAGTTAGGTAAATTTCTTGAAACGTCGTACCAGTTCTTTAGATTTTCTAAATAATCTCTTAATGAACTATCATCTCTTCTCTTAGAAAACTCAGCTCGCACAGAGTCCTTTATAGATAGAAAATCTGGTGCTCCTAAGGACTCTTTATCAAGAAGAATAATTATCTTATGACCGCCAGGAACCTCAACAGGTTTAGTAAAAGAACCCACTTCAAGTTGATTAGCTAAATTCATTAAACTTGGTCCAATGTATTCTCTTACTTTGGATAACGTCATAAGAGTATTAGGTATTATTAAGGCTGATTGATCTCCTAATTTATAGACTTCATCAAAAGGCTCACCAGCAGAAAGAAGTTCATAGGCATTCATGGATCTTTCAAATCCCAATCCATCTCCATCATTGGAAAAATAAATTTGCTGTACTCTTAATCTAGTAGATTTTGTAAAAAAGCCTTTGTTTTCTTCGTAAAATGCTTTCAATTCTTGATCAGATATCTCATATCTATCATTCTCAGAAATAATAGTCTTAATCATCTGCTGGACTATTGTTCCTCTTGCCATCGGATTGTTCTCTATCATCCCTAGATCTATTGCTCTTTTTATAAGCAACTCTTCTTCGATCATTCTTTCTAAAACATATGCTTTGTCTTGTTCAGTTATTGGTGATCTTTTATCTTTCGACAAACCTTCAAGTTGTGTGAGGTATTTTTCCATCGAAATGGTGGTCTCTTCGATTTTTGCAGCCCATTCATAATTAGTTAAATTAGACTCTTCTACAATCGATATTGCTGCCATTCCAGCACCAACAATCAAGCCTAAAAGTAATAACAGACTGTATGTATTTTCCTTATCCATCTTTTAGCATCTCAACATGAGGAATTCCATCCTCATCGTAAACATCCCCTACTACTTTAAATCCAAATCCTTCATAAAACTTAATCAGGTATTCTTGAGCAGAAATTGTTGAAGTGAAAGAAGAAAAGTTCGATTGAGTCCGTTCTAAACCTTTATTAACTAGAGCAGATCCCAAACCTTTGTCCCTATAATCCTTCGATATAGAAATCCTCCCGATTGAGGAGGTTAAATATTTCTTTCCTGGAGGAACTAAACGAAGATATCCAATTAATTGCCCTTTGCTTTTAAGAAGCAAATGATCACTGCATTCATCCAGACCGTCAGCATCCAAATACCAAGATTGTTGCTCGACAACAAATATAGTTTGGCGGAAACTTAAAATCTCATAGATTTCATCTTTAGTGAGCTGATCATAGGATTTCCAAGACCATTTGAAATTATCTTCTTTCAATTTTAAGGGCAAATATTCGGATTAGTCCTGTGTATTGCAGCAATGTTTTTCAGATCTTCTTCAGACAGTTTTACATCAATGCTTCCAACAGCAAGCTCTAGTTGTTGCATAGTAGTTGCGCCGATAATATTCGAAGTCACGAAGTCCCTTGAGTTCACAAAAGCATTTGCCATGACTGAGGGATCCATATCAATAGATTTAGCGTAATTTACATAAGATTTAATTGCCTCATTAGCGCCTGGGACCTCATACCTATCTCCTCTTTCAAAAAGAGTTGTGCGCGCACCTTCAGGTCTTGCTCCATCGATATATTTTCCTGAAAGATATCCTTGAGCTAATGGTGAATAGGCTAAAAGCCCCACTTCTGATCTGTGATGGAATTCTGACATGCCTTGTTCATAGGTTCTATTTAAAAGATTATAAGCATTCTGAACAGATACCACTCTTGGCAAATCATTCATTTCTGAATATTTTAAAAATTCTGACAGACCCCAAGGAGTTTCATTGGATAAGCCTATGTACCTGACTTTACCCGACTTAACGATGTCGGATAATACCTCTAGAGTCTCTAGAATAGGCACAGTTTCAGCATCGTAATGTTTATAGCCGATTCCATCCGACCCAAACATGCTCATCCTTCTGTCCGGCCAGTGTAACTGGTATAAGTCTATATAGTCTGTTTGAAGTCTTTGAAGGCTAGTTTCTATAGCACTTTCTATATTCTCTCTATCAAGTAATGTGCCTTCGCCCCGAAACCAATTCATAGGAGCTCTTCCTGCTACTTTTGAAGCAAGAATAATTTCTTCTCTTTTACCTGTTTCTTTAAACCACTTACCAATGCATTCCTCAGTTCTTCCCTGAGTATCTGGCTTTGGAGGAATTGGATAGAGTTCTGCAGTATCAAAGAAATTTACACCTTGGTCTACAGCGTAGTTCATTTGCTCATAACCCTCTTCAAAAGTATTTTGCTCTCCCCATGTCATGGTTCCTAAACAAATTACACTAACGTCAATATCAGTATTTCCAAGCTTTCTGTATTCCACCCTTACCTCCTATTTAAATTGGTATAATGCCATTATAAAAAATTAAATAAAAAAATGACTAAAAACATCTATCAATTCTCTTGCAATGACAATAAAGGCAATGAAGTAAATCTAAATGACTTCGAAGGAAAAGTACTACTAATTGTAAATACAGCAAGTCAATGCGGTTTTACGCCTCAATATGAAGGCCTGGAAAAATTACAAAAGTTGTTTCCAGAAGATAGCTTTTCAGTACTTGCTTTTCCTTGCAATCAATTCGGGGGACAAGAACCTGGATCGAATGAGGAGATAGTTGAGTTTTGTAGAATTAACTATGGTACTACTTTCCCTGTATTCAGTAAGATTGATGTAAAGGGCCAGGATGCTCATCCCCTCTTTGAATATTTAACCCAAGAGAAAAAGGGGCTTCTTGGTACAGAAGGAATTAAATGGAACTTCACTAAATTTTTGATAAACCAGAAAGGTGAACCGGTTGCTAGATATGCCCCTTCGACCACTCCTGAAAAGATAGAAACCGATATAAAAAGCTTAATTAGCTCTCAGTAAAAAAAAGTTTACTCTTTAAGCCTTTTTTTAGAGATTTTGACATAACGAATGCATCCTCTCTACCTTCAGGAAGTCTATAGTAATCTTTTCTGATTGCTATTTCTTGAAATCCAAGTTTTTCATAAAGTTTATATGCAATAGCATTTGATATTCTTACTTCTAAAATAACTTTCTTACTTCCCATCACTTCTGCTGCAGTCATCATCTTTTTTAGTATTTCTTCGCCATGTCCTCTTCCTCTCAGGTCTTCTCGTACTCCAATATTTAAAAGATGCGACTCTTCTGTTGATATTGCCATGATGGCAAATCCCACTAATTCTGTTTGATCTTCCAAAGCAAGTGAGTAATAACCTTGTTCCAAGCAGTCTTTAAAATTAAGTTCGCTCCATGGATATGGATTTGAACCCCTCTCTATTTTTAGAATGGAACTTAAATGACCCAAATTTAGATAAGAATATTCCATAGTACCTAAAGAATAATAGACCTCATGTCACTCAAGAATTCAATTTTATTTTGTTTCGAGTCGCATATCTTATCGACTGTCTTACAAGGTGTGATTTTATTGGGTTCAATGTCAGATAAGAAATCATGACTATGATCTCCTAGAAGGATGAAATGATTAAAATTTTCTATATTAGTTTTATCTTCAAACTTTACTGCTGGTAATTTCCCAAGGCTTAAAGATAAGGACATCATAAATTGTTCTGTATCAAACAAAGGTATCTCTTTAGCAGTTGCTGGAAAGATGAAAATGTATTTATTATCAATTACATAAATTTGCTCGCTAATTTCTCTATCTTCGCCTTTATGACGTTTTTGCCAAACTACCACACCTAGATCATTTAATTTTTGGTGTTTATTCAAATCCATGAGGTTGATTCTACTATTTGCAATAAAAGTCTCAACTTGACCCAACTGATATGCATATATAAGCTAGCGCTGATGATTTTAGTCTCTCAAGCTATTAAGCAGCTACGACTGATTAGCCCGGTCTCTTTTGTAAAGAGCTTACCGGGGAAAACTTTGTGCCTCTAGCACTGAATCAACAGATATTTAACTACTTCGTGGAGATAAAAATTGACTAAAATAATTAATGAATCTGCTTCAAAATACCTCCCTTTTAAGCCTATAAACTTAGAAGACAGAACTTGGCCTAGCAGCATAATAAAAAGTGCTCCGGCCTGGTGTAGTGTGGATCTAAGAGACGGGAACCAGGCTTTGATTGAACCTATGGGGGAAGAGAGGAAACTGAGAATGTTTAACCTCCTTTTAGAGATAGGATTTAAAGAAATAGAGGTTGGATTCCCTTCTGCATCACAGACTGACTTCGATTTTGTCAGAAAAATAATCTCGGAGGACCTGATACCCAGTGATGTAAAAATCCAGGCACTGACCCAAGCCAGACCAGAGCTAATAAAGAGAACTTTTGAGGCGCTTGAAGGTGCTCATAGTGCAATAGTTCATGTGTATAACTCAACTTCTACCTTACAAAGGCGTGTTGTTTTCAAGAGCGACGAGGAAGGGATAAAAAAAATAGCTACGGATGGAGCTAAATGGGTTTTAGAGCAATCAGAAAAATATAATGAGACAGACTGGATGTTTGAATATAGTCCTGAAAGTTTCACAGGGACGGAATTACCTTATGCGGTTGAGGTCTGTAACGCGGTCAATGAAGTTTGGGAGCCAAGAAAAGATAAAAAGACCATCATAAACCTCCCAGCAACTGTAGAGATGGCTTCGCCGAATACTTATGCTGATCAAATCGAATGGATGTGCAGAAATCTTGATAATCGTGAGAATGTAATAGTAAGCCTGCATCCTCATAATGATAGAGGAACAGCAGTTGCAGCAACAGAGCTTGGAGTTATGGCAGGCGCAGACAGGATTGAAGGAACTTTATTTGGTAACGGAGAGAGAACGGGTAATGTTGATTTGGTAACTTTAGCTTTAAATATGCTTACCCAAGGAGTTGATCCTCATTTAGACTTCTCAAATATCAATCCTATTATGCGTGAGGCTGAATACTGCAACCAGCTTCCGGTACATCCAAGGCACCCTTATGCAGGAGATCTTGTTTTTACAGCCTTCTCAGGGTCACATCAAGATGCAATAAAAAAAGGATTAACTGAAATGAGAAACTCCAATCAGGGTAATTGGGAAGTTCCTTATCTACCTATTGATCCAAAGGATGTAGGTAGATCTTATGAAGCTGTGATCAGAATAAATAGCCAATCTGGCAAAGGTGGTGTTGCCTACCTTCTAGAAAAAGATCACGGACTAAGCATGCCAAGAAGACTTCAAATTGAGTTTAGTCAGGTAATCCAAAAGATTGCTGATGATACAGGAAAGGAAATCTCCCCTTCTGATATTTGGGACAACTTTCGAGATACTTACTTGAATGAATCTGGCACTTATGAGTTCAATAATCACTCCATCAGCTCAACTGCAAATAAAGATGGAAACCAATCAGATGATATTGAGATTGGATTGATCAAGGATGCAAAGGAAATAACTCTAAAAGGATCTGGAAATGGACCTATAGATGCCATGATTGATGCTATAAAAAGAGATCTAGATTTGGATCTAAAAATTTCTGACTATCACCAACATGCAATAAGCTCTGGTTCAGATGCAAAAGCTGTCGCTTATTCAGAAATAATTATGGGTGAAGAATCGGTTTGGGGGGTTGGCATTCATCAAAATACAGTCATTGCCGGTTTAAAATCTATAATCAGCGGTCTAAATAGATTGTCTAAATAACTCAAAACTATAATATAAGCTTCAAGTTATTTACTTGGGGAGATTAATGACTAATGCCACGGTAAAAAGAAATACTATTCTTGCCTACGGAGGACTGGCAACTCCATTAGCAATGATTGGTTATCCAATAGCCATTTGGTTAATTCCTTTTTATTCTGAAGTGGTTGGAATACCTCTTTATATAATTGCAAATTTACTTTTAATTGCTCGATTCACTGACGTAATTACAGACCCTATTCTCGGACAATTGGGTGATTCAACCAGAACGAAAATTGGACGAAGAAAACCCTGGATAATTCTTGGCGTACCCTTAATGATGCTAGCAATTTATAAGTTATTTATTCCTGGCACAGAAGTTTCCATAACCTACTTCGTTGTATGGATGATGTTGATGTATCTTGGATCAACAATTATTAACATTCCTTACGGAGCCTGGGGAGCAGAGATATCTCCAGATTACCATCAAAGATCTAGAGTGGTTGGAGGAAGAGAAGGATGGACCCTAATCGGACTATTAATCTCAGCGCTTATACCTTTGGCAATTGAAGTTTCTGGTCAAGGAATTAGCTTTACTGACTCAGTTAAACGAATGCTTGCGGCCATTTTTATCTTTCAAGATTTTTCAACTTCAGGAAAAATGTCAGATATTCTAGCCAGTATGGGAATTGGCATAGTCTTGCTTCTACCAATTTTTGCTGCTTGGGCTCTATGGAAAGTTCCCGACCCAATGCCGACGGTTGAGAAAAAAATACCACTTGTAGAAGGTTTAAAATATGCAGCAGAAAATCCTTTACTAGTAAGAATATTATTAATTATATTCTTAGTCATAGCTGGAGAATCTTTTAGAAACACACTCTCTTTATGGTTTGTAAGGGATGTAATAGGGATTGAGACAGTTGGAGCATCTTATGCCAGATACTTTATTGCAGGCTTGGCAGGTGTTCCATTTTGGTTATGGTTAGGTAAAACAATTGGAAAACATAGAGCCTTTTGTATCACATTAGTTGGTACTGGAACGGTCAGTTTTCTCTGCTTCTTCTTAGAAAGAGGTGACTTTAATCAATTCCATGTACTTTTTCTTTTAAAAGGTTTCTGTTTTGGAGGGCTTCAATTTTTACCAGCTTCTATGTTAGCTGATGTTGTTGACCTTGATTCTCTCAAAACTGGCGGAAGGCGAGCAGGAACTTTCTTTGCTTTAAATGGAATGATTGCAAAAGTTTCAGCAATGATTGCAGTTTGGGCTGCAGCCATATTAGTGGACTTTTCTGGATTTATTCCAGGAACAGACAATAGCGAATCTGCAATGCTGGCACTGAGAATTTATTATTGTCTTGGTTGTGCAGCATTTTTTGTGCCTGCCTTAATTTTGACATGGTTCTATCCTCTTACAAAAGAGAAACACCTTGAATTAAGGAGAGAGCTCGAAGCTCAAAGCCAATAACAACTACTTAAAATTAGGCTTTCTTTTCTCCATAAAGGCTGAAACGCCTTCAATATTGTCTTCTGAACCAATTAAGGTGTTCTGAGTTTTAGCCTCTAAGTCGTAAATATCGTCATAAGAACTATCCAAAGCTTTTCTCATAATTTGTTTAGTAAGTTTAAGAGATTGAGAAGACCTTGAGCTGAGTCTTTCCGCCCAAGATAAGGCTTCATCAAGCAAGGAATCTGATGGTACAACTTTATTGACCAAACCAAGCTCTAAGCATCTACTAGCGCTTATCCTTTCTCCCTCAATTGCTATTTGATAGGCAAGCTTGTAGCCAACAGTATTTGTTAAGAACCAATTAGCTCCTCCATCCGGAATTAGACCTATGTTACTGAATGCTTGCAATATGTAGGCATCTTCTGACATGACTGTAAGGTCGCAAGCCATAGCGTAAGCGCTTCCTATACCAGCGGCCGCTCCATTGACAGCTGAAATGATAGGCTTTGGCATCTCCATGATCTCTTTAAGACTAGGTAAATAACCTTTAACCAGCGCTTCCTCAGTATCTGCCCATTTATTATCTCTTGATGATAAATCTGCACCAGCTGAGAAACTTAAGCCCTCTCCCGTTAGTACAATGGCTCGTATATTTTGGTCTTCCTTAACAGATACCAATGCATCTAAAATATCTTCAGTCATCTTTGCATTGAATGCATTCCTAACCTCTGGCCTGTTAAATGTTATCAACGCAACATTGCCATGATTTTTGATACTAACTGTTTCTAAAGTCATTTTTACCTCCTAATTAACTTTCTATCTCTTTCCAAACGATTGACAATCCTTTCTCGGCTGCAGGAGTGTGAAAATCTTCACAAACCCATAGGTCTCCTACAGCAGCTATCTTGTCATTTATATAGATTAAAGGTATTTGTTCTCTCTTCCAATCAGGAATGTCATATTCCTGAAATAGATTTTTAATCTTTTGACTTTTTTTTCTGCCATAAGGCTTACATCTTTCTCCTCCAACTCTTGCTCTAATAATTGCTCCTTCTTTTAGATATCTAGTACTTAAACCCTTACCTAAAGACTCAACTACGGATAGCTCACCTGAAGAAATCTTAATATTATCTTTTAAATTCCATTCAAGATTTAGATCCTTAGGAAGCTTAGTCTTATGATCATCTTTCATAATTCTAATCTCTTTAGAATTGATAATAATTTGCACATCACTTTCACCTTCAATTGTTTTAAAGTGGAATGAAGCGGGACCAACTAGTTCTCGATCAAGGTAAGTATAAATTTGATCTATTTGAGCAAAGTTTGCTTTTAAGCCATTTATATTTACCAGCCAGTAATATATTAAATTTTCTTTCCTAGGTTTAGACAGAGCATTTATGCGGGCAAGCTTTATGAGACCATGAGTAGAGAACGTTGATGAATAGTCATCTTGGGCTATCTCATCTAGTATTTGCTTGGATTTATCAGCATCCTTGGATAGTTTAATTATTGCTTTATCAATTGACGACCAGGTTTCTCTGATGCTGGGCAATATAAGATTTCTTATTTTATTTCTGGAAAAATTTGACTCTTCATTAGAGTCATCTTCAACCCATGGAATATTATTCTTTAAGGCGTATTCCTTTAGATCATGTTTTTTTATATCTAAAAATGGTCTGAAAAAATTTACTCCATCAATAGTAGAAAATTGATTTATCCCTTTTATTCCCTTGATGCCAGTTCCTCTGAATATTCTAAATAAAATTGTTTCTACTTGGTCATCCAAATGATGTGCAGTAACTATCAAATCCTGATCTCCACCCCATTGCCTAAAAAATTCCTGTCTTTTACTTCTAAGATAGTCTTCACTTGGATTATCAGTTTTGTTCAATTTTAGAGATTGGAATGGAATACCTAGCTTTCTAGATTGTTCCGAACAAAACTCTTCCCATCTATCTGCGTCTGTATTTATGTTGTGATTGACATGCAGGGCGGTAATTCTATCTTTGAGCATAGGCTCATTAGCCATGATGTTGAGTAAGACAGAGGAATCCAAACCACCTGATAAAGCAATGCCAATTCTTTTGAACTTCAGAAAGTCTTTAGAATTTATTTCTATTGCGGACATTAGATAGACCCATAACTCATCAATCTTTCATATCTTTTTTCTAATATCGAATTAATTGGTTGCTCAGCAAGTTCATCAAGACTTGTAAGTATTGATTTTGAAAGGTTAGCTGATGCTTGATCAAAACTTCTGTGAGCCCCTCCTAGGGGCTCAGGAATAATTTCATCAATTAAGCCCAATTCGAGAATACTTTCAGCATTTAATTTCATCGCTTCTGCAGCCTGATCTGCTTTGGTTGAGTCTCTCCAAACAATCGATGCGCACGCTTCTGGAGAGGCAACTGAATAGGTTGAATGCTCAAGCATTGTTATGTGATCTCCAACACCTAAAGCAAGAGCTCCTCCTGAACCTCCTTCACCTACAACATTCACAATTATTGGGGTTTTGAGAGAGGACATTACAAGAAGATTATGAGCAATAGCTTCACTTTGCCCTCTTTCCTCACTATCAATACCTGGATAAGCTCCGGGAGTATCTACAAGAGTAACGATAGGCAAAGAGAATCTTTCTGCTAGCTCCATTAACCTGCAGGCCTTCCTATAGCCTTCGGGCTGAGACATACCAAAGTTATGAGAAATTTTTTCTTCGGTGGATCGGCCCTTTTCATGACCTATGAGCATGACTTTATACTCTCCTATAGTTCCAATGCCTCCTAAAACTGCTCTATCATCTGAAAAATGCCTATCACCATGCAGTTCATCAAAATCATCAGTTATTCTTTCTACATAATCTAAAAAATGCGGCCTCTCAGGATGTCTAGCTACCTGCACATTTTGCCAAGGGGAAAGGTTAGAGTAGATCTTTTCAGTTGTTTTCATAATAGACTCATTTAATCTTATTACTTCTTGCTGAATGGAATTCTCATCTAAGTCGGAATCCTTGAGGTCTAAAATTTGTTGCTCAAGGTCTGCTATAGGCTGCTCAAAATCTAAATAGCTTTTTAACATGGTAGGGTTAATTTACGTGTGTTTGACTATGATAAACGAACTCGACATTTTCTGCTCCAAAACGTTTATCTAAAGCTCTTATCGATGAATCATCTAATTTGATAGTGTATTTATTTGGTAAGGCAATTTCTGCTTTAGCGGACAAGCTCTTGTAAGAAATGAGAACAGTATTTCCTTCACTGCTATTCGCAATTTGCTTGAGATTGCTGACAACATTTTCAGGGTCTTCATTTGAGTCATCCAGCTTAATCTTTATATTTTTTATATATTCGTATCTAGCCTGGTCAAAAGTTAAAATCCTATCCGCGATCATTTTGTACTTTATTGAGTCAGAGTAGTCATCCTTTTCAACTAGACCTTCTACAACTAGAAGTTGCCCTTTCTTTAATAGGCTCCTGTGTCTGTCGAAAACTTCTGCCCATATTGAAACTTCTATCTTGGCCGAACCATCATCTAGTGTTGCAAAAGCAAATCTACCTCTCTTACCTTGCCTTACATTAAATTGCATTAAACACCCTGCTATTCTTTGTTTATGAGCTTCTGGCTGCAGTTCAGAAATAAAAAAACCGCACATATTTCTTACTTCTCTCTTTTTATCTTCTAAAGGATGCGAGTCTAGATAAAAACCTAACGCATTCCATTCAGCCGAGACAGGATCAAAATCTATCTCCTTATCTTTTAAATCTTCAGTTTCAACAACTGCTTCATCGCCAAATAAATCTTTAATATTGCTTTTATTCCTCTCAGAAATTTGTTCAGCATTTTTGAGGGCTGAGTCTATTCTTCCATACAGATCAGTTCGGTCTCCCAAAGAATCCATAGCTCCTGCACCAATTAAAGCTGTAAGAATCCTTTTATTCACTCTATTAAAACCAACACGAATGCAAAAATCATTTAAGTCATTAAATTTACTATTTTTTCTTTCATTAATTATTTGATCAACTAATGATTCTCCTATTCCTTTTATGGCACCTAAACCATATAAGATTGTTGAAGAGTCTATATCTTCGAATCTATAGGAGCTTGAATTTATATCCGGAGACAAAACCGTTAAACCAAGATTTCTACAATCATCTACAAAGAGTTGAATATTATCAGTATTACCCATATCGCAAGACAAAACTGAGGACATAAATTCTGAGGGATAATGAGCTTTGAGCCAAGCAGTCTGATATGCAATCAAAGCATATCCTACTGAATGAGATCTATTAAAACCATATCCTGCAAATTGTTCAATTTGATCAAAAAGGTTGGCAGCATATCGTTCATTTACATCCTTTTTAACTGCACCCTCTACGAATGTAGAGCGAAGGCTTTCCATTTCTTCCTTCTTCTTTTTACCCATAGCGCGTCGAAGAATATCGGCTTGGCCTAGAGAAAATCCTGACAACTCTTGCGCTATCTGCATGACCTGTTCTTGATAAACAATTACTCCATATGTAGTACTGAGGATTTTTTTAACCGCCTCATGTCCATAGGTGACTTCTTCTTTACCATGCTTTCTATTGATATAAGAATCAACCATATTCATGCCTAAAGCGCCTGGTCTATATAAGGCATTCATGCTGACAATATCCTCAAAATCATTGGGCACAAGTTGTTTGAGATAATCTCTCATGCCCCTGGATTCAAGTTGGAATATTCCGGTGGTTTCGCCCCTCTGGAGAAGTTCAAAAGTCCTTTGATCATTCAGAGATAAGTTTTCTATATCTATCTTATCCTCTTCATTTAAATGTTCATTTATACGATTTACAGACTGTTTAATAATTGTGAGAGTTTTTAGACCAAGAAAGTCAAATTTAACCAGGCCTGCTGACTCAACATCGCCCATATCAAATTGTGATGCTACAGTACCTTTGTCTGTATCTAGAAATAAAGGAGTAAAATCGGTAAGGGCAGTGGGAGCAATAACTACTCCGGCGGCGTGAGTCCCAACACTTCTGGATAATCCCTCAAGTTTTAATGCCATATCAAAAACTTCTTTTGATTCATCTGACTCATCAATAACCTCTTTAAACTGTTTTTCTTCATAAGCTTCCTGAAGACTTATTCCTAATACATCTGGTATAGCTTTAGCAAGTCGATCTCCAAAACCGTAAGGCTTCCCTAAAACTCTGACTACATCTCGTAAGACTGCTCTTGCAGCCATAGTTCCTCTAGTGCTTATTTGTGCAACAGAGTCTTTTCCATATTTTCTGGTGACATAATCCAAGACCTTATCTCTCCCCTCAATACAAAAATCGATATCGAAATCAGGATTACTTACCCTCTCAGGATTGAGGAATCTTTCAAATAATAGGTCATAACGCATAGGATCTATGGCCGTTATGCCTAGAGCGTAAGCGACTATTGAGCCTGCACCAGATCCTCTCCCGGGCCCTACAGGTATGTCATTATTTTGTGCCCAGTTAACAAAATCAGCGACAATCAAAAAGTAACCTGCAAAGTCAAGCTTACAAATCATTTCCAACTCATAGTTTAATCTTTCTATGTATTTACCCTCTTCTATAGGATAAGAATCAGGAGAAGCTTTGATTTCATTAATTCTTGTTATCAAACCTTCTTTAGAAAGCTTTACTAAAAAATCTTCTCTAGAAAACTCTTCAGGAACCTCAAAATCAGGGAGATAGAATTTTCCCAACTCCAGATCAATATTACATTGCTTAGCAATTACTACAGTATTCAATAAAGCTTCAGGAATATCAGAGAATAAATCTATCATTTCTTCTTTGCTTCTTAAAAACTGTTGTTCGGTATAATTTTTTGGTCTTCTTGGGTCGTCTAAAATATCTCCTCTTTGAATGCAAACCCTGGCCTCGTGTGCCTCAAAATCTGATGGAGAAACATCTGGATCTGAAGGATTTAAAAATCGGACATTATTTGTTGCTACGATTGGTGTATCTTTTCTAGAAGCTAAAGCTATAACAGCTTCGTTATATTCTTTTTCATTAGGCTTTCCTATTCTTTGCACCTCAAGAAAGAAATTATCTCCGAATATTTTCTGAAAGAAATTTATTTGAGTTTCTGATAAATCAATTTTGCCCGCTAAAATAGAATTACCAATATGTCCCTCCATGCCTCCGGATAGAGCGATAAGGCCTTCAGAATATTCTTCTAACCATTTAAAAAGGACAACTGGCTGACCTTTAATTTGCCCTTCTACATATGCCTTAGATACAAGTTTAGTGAGATTGATATAACCCTGTTTATTTTTTGCAATTAGAACAATAGGTGCGACAAGAGAGTCAGAATCTTTAGCAACATTAACTTCTGAACCAATTATAGGCTTAAGACCTTTGGCTCTAGAAGATCTATAAAATTCAAGCAACCCAAACAAATTGGTTAAGTCGGTTAAGGCTATTGAGTTATAGCCATGCTCAACTGAAAGATCAACTAACTCATTTACTCTTATGATGCCATCGACTAATGAATACTCAGAATGTACATGAAGGTGCACAAAGTCTAATTCATCAATTTGCATCATATATATCTCTAACTGGCTTAAAAGTTAACCTATGTTCTTTTGTTATACCATAAGATTTTAATGCCTCAAGATGGATCTTGGTAGGATAACCTTTATGATGTTTAAATCCATAATTTGGATAAAGGATATCAACCTCTTTCATATATTTATCTCTATGCACTTTTGCCAAAATAGAGGCTGCCATTATGGTTTTCTCTAACTGATCTCCCTTAACAATAGTTCTAACAGGTACATTTATCTTGGGAGAGTGAAGACCATCAACCAAAACTAATTTAGGTCTAGAACACAACCCTTCAATAGCCTTTTTCATGGCTTCCAACGTGGCTTTAAGTATATTCGTTTTATCTATCTCCAAAGCACTGCAAGATTGAACTGACCAAGAGATTGCTTTTAATTTGATTTCATCTGCAAGTTCTAGTCTTTTTGTTTCAGAGATTTTTTTTGAATCATTCAGTCCATCAATTTTTATAGTTTCATCTAGGATAACTGCAGCTGCAAAGACTGGTCCTGCAAGAGGCCCTCTCCCAGCCTCATCTACTCCAGCTTTCATTTTTTTATTAACTTAATGACCTCTTCAGCTGCCTTAGCAGGTCCGCCAGCCTGAAGAGTACTTTTAATCTGATCAAATTTATTAATATATTGGCCAATACCGTTATCGGTTATTTCGTGTACAGCATCCAAAATATTTTTGTCAGTTACTTTGGATTGGAGAAGTTCGGGAAGAAATTCTTCTTCTAGAATTAAATTGGGCAAAGAGAAGTTTTTTATCATTAAAAGAGGCTTGATAATTAAATAACTCAAAAAGTTAGTCTTATATAAGGTCACGCATGGAGTATAAGACAAAGCGGATTCAAGAGTTGCCGTGCCTGAAGTAATTAATGCAATTTCAGAATTTTTTAAAACTTCTTTTGAGTCACCTATCGTCACATGAATGTAATCTTCTATTTCTTCATTAAAATGAGAAAGGTGGTTTGCATCTGCGAGTGGAAGAGAGAAAGTTAACTCAGAATTTATTTTTTTTAGCTGTTTGGCAACTTTTATCATTAAATCACCCATTGAAAGTATTTCTGACTTTCTACTTCCTGGTAATAGAGCGATTGTATTTTTAGTCTTTGTATTTACAGCTTCTTCGGTCATTTCAATACTGTAAGCTAGAGGGTGACCTATATAACTTACATCTATGGTCGAATCTATATAGGCCTTCTTTTCAAAGGGAAACAAAGTTATTACATGATCGATACATTTTTCCATAGTTTTTATTCTTCCCTTCCTCCATGCCCATACTGAAGGACTAACATATTGAACGGTAGGAATATCTATTTTGTTCTTGAGAAACTTGGCAATGGGTATATTAAAATCAGGTGAATCTATACCTATGAAGATGTCTGGATTTTCTCGTGATAAAAATTCTTTTAGTGACTTCCTAAGTTTTAATAATCTTCTTAGGTTAAAAAGTGGTTCAATGATACCCATCACAGATATCTCACTCATTTCAAAGAAAGAATCTAAGCCTTCAGAGATCATTCTTGAGCCACCAACTCCTATAAATTCAATATTGGGGTGATTGGCTTTCAAAAAATGCATCAAAGGGGCACCAAGTTCATCACCAGATTTTTCTCCAGCTACAATTGCAATTTTGAAGGATTTTTTATCGTTTGAAGAGGTCATTAACGAGATATGCCTCTCGTTGATTTTTCGATTGAATTTAAGAAAAGATCAACTTCTTCGTGTTCTTTTCGTAATTCTTTAAGTTCTTCAATAGCCTCATCTACCGTCAGTTTCTTTCTGTAGATTGATCTATATGCAGACCTCAATGCCTCTATACTGTCTTTGGAATATCCCAATCTCTTAATACCTGTAACATTTATACCAAATGGTTTAGCGGGGTTACCTCTTACCTTCACATAGGCTGGAATATCTTTATTAACTGCACTTCCCATCGCACAGAAGCTATATCTCCCTAATGAGCAGAATTGATGGACGATTGCATACCCTCCAAGAATAGCACCATCGCCCACATGGACAGAGCCTGCTAAAGCGGCCTGATTTGTAAGCACAATATCATTACCCAAAACACAATCATGAGCTATGTGAGAATAGGCCATAATTAGATTTCTATCTCCAATGAGGGTTTCACCTCTATCTTGTATCGTACCTCTATGAATGGTAACCCCCTCTCGAATAATGTTGTCATTACCAATGACTAAGGTTGTTGGTTCATTTTTGTATTTTTTGTCGGGACTTCCATCACCCAGAGTAGAAAATTGAAATATGTGATTTCTTGCACCTATCTTCATTGGGCCTTTAAGAATCACATGAGATTCAATTCTGGTACCAGATCCTATCTCAACATCAGCTCCAACTAGACAAAAAGGTCCTATCTCAACATCATCAGCAATCTTAGCTGAAGGATCAATGATAGAAGAGGAATGGATCATGATTATTTTGGTCTATCTGCACAAAGTATAGTTGCTTTAGCAACTAACTCATCTTCTACAGTTGCAGAGCATTCGAATTTCCAAATACCTTTTTTATTTGTGAGGACTTTTGAATTAAGAATCAATTTATCTCCAGGCACAGCCGGTCTTTTAAACCTAAGGTCATCAGCACCTACAAAATAATAGATTGATCCATCTTCTGGTTTCTTATCCATGGTTTTAAAGCCCAAGATACCTGAGGCTTGTGCCATAGCTTCTACTATCAGAACACCTGGCATGACTTGCTTCCCAGGGAAATGACCTGTAAAAAAAGGTTCGCTAGTTGTAATATTCTTATAAGCTATTATGGATTCCCCCAAGACTAAGTTAGTTACTCTATCAACCAATAACATAGGATATCTGTGCGGTAAAAACTCTTGAATCTCTTCGATATTTATTTCAACTTCCATAGGACTTTTAGTTTTTGGTAAGTTTATTTAATTTTTTAAATAATACAGCGTTTTTCTTCCAATCAGCATTTTTCATGAACGGAGTACCCGAGGAATATACACCACTTTGTTTTATGGATTTGGTAATTAAAGATGAAGCTGTTACATGAACTTCATCAGTAAGCTCTATATTATCCACAACAGCTGTACAGCCAGCCAAGGTGCAATTTTTTCCTATGACCGTGCTTCCCGCGACAGCACTATTACCTGCTATCGCAGTCCCTGATCCAATTGAAACGTTATGAGCTATGTGCACTTGATTATCAATTTTTACGTCATCAGCAATCGAAGTATCCCCTACTGAGCCTCTGTCTATAGTAGAGTTTGATCCTATCTCAACATCATCTCCAATGATAACTTTTCCTATGTGCTCTATCTTCACCCACTTGCCATACTCTTTAGCAAATCCAAGTCCATCTGAGCCTAAGACAACTCCAGAGTGAATGATGCAATTCGCTCCGATTTCAACTGAATCATAGATAGAGCAATTAGCGTAGAGGATTGTTCCTTTACCTATTTTGCAACCTTTTCCTATAAACGTACCGGGCATTATGATTACATCTTCAGCTATCACAACGTCCTCGGAGATAGTGACGAAGTTAGCAATAGATGCATTCTCAGACACTGATGCTGATTTCGCTACTGAAGCCAGCTTGGACACTCCTTTATTAAGAATTAAGTCTTCTTTGAAAAGTTTTGTGCATTTAGCGTATATTGCATACGGATTTTCACAAATAAGCTTATTTCCATCAAACCCCTCCGATAATTCTTTAGTACAAATAACAGCTCCAGCTTGTGAAGCATCAAGCTCTTTTATGAAAGACTCTCTGACTATGAAAGAAATTTGAGAACTTGTGGCTGAAGAAAGAGAGGCTATACCATTTATTTCCTTACTTGAATCACCTTCAAGTTGGGCATTTAGATATTCAGCAAGCTCAGATAACTTGAAGGTCTTAACTATGGACACAAAAGATTAATCTTCTTTCTCATTCATTGCGTCGATCACTTCTTGTGATATGTCGAAGCTTTGGTCAGCATGCAAAAGTATTTGTTGTTGCGTGCTGCTATTGATTAAAAGGGTTATGCCTTTAGCTCTGATAAGTTCAGTTACTATTACTTGAAACTTTTCAGCTTGATCTTGAGAAATTAGCTGGAAAGTCTGATTTCTAAATTGATTAGTTTTTTCTCTTAGAAAATTTATATCTTGTTGAAGAGATTGAAATTTCTGCGCCGCTTCCTGCTTTTCGTCATCTGACATTGTTGGGCCATCTTTTTGAGTCTTTTCTTGAATTTCTCTAGCTTCATTAGCTTTAGCTTGTAATTCCTCTATAACCTCTTTCCATTCATCTGAATTTTCAAGTTCTTCAATTTCTTTTTTTGCAAAATTGGTGCTTAATAAGACCGCTTGAGGATCAATTGTTGCTACGTTAAGATCGGCTGCTTGAACACTGATAGCGGCAGTAGTGGTTACAAAAGCGATAAAAAGTGTTTTTAAAAATTTCATAATTCTTCCCATTAGGTAATTTGTCGGTGAATTCTACAGTTTTGTAAGTAAATTTAGTAGTTTTTATAAATAAATTAAAATTGAGTACCAATTTCAAATTGAAAATTTTCAGTCTCGTCCAAAGGTCCTTCATTTGAAGGAGCAGCAATAGCAAGAGACATTGGACCGAGCTGTGTTATCCAAGTAACTCCGACACCGAACGAATAACGCAACTCGCCTAAATCTAATTCACTACAATTTATATTTGATAAATCTGACCCACAGTCTTTGGAAAAGACATTTCCTACATCTAAAAAGAAAGAGCTCCGCATGGATCTCTGATCTTCAATAAAAGGAAGCTTAAAAATAAAATCAAACCCCCCTTCTATGAGATAGGCTCCTCCGATTGATCTATCATCTCTATAGTAAGAGTAAGGATTCATGATGGGGTTTCCATCCTGTCCCAAGATAGGATTACCTTCATTATCAATATAGTATGGTGAAGGAATTGCTCTTGGGCCAAGAGTATTTTGTTTAAAACCTCTAACCGAGCTTATGCCACCTGAGTAATAATGCTCAAAAAATGGAGCAACTTCAGTGTCGCCATAAGCTTCTAATGCTCCTATCTCTCCTCTGAAACCTAAAACAAACCTACCATCCAATATAGGTTTGAAATATTTATGTCTATAAGAGACCTTGGAATAAGTTAAAGAGCTTCCTGGTACAGCTGCTTGAAGAGTAAAGCTTTGTGATTGTCCTGCAGTTGGAAAAAGACCCCTATTTAGAGTGATTTTAGACCATATAAACTGAGCCTTTAAAACTTCAAACTTAGTCCCTTCAGATTGTGTAAAAGCTAGTATTTGTGAAGCTGGAGTCGAGCCTGTGTCTATACTTGTATTGTCATAATTTAAGTTAAGACCGACTCTTTCAATATCGCTTATGGGTAATC
>Ga0208127_1000349_pt1 | contig 23585 bp, 16 predicted proteins | sample ETNtaG_6_FD_185751 | JGI IMG/M metagenome (GOLD analysis project Ga0208127, IMG submission 185751) | Marine microbial and viral communities from oxygen minimum zone, Eastern Pacific Ocean - ETNP201306SV45 (SPAdes) (version 2) | ecosystem: Environmental > Aquatic > Marine > Oceanic ... | reverse complement strand
AAGTGATTATTGGACGTATCACCCGAACTCATGTCAATAGTAGAAAAGTCGCTGTTAACTGACATATCAACAACATAAGTAACCGTGGTGGGTGCATCAAAGTCAGGTTCATTCCATACTAGACGTTCTGCAATGTTGTTAGATGTTTGACTTGAAATTTTATAAACATCTTGAATTTCATTTTGAAATTTAACCTCTTTCTGATTTATAGCAGTAAAGATTAAATAATCTTCATTTTCACATGAAGATATATTTACAATTAAAAATGTAAATAATAAAAGTTTACTAAATTTTAATATAGTTTTCATAATTAATAATTTGGATTTTGTGTTAAGTTAGGATTCACAAGAAGCACAGCTTCTGGAATTGGAAATATTCTTCTGTATTCGTCAGTAGCTTTTCCTTGAGCAGCTCCTGCTTTGAATGGCCACATGTAATTTGATGTTACAAATTTATTGTGTCTTATTAGATCGGATCTTCTTTGACCTTCCCAATATAATTCTCTAGCTCTTTCATCTAAAACAAAATTTGAATTTAAGTCAGAACTAGATATCAACGGAGCTCCTGCTCTCGATCTTAATTGATTTATAAGATCAGCAGCAGTAGATAGACTACCAGCACCTTTTGTAGCTGCTTCAGCATAATTTAAATAAACTTCAGCGAGTCTAATAATTGCAAGATCGGTATCAACATGATTACCTGATGAATCTGAACCAGCGTTTCCATTTACATCAACATTTTTGAATTTTGTTACTCCATAACCTTCTTTAAATGGTGCAACTTTAGCCATTTCATAATTTTGACCATCAGTGTGGAACATAGCTCTAGAATCCGACCAAGCTGTAGGATGTCCATCTCCATTAGTTCCTGTAACTGAATATTCAAATTTGTCAACCAGAGCTTTTGTAGTTCTAAGACCGGCCCATCCTCCATTTACACCAAATTGAGAAGCGTCCATAGATCCTCCGATTGGGGCATGAACCATGAAAGTTCCTCCACCCCAGGATTGACTGTTTAAACCGTCAAACTGAACAACAAAAATAAATTCATTTTGAGCACCATTTACGTTATTATCAGCCAAAAACAATTCGTCGTATGCCGAACCGTTTCCATTTCCATCATTGGTATTTATTGAATAGGTACTAGAAAGAACTTTTTCAGCATTTGCAATTACATCAGAACTCATATCAGAACCAACATAAACAGGGGCATTTAAATATAATCTTGTTAGTAAAGCCCATGCTGCCACCCTATCAACTCTTCCGTATTCGTTTGACCTAGATTCTGGAAGAATTCCACTAACATCATTAAGTTCGCTTTCAACAAAACTAAAAAGTTCTTGTCTGTTGCTTTGAAGAGGTAACTCTGAAGTTACGGATGTAACCAAAGGAACGTTTGCATACATATCCATTAATTGCAGGTAAGCATATGCTCTTAAAAATCTTGCTTCTCCAACAAAATATGCGGCCTCAGCATTACTTGATGCTAATTCAGCTGCATTCTCAATAAATGAATTTGAAAATGATACAACTTGAGCAAGTCTAAAGTACATTCCTTGTGTCCAAGGATTGTTAATGTCCCATGACATTTCATGAATATTTGGCAAGCCTGGATCTCCCCATCCTACAACAGCTTCATCAGTACTACATACATTTAAAGTGTAAAGAATCCTTGTGTACTGTGAAAAACCTTCATCAATTAAACTAGGGTCAATATCTGGATCTCCGTCAGGACCGATTTGACCAGTTATAGCTAAACTAGCATATATTTTTGCTAACGCACTTTTAGCCGATTCTGTATCTTTAAAAACATCTATTTCAGTAAATAAATCTGGATCAGTAGGAACTTGATCTAAGTCTGCATGACAAGAAATAAATACTACCGATACTAAAGTTATTAAGTAAAATATTTTTTTCATAGTAAATAAATTTAAAAATTAATATCAAGCCCTAGAGCTACAGCTCTTGATCTTGGATAAAAGTTACTATCTAACCCACCTGTTATTTCCGGATCTATTCCATCATAATCAGTAATGGTAAGCAGATTATCTGCACTTATGTATAATCTCATAGGATTATTATCAATAACATTTTCAATTGTCCATCCTAAAGTAACATTGTCTAGTTTAAAGAAGGACGCGTTTTGAATGTAATGATCACTAACAGCGTTTTTATCAGAGAAATATAAAAATCCTGTATCTAAATATGAACTGTGTACATTTGACAGCCTTCCAAGATTCCATATTTGATTTTCAACTGACGCTGCAGCCATTCTATTAGAACTGTAATTTCCTAAGCTAGCTCTTGATGCTATACTTAAATCAAAATTTTTGTAAGTAACACTAGCATTAAGTCCCATCAAAACATCTGCATATGGGTCTTTGTAGAAATATCTATCATCATTATTAATTCTTCCATCCCCATTTAAATCTGCGTAAGCACCCTCAATTGGTCTTCCCTTGTGATCATAAATTTGTTTGTATACATAGTAAGAATATGGAGATTTACCAGTTTCATGTCTTTGTAAAAAAGCTCCAAATCCAATTCCTCCTACATTTTGTTCGTTATCTAGTCTTGTGATTTCATTGTCATTTATTGAGACATTATAACTAACATCAAATTTTAAATCCTCAGATTCATAGAGGGTTGAATTTAATTCAATTTCAATTCCCTTATTTTCCATATCTCCAATATTAGCGTCAATTGTTGTTCCAAAATTTGTAAATGGATCAATAACTGCAGTAGCTATTAAATCATTTGTTTTTTTAATGTAAGCATTTACAGATCCGCTTAATTTAATATCAGAGAATCTAAAATCAATTCCAGCATTAGCAGTTTGACCAACTTCCCATCTTAAGTTTTTGTTAATTGGTGCTGGTCGATATGTAGAATAAAATGAACTACCAAAACCATACTTTGATTGAGAGTCACTACTAACATATCTAGTTAAAAAGTTATAATCTCCTAAACCGTTTACGTTTCCAACCTCACCAAATCCGACTCTAAGTTTCAATTCGTCAAAAACTTTATCTACTCCGAAGTTCTCATTGTGTAAATTCCATGCTAATGCAGCAGAAAAAAACTGACCCCATCTGTCAGAACTTGGTAATTTTGATGATGCATCAGCTCTTAAAGTAGCAGTAAGTAAATACTTCTCATCATAAGAGTAGTTAAGTCTTCCAAAATAAGAAAGTAAAACGTTTTTTGAAGTATCAATAAAAGAATTTGTAACAGATGAACCTGTGTTAATTGATCCATCAGGATTTAAATATTGGACTGAATCAGTACTTGAATTGTCATACTCAAAACTTTGATAAGAATGACCTGCTGTCACAGAAAGATTTGAATCTCCAAATTCACTTGAATAATTTAAGTACGCATCAAATAATAAATTAGTAGTCTCATGTGAATATATACTCTCACTACCATTAAAACCTGCAGCATCTGTTGGCATATTTTTATCAGTCGTATTAAATCCTTCTCCTTTAGAGTTATCATATCCAATATTAACAGTTGCAATTAGACCATCAACAGGAATTTCGTAATCTAGTTTTATGTTACTTATAATTCTGTCAACAGTTGACTCATCATCACTCAAATTTAATAATGCAAGTGGGTTTGTCGGAGACAAAGCTAATTTCTTTCCAGTAGAATCTGTCCAAGTATAGTATCCTCCAAAAACATCAGGCGATCCATAAATTGGTTTTGTTGGATCGAAGAAAACAGCAGAACCAATTGCTCCTCTATTTGCAAAATCATTCTCACTTCTTACGTACTTAGCATTTAGATTAACTCTAAGGTCACCATCTAAAAAAGAGGGGGCAATGTTTAGTGAACCTGTAATTCTATTAAAGTTATCACCCATTAATATACCATCTTGATCAGTGTAACCCAATGAAGCTCTAAAAGGCATATTAAACATACCTCCTGAAACTGCTATACTATTATTTTGAGCAAATGCTGTTTCATAAATTTCATCTTGCCAATTGGTATCACTATTACCTAATCTTGCAATGTAGTCAGCATTTTTGGTAGCACCTACAGCAGCCTTGAATTGAGTGGCATTTAATACATCTACAAAATCGATAGGTTGAAATGAAGATGTTCGTGAACTAAAATTAAATTTCAAATCACCTGTTTTACCTTTTTTTGTTGTGATTAGCACAACACCATTGGCAGCACGTGATCCATAAATAGCAGTTGCTGAGGCATCTTTTAAAATACTGATTGCTTCAATATCACTAGGATTAATTGCATTTAAAGGGCTTCTTGAACCTGCTACACCTCCACTATCAAGCGGAACACCATCCACAACATACAGTGGATTAGAATTTAAGTTTAAAGATCCAATTCCTCTAATTAATACATTAGAATCATCACCAGGTGCTCCACTATTCGAAACTATAGAAACACCCGCTACTTTCCCTCTAATTAATTGTTGAGGAGAAACTACAGAACCTTTTGCAAAGTCCTTTTCAGTAACTAAGTCAACAGCTCCTGTCAAATCTTTTTTTCTAACAGTTCCGTAACCAATTACTACAACCTCATCTAATTCTGAATCAGATTCAGTCATTACAACATCCAAATTTGCTCCATTTACAGTTAATTCTAAAGTTTGATATCCGATGTAAGAAAAAACTAAAATTTGTCCATTATCGGCTTCTATCTGAAAATTTCCATCAAAATCAGTTGAAACCCCAACGTTTGTTCCTTTAATAACAACATTGACACCTGGAAGTAAATTTCCAGAGCTGTCAGTTATTACACCCGAAACACTTTGTTGAGCAAAAATTCCAATTGATAGGAAAAGCAAAAAAAGAGTTTGAATTTGTTTAAAAAATTTCATCATATTTTTGATTTTTGTTTGGTTAAAAAATCTACTTCTCGTTAACTAAATTATATTAATTAAAGACCAAGAACAAGTTAATTTAAGCTATAATTTAACTATAACGTTGTAGCTAACAAACTATAACGTTATAGTGTTAATAACTTTTTTTTTAACATACTTGTAAAATATAGTAATTATATTTATCAATATAATAATTTTATTGCCTTAATTTTATTGAAATGATAAGAAGGATAACTTTAAAAGAAATTGCAAGTGAACTAAATGTTTCTATTTCTACGGTATCAAAATCTTTGAAAGACAGCCATGAAATTGGTGAGGAAACAAGAAAAAAAATTAAAGCTTTTGCTAAAGCCCATAATTATAGACCAAATAATATTGCCCTAAGTCTAAAAAATAGAAAAACCAAAACAATTGGAGTCATAATTCCAGAAATTGTACATCATTTTTTTTCTATTGTAATAAACAGTATTGAAAAATTTTCAACCGAAAATGGATACAATGTCATTATTGCTGTTTCAAACGAATCATTTGAAAAAGAAGTGTTGAATATGGAAACATTAGCTAATGGACACATAGATGGAATAATTATGTCAATTGCTAAAGAGACTTTAAAAAAACAAGATTTTCATCACATTAAAGAAACTATTGACTTAGGTATTCCTGTTGTTTTATTTGATAGAGTTATATCAGACCTAAAATGTGATAAAGTTATAGTAAACGATAAACAAGCAGCTAAAGAAGCAACTCAAACATTAATAGATGACAATAGAAAAAATATACTTCTTTTAACCTCAGAAGATTACGTAAGTGTTGGTAATCTCAGAACTGAAGGTTATTTAGAAGCTTTGAAGGATAATGACATAATTCCGGATAGCGATTTAATTATAAAAGTTAAAGATAAAAAGGGAAGTGAATTGGAAATGTCTCACTTGGAGGATGAGTTAGAAAAAGTTTTAAATACAAAAAAAGTTGATGCAATTCTTGGGGTAAACGAAATATATGCTGGTTCAGCCTTAAAGGTTTTGAAAAAAAATAAAATTTCTGTTCCCAAAGAAATATCAATTATTTCATTTACAGATGGTGTAATATCTAGGTATTCATCACCTTCCTTATCAACGATCAGTCAACATGGTGAAATTATGGGTGAAAGATCTGCTAAACTTTTGATTGACAAATTAATAGGAAAGACTGAAAGCAACCAATATAAAACTGAAATAATAAATTGTTCATTAATTAAAAGAGAATCTTCTTAAATTTCTCTTAAATACTATAACGTTGTAGTAAATTTTTAATGATAAATTTGGAACATATCTTAAAAAAATAAATATATTAGCCTAACAAAATTATAAATCTACTTCTCAATTTATTTATGGTTTTGTAATGACCTTTTTGGTTTTATTTCCATAAATATCTTATTGCTTAAACATTTATAAATACTAAAAAATACCTTTTCATTATGAAAAAGAAGTTAGGCTTTTGGGAAATTTGGAATATGAGTTTTGGATTCTTAGGAATTCAATTTGGGTTTGCCCTTCAGGGTGGATTTATGTCTCGAATATTTCAAACCTTGGGAGCCGAGGAATCTAGTATCCCATTGTTATGGATTGCAGCACCCTTAACGGGATTAATAGTTCAACCCATAATTGGATTTCTCAGTGATAATACATGGCATTCGAGACTAGGAAGAAGAAAACCTTACTTTTTAATTGGAGCTATTTTAAGTTCTCTAGCATTATTTTTCGTTCCTTATTCTTCCACTCTGTGGATAGCAGCTGGATTTTTATGGATCTTGGATGCATCAATTAATATCAGCATGGAACCCTTCAGAGCTTTAGTAGCAGACAAGCTTCCAGATTCGCAAAGATCCTATGGTTTTGTGACTCAAACTTTGATTATAGGAATTGGAACATGGATAGCTAGTAACCTCCCTTATTTTGTTAGTAGCTTAGGGGTTAGCGATGTTGCAGATCCAGGTGTAATTCCTGATTCAGTAAAAGTAGCATTTGCAATTGGCGCTGGTGTATTTTTTCTTTCAATTCTTTATACTATCCTAACAACTTCAGAGTATCCTCCAAAAGACTTAAAAAAATTTAGAAACCAGCAAAAAAAAGATATTATTTCAATGCTTAAAGAATTTACATCGCATTATACTAATATGCCTCTTATAATGAAAAAGCTTGGAATAATTCAGTTTTTCAGTTGGTTTGCTTTTTTTACAATGTGGAGTATGGCAAATCCAGCCATTACAGAACATGTCTTTAAATCTCCGATTCCTATTATTTCAGAATTTGATCTTTCAGATAAAGTAGAACTTGAGCAGTATAATTCACAAAACTTAAGTTTTCAAAAAGCCTCAAATCTTACTGGTTCATACATGGGAACATATGGGTTATCCTCTATGTTATTTGCTTTGATACTTACCATTTATACATCAAAAAAAAGAATAAATAGAAAAATGATACACTTATGGTCTTTAATTCTAGGTGGAATTGGTTTTATTTCATTTTACTTTATTTCAGATCATACATATTTGATTTTATCATTTGCTTTAATAGGTATATCATGGGGAAGTATTTTATCCATGCCATATGCTATGTTATCAAGTTCCGTTAAAGAGGAGAGCATGGGCACAAGCATGGGAATTTTTAATATGTTCATTGTGATTCCTCAGATTATAGCAGCAATTGGTGGCATTAATATATTATCATCGTTAATAGGCGAAGAACCAATTTTTTCAATGATGATTGCGGGATTAGCTTTAATTATTGCTGGTTTTTTAAATCTTACTATTAATGATCAAAAAACAATAAGTAACTAAGTATGAAAAATATTCCAACTTTTATTTTTGATTTAGATGGTGTTATCACAAATACAGAACAATACCATTACGAAGCCTGGAAAGAAATTAGTGATGAACTAGAATATAATCTTACAAGAAATAAAAATGAGGAATTAAAGGGAGTTAGTAGAGAGAAATGCCTTCTCAAAATATTGAATTGGGCAAAAATTAAAATTAGTGATGAAAAATTCAATTATTTACTTGAGAAAAAAAATAAAATTTATTTAGAAAAAATATCAAAAATAGATTCCTCAAATATTGTAAATGGTATTTATGATTTTATTACAGCTGCAAAAAAGCATGATCATTCAATAGCTCTTTACTCATCTAGTAAAAACGCTAATTACATATTAAACAAACTAGATTTGCATTCATTTTTTGATGCAATAGTTGATGGAAATAGTGTTAAATTTTCAAAACCTGATCCTGAAGGATTTTCACTGGCTGCGAAATTAACTAAATCGAATCCCGAAAACTGTGTTGTATTTGAAGATTCTGAAGCTGGTATAGTTGCAGGAAATAAAATTAACATGACAACTATTGGTGTAGGGAATTCAAAAAAACTAAATGTAGCTAACAGAGTATTTAAAGAGTTTAAAGAAATTAAATTTGAAGATTTTAAGAGATGTTAAAAAATAAATACATTCTAGACCCATGGTCGATAATTGAAGATAAATTTGATTCAACAACAGTTGTGGATTCAGAAAGTGTATTCAGTTTAGGTAATGGAAAAATTGGTCAAAGAGGAAACTTTGAAGAAGATTTTTCAGGGAATCAAAGCATAGGAAATTATATAAGTGGGATTTATTATAAAGATAAAACTAAAGTTGGTTGGTGGAAAAAAGGATACCCAGATTATTTTGCAAAAATGGTTAATTGTCCTAATTGGAACACTATCAGAATTGAAATAAACAGTAAAATTCTTGATCTAAATAAATGTGAAGTTTTTTCTTACAGACGAGAATTAAACATGAAGGAAGGTTGGTGTGAAAGAAAAGTTAAGTTTGAAACACCAGAAAAAGTAAAAATTAAAATTGTTTCTAAGAAATTTATCTGTTTAGAAAGAGAAAATATAGGAGTTATAAAATATTCAATCACATCTCTAAATAAAAAGATAAAAATTAAAATTCTACCTTCAATTGACATAAATATTAAAAATAATGATGCAAATTGGAATCAACCCTTTATCGAGACTCTTGGTATAGAAACAAATGACAATTATTCAAAGGTTAATTCAAAAGTAATTAATTCAGATTTTCAAATAGCAACATTTTTCAAAACAAAATATTTTATTAATTCAAACGAAGTTAGAACAACCTATAATAAAAGTAATGTCAAAAATTTAATAGGATCTTCAAGCGAATTTGATTTAAACACTAACGATGAACTGTCATTATTAAAAATTGGTGGATATGTAAATTCAAATGATACAAACTTTGATGAATTTGAAAATTTAATTCAAAAGGAACTTAAAAATTCTATTGACTTAGGTTTTGAAAATCTTTTGAACGAAAATTCTAAAGCTTGGGAAAATATTTGGAAAGATTCTGATATTGTTATTGGTGGAGATGTTATGTCTCAACAAGGAATAAGATTTAATATTTTTCAATTAAATCAAACTTTTAATGGTAACGATCCTAAACTTAATATTGGTCCAAAAGGATTTACTGGCGAAAAATACGGAGGTGTAACTTATTGGGACACAGAAGCCTATTGTATACCATTTTATTTAGGAACTAAGAAATCGATTGTAGCTAAAAATTTATTAAATCAGCGTTACAACCAACTTCCCAACGCAATACTAAATGCCGAGAAAATTGGTTTGAACCATGGAGCTGCCCTTTATCCAATGGTAACTGCAAATGGTGAAGAATGTCACAACGAATGGGAAATAACATTTGAAGAGATTCACAGAAACGCAGCTATAGTTCAAGCAATAAAAAAATATTTAAATTTTACCGATGACTTTGAGTTTGTAAACAAAAAAGCAATAAAAATTTTAATAGCGATATCAAGATTTTGGTCTCAGAGAGTTAATTACTCCAATGATTTAAATAAATATGTAATATTAGGCGTTACTGGACCAAATGAATACGAAAATAATGTTGATAACAATTGGTACACTAACTACAGTGCAAAGTGGTGTCTTGAATACACAATTGAAACTTTAGATAAAATATTGAAATCTGAAAAAAATACATACAATAAAGTCGTTATTGAAACATCGCTAGAAAAAAATGAAATCAAAAAATGGAAAAAAATTATCGACAATATTTATTTACCATATTCAAAAGAGTTAGAGATTTTTATTCAAAATGATGGTTTTTTAAATAAAGATTTAAGCACCGTAAGTGATATTCCAAAAGATCAAAGACCAATTAATCAGAATTGGTCATGGGATAGAATTTTAAGATCTCCTTATATAAAACAAGCCGATGTTCTTCAGGGTTTTTATTTTTTTGAAGATCATTTCTCAAAAAAAGAACTTGAATCTAATTTTAATTATTATGAGAAGTTTACAGTCCATGAATCTTCATTATCAGCATGCATACATAGTATACTTGCAAGTGAAATTAATGATTTAGAAAAAGCCTATGAATATTTTATTAGGGCTAGTAGATTAGACCTTGACGATTATAATAAAGAAATTAAGCAGGGTTTACACATCACCTCAATGGGTGGAACATGGATGACAGTTGTCGAGGGATTTGCAGGATTACGTGTGAGAAATAATGAAATATATTTTAATACAAAAGTTCCAAAAAAATGGGATAGTTATAGTTTTAAAGTAAATGTTAAAGACAGACAATTACATATTAAAATAGATAAAAACAACACTTCTATTTCTATTTTAAGGGGAGAATCAATCTATGTAAATATTAATGGAATTAAAACACTTTTAAAAAATTAAAAAATTATGAAAAAAATATTTTTACTTATTTGTTTATTTCTAGTTTCATGTGATAATAAAAAATCTTTTTCAGAAAGTTTCGATATTAATGAAATTAAGGATAGTGTCATTTATGAAGTTAATATTAGACAATATTCAGAATCAGGGACATTTGAAGATTTCACAAAAGATATTCATAAACTTAAAGATTTAGGGGTCAAGATAATCTGGCTAATGCCAATCCATCCTATTTCAGAAACAAAAAGAAAAGGAACACTTGGAAGCTACTACTCTATTTCAAATTATAAAGAAATAAATCCAGAGTTTGGTAACAAAGATGATTTTGATAAATTAATTTCTGAAGCTCATAAGAATGAAATGTATGTCATATTGGATTGGGTAGCAAATCATACAGGGTGGGATCATCATTGGATAAAAACAAATCCTGAATATTACACTAAAAATTCAGAAGGTGAAATAACAGATCCTATTAATCCAAGTACTGGTGAATCTTGGGGATGGACTGATGTAGCTGATTTAAACTTTGATAATATGGATATGCAAGAAGAAATGATTAAAGCCATGGAGTACTGGGTCAAAGAACATAATATCGACGGCTACAGGCTGGATGCAGCACACAGCTGCCCTCCGTCATTTTGGAGAAAATCAATCGATAGAGTTAACGGAATAAAAAAAGTATTAATGCTGGCAGAGTCAGATGGATATCACACTGGTGGTTTTGAGCTAATTGAATTATTTGATATGAGTTATAACTGGTCAGGGCATCATGTTCTAAATAATATTTATAAAAAAGAAAACAACTCAAATGATTTAAAAGAAAATATTCTAAGAAATATTGAAGATTATAGCTCTGAGCATATATTAATGAACTTTACATCTAATCACGATGAAAATACATGGGCAGGTACTGTATTTGACAGGTATGGCAATGGTGCCAAAACCTTTGCTGCATTAACTTATTTTCTTCCAGGTATTCCTCTAATATACAATGGGCAAGAATATGGTTTAGAGAAAAGGTTAGAATTCTTTGAAAAAGATTTTATTCCCAAAAAAGAATCCGAGTTTTTTGATTTTTACAAGAATCTAAATAAATTAAAAAAAGAAAATAACCTTCTTGATATTGATCCAAAAATAAGATTTGAAATCATTGAAACAAACAACCCAGACATAGTTTGTTTTAAAAGATCAAAAGCGGAAGATACTATCTATTTCATAGGTAATCTTTCAGAAAACAAACAGGAATTTAAATCTAACGTCGAAAGAAAATTGACGAGTTTAAATGGACAAACAGAACTTTACCTAGCAGGTGATGTTTTAGAACCTTGGGAATTTCACTTCTTAAAAGGAATCAAATAAAAGTGAAATATCGTCTTTTGAGGTTAGGTCTGGAACATGCTCGCAGTGAGGAATACCTAACACAGAGTTGGGAATTTTTTTTGAGATGTTTAAAACGGCGGTTGGTAATTCTTTTTCATTTCTAACAGGATCAAAAGGACATTCTTTTAAAAAATCAAAAAAGACCACTCCATTAAATTTAAAAAGATTCATATTAACCCTGGAAATTCCTTTACAATCTTTAAATTTTTCCAACTCATATTCACTTGGTTTTTCAATTATATCTAACAAATAGTTTTCTTTGTCTAATTTTAAAACTGAAAATGATCTAATTTTTTCACTACTAAACTTTAAACATTCTCTTTCATACGATATAAATGCATTTGATGATTTAGCAGTTCTTATTTTTATTAAGGCTTCTTTACTATATAAGTTGTCACTATTACAAACACAAAAATTTTTGTTTTTCAATATTGGATATTGAACCAGAGTCTGAAAAACTGCATCCGCAGTTCCAGAGGGTTTCACCCTTTTATTTTCAATATATTGAATTGCAAAATTTATATTTAAACCCTCATATTTATTGTGATTGAAATAATTTTTAAAGTTTAATGATTTTTCTCCAATAACTAAAAATATGTTTTTAAATCCTGCTTGCTGAGCATTGACTAATAAATAGTGAATTAAAGGCCTTCCATTTTTATCAACTCCAATCAAACCTTTTTCAACTGTATTAGCTTGGTTTAAAAGATTCTTTGACAAGGCATTGCTGGATTTAGATTTTTTCATTCTAGATGAAAGTCCAGCAGCAAGAATTATGAGAGTGTCATTTACCATTAATGTTAAGTAATTATTTTTAATGGAGAGGTTGTTCTCCACATTCCTCTCGTAAAATCAGGAAATTGCTGTGGCATACCGTCTTCATCAATTGATTTAGCACTCAAGGGAGTGACTGCACTCCAAAAACAACCTTCATAAACATTTTGATCCAATGGTAAACCATTTTTTAAACATTCAACAATTCGATACATCATAATTCCGTCCATTCCTCCGTGTCCAGATTTTTTTGTTTTAGAATTTAATCTTTTATAAAGAGGATGATCATACTTTTCATATAATGATTTTAAATCTTTCCCTTTTATCCAAGAATGATGATCTTTTGAAATTCCGTCAAATCCTCCTTCTAAGGCAATTCTTGTTGGAAATCCAGCTAATGCACCTTTAGAACCTAATATGAGGTTATGTCTTGTGTAGGGTCTAGGACTTGTTTCATCCCATTGAACCAATATAGTTCTTCCTTGGTTGGTCTTAATTATTGAGGTATTTAAATCACCATTTTGATAATTAAGTTTATTCCATTTGTGATCATTATCAAAATTTTTAGCTGCATATAATTGTCTACCAACTGAAGGAGTTGAATAAGAAACTATTGATCTAAAATTATCATCCTTCCTTGCAATATTCATGTATTGAGCAACTGGTCCTAGGCCATGTGTAGGGTAAAGATTTCCTTTTCCATTAGCATAATGGTGTGTTCTCCAAGATCCTGTTCCTCTGGATTCTTCGAACATTTGGAATCGAAGTTCATGAATATAAGCAGCTTCTGCATGTAAGAGTTGACCAATAACACCTTTTCTGCACATGTTTAAATACATTAACTCTTCTCTACCATAATTTACATTTTCCATCATCATGCAATGCTTCTGAGTTTTTTCAGATGTATTTACAATATCCCACATTTCTTGGGTTGTAATTGCAAGAGGAACCTCACAAAATGCATGTGCCCCATCTTTCATAGATTGTATAACCATTGGAGCATGGTTCTTCCAATTAGTTGATATAAAAACTATGTCAGGTTTCACTTCTTTTAGCATGACCTTCCATTTATTTTCATCTCCCCAATATAATTTTACATCGCTAGAATTTGAATTGTAGGATTGTAATCTATTTTGTTCTCTTTTTACGTTATCATTATATAGATCACAAAGTGCAACAACTTTGGTATTTTCTAATGTTGCAAAGTTTTTTAAATGTCCTGGTCCTCTTGCACCTAAACCAATAAAAGCAGCTTTGATATTATCAATTGGTTTATCTGCAAAATCACCCATATATGTCCCAGGTGATGATTTTGACATATTTTCCTGACAACTAAGACTCAATGTTGATGCACCTACAACACCTAAGGAAGATTTCTTAAGAAAATTTCGTCTGTTATAATTTTTCATTACTAATATATTTTTCCCAATTCCAAGCGGAAATTAATGCTTCTTTAATAGTAAGTTTAGATTTCCATTTTAATTGGTTATTTGCTTTTGAAACTTCAGCATAACACTTTTCTACATCTCCACTTCTTCTATTACCAATTTGATAATTTAGTTTAATTCCATTAAATTTTACAAATCCCTCTATTAATTCTAAAACTGAAGTTGCTTTTCCAGTTCCAATGTTAAAAGTATCATAATAATTACTTTCTTTTTTAATCTTTAAAAAATTTAACCCAACTACATGTGCATTAGCTAAATCAATAACGTGAATATAATCTCTTAAACAAGTTCCATCATGGGTATTATAATCGTTTCCAAAAACAGTTAGAATATCTCTTTTACCAATAGCTGTTTGAGTGATGAAAGGAACTAGGTTCTGAGGTGTTCCGATTGGAAGCTCCCCAATTAGGGCAGAACTATGAGCTCCTATTGGATTGAAATACCTTAGAGACAATACATTAAAGTTTATTGATGATTTAACTAAATCAAACAGTATTTCTTCTCCTATTTGTTTGGTGTTTCCGTAGGGAGATTCTGCTATTTTTATTGATTCAAGCTCTGTTATAGGTAATATGTCAGGTTTTCCATAAACAGTGGCTGATGAACTGAAAATAAAATTTATTTTTTTATCAAGCTTTTTTAAAGCAGTTAATAAATTTAAAAGAGATATAATATTATTATTATAATATTTTAATGGATTATCAACACTTTCTCCAACAGCTTTAGAAGCTGCAAAGTGAATAACACCATCAATATCATTATTAGATTTTATAAAAGATTCAGTTAATTCTAAGTTCTTCAAATCCAATTCTAAAAATTTTATTGAACTTTTAGTTATGCTTTCAATTCCATCTAAAACTCTTAACGAAGAGTTTGATAAGTCATCAACAATAACAACCTCATATCCGTTACTGCAAAGCTCCACAACCGTATGACTTCCAATGTAACCAAGACCTCCTGTAACTAATATTTTAGACATAGTATTTATAAGTTTTTACTAAGTTAGTAAAATTAAAAACCTACAATGAAAGGTTTAAAAAACTTATTATACAATCATTGTGAAAATCAAATAAATTTAAAATTGAAAAAATATTTGAGTATTGACAATGAACTTGTTGAATCTCTTAAAAAAGAAACTAAAAATAGTTCAGGTGATAAACATGAAACAACAAGAGCTATGATTCAAATTGAAAGAGAAAAAAATGGAAAAAGAATTAAAGAAATTGAAATTTTAAAAAAACAATTATTAACTATAAAATCAATTGAAAACAATAAAAAAAAAATTAGTCATGGGTCTTTAGTTAAAACCAACAATTACAGTTATTTTATCGCTGTTTCTGTAGGTAAATTTAACTTTGAAGGAAATGATATATATTGTATTTCTCAAAATAGCCCTGTTGGAAAAGCCTTAATAGGAAAAAAAGTCAATGAAACTTTTAGTTTTAATAACACAAAAAACATAATAAAAGAAATAATTTAAGTGTATATAAAAAATGATTTTTAATTTAAAATACTTAATGTTTTTAATATTTACACCAACCATTTTATGGTCTCAAAATTATAAAGAAGAAATAGTATTTAATAGTGCAAATCCATATACTTTTAATGAAATTCTGGAAAGTTCTAAAGTCCCAAAACAGAAAGTATTTGGACAATTGGTTATTCCAAAGGATAATTTAAACAAAGATAAAAAATACCCTCTTGTAATTGGTGTTGCTGGAAGCGAAGGATGGAAAAAACATCACTATGATTACCTTAAACTTTATCAAGAAATGGGGTATGCAACATTTGAACTAAACAGCTTTAAAAGTAGAAATATTAAGTCAACTGTGGGAAGACAAAATCAAGTTACTGTTGCTGCAATGGTTAACGATGTTTATAAAGCACTCGATGTACTATCTAATCATCCAAAAATAAATAAAAATGAAATAGCAATTACTGGATGGAGTCTGGGTGGAGGAGTAACTTTATTTTCGGCTTGGAAACCAATTATGAAAGCTTTAGGAAAACAAAACTCATTTAAGTCTCACCTAGCATTTTATCCTCCGTGTTTTTTTAATTTTGAAGAATTAGATTTTGGAGATTCTCCAGTTCATATTCTTATTGGAGAATCTGATGATTGGACTCCAGCGGAGCCATGTAAAAACTTTGTCTTACAATTAAACAAACCAAATATAAATATTACTGTTTATGAAAATGCTCATCATGGTTTTGATAGAGAGGGCGACTTAGAATTCAATGAAAATGGATATAGTTTTAAAGATTGTATGTTTGATGTTAATATTGAAGGTGATATTTTAATGAATTATTTAAATATTCCAATGTCAAATCCATTTTTACAAAAGCTTGGATTTATGTTTTGCGTTTCAAGAGGGGTAACAATTGGAGGGAATGCAAGCGCAAGAAAAGAGTCATTTGAGTTTGCTAAACAATTTATGCTTAAAACCTTATCAAATTAATTTTATCTTACTATTTCGAAGCTATATTTAATTTGAGTTTTTTCATTTAAAGTAGCACCTACAGAACAGTATTTTTCTAGTGAAAGAGAAATATATCTTTCAGCCTCATTTTCTGTTAAATCTTGAGAAAATATAATGTATTTAATATTAATAGAGCTAAAATATCTTGGAGATTCATCAACTCTTACTCCACTAGTTTCTGCTTTGATATTTTTAAAATTTCTTTTCCTTTTTTTGATCATTGAAACTATTTCAACAGCAGCACAGGATGTAACAGCTGATAAAAGTAATTCCATCGGTGAAAGATGTTTTTTTTCTTTAGGATCGCACATGTCTATTAAAATCTCGTTATTGGATTGATTTTGAGTTTTAAAAGTATTATCGTTTATGTAATCCATTAAAATTTTCATAACTAGATATATTAAATTATTAACTAAAATAATATTAAAGAAATAAGTTTCGTATATTTTAATAATTAAAATTTAAAAAATGAAAAAACTACTTTTATTAACACTTACTATTGGAATATTTATTTCATGTGAAAATGTAAATTCAAAAAAAATTGAACCAAATATGGAATTTGGTGGATGGTCTGGTGTAACCAGTGATTCAAGTAAAGAATCCATGCTAACCAGAGAACTTATGGATAATTATATTGCAAATAAATTTGAGGATTCTGCATCTTTGATGGCTGATGATGGAAATTTTTATTTCAATTCAAACAAAGTTTCTAAAGAAGAATGGGTTGGAGCGGCAGCTTTACATCACTCATTATTTGATGATATTTCTAATAGTAAAATTCAACCAACCAATGTAACAACTGCAACTTATGATAATGGAAGTGTTTGGTCTTTGGCATGGTTCTATTGGACTGCAACAGGAAAAATTACTGGAAATGAGATTCAAATACCAGTACATCACGCATTCAGATTTGAAAATGAAAAAATTGTAGATGTTTATCACTTTTTTGACCCTACTTTACTTGATGCTGAGTTAGCTGCATCTCAAAAATAAATTTTGTAAAAAAATAAAAAAGAGGACGTGTTTAGTCCTCTTTTTTATATATTTTTTTCATAAAATTAATTCCCGTAATTGAAGCGGCTGTAATAAGTCCTGAAAATAGAGCACCACCTACTCCTGCAGAAACAATATCTTGACCAGTTAAATAAAAGTTTTTAATTGGAGTTTTAGGTCTTAAAAATTTTTGATTGAATCTCGATGGAGTGTGATCGAGTCCATATAACTCGCCTTTGCTATAATTAACAAAGTTTTTAGTAGTCAAAGGACTGGAAAGCTCATAGGTATCTATTTTTCCTTTCAACTGAGGAAGATGATCATATAAGTGTTTTAGAAGGCGTTGTGAAATTTTTTCTTTCAAATTGTTATATTCATCTCCTCTTTTCATCCATCTACTTCCCTCCCATTTTGTAAAGTTTTCGTAAGGTAGTAATGTTATTACATCAATAGTGCTTTTACCTGGATATCGAGATTGCCATGTAGGGTCTTTTGATGATGCAAATGATATATATACAAGAGGAAAATCAGAATCATTATCGTTTAAGTAATTTTCAACTGCAGTATCGTGATCGATATTATCGGGATAAATCCATAGATTATTTTTAGGTAGATCAAGTTCTTCAGAAGTTCCATTTAATCCAATATATAAACAACCATGAGCAACTGAGGGTTTTACTTTATTTAAATTCAAATTAAAACCATGTTTATAACTCAAATCTTTAGGAATTAGATGATTATAAGTTTGAAAAACACCTGTTCCACTAATAATTAAATTTGAAAAAAATGTTTTACCATCGTTCATTTCAACTCCAATGGCTTTGTTATTTTCAATTATAATTTCTTCTACTTCAGCATTAACTAAAATTGTTCCGCCAGATTTTTCAATTACTTTATCAATTGATTTGGCAATTTCAGAGGACCCACCAATTGGAAAACTACCACCATTAAAATAATGCTTTGCTACACTGGCATGCATAGCAAAACTACTTTGTCTTGGCGGAAGACCATAATCACCATATTGACCAGTTAAAACTTTAATTAATTCTTCATTTTTGGTTAATGAACTTAAAACTTCATAAGTTGTTTTTCCTGAAAATTTTAAATAATCTTTTCTTAAAAAGAAACCAAACAATTTACTTAGCAAACTTGGCAATGATTTGTCCATATAGAACTTTTTCATTGACTTATTGCTCTTATAAACTAATTCAACATAATTATCAATAGCATTCTTTTCATTTGGAAAATACTCATACATTTTTGATTTAAAGTTTTTAACTCCCTTGACAAATTCGAAATGCTTATCACCGATAATTATTTTATCATAGATCTCACCCATATCTGCCCATTTTAGGTTATTATCTGTGATATAATCAAACATTTTTCTTATCGGAGCATTGGGATTTTGAACTTCACCAATGTAGTGTATTCCAACATCCCATTCGTATCCCTTTCTTTTAAAAACATGAGTAAATCCTCCAGCAGTATAGTGTCTTTCCAATACAAGGACTTTTTTACCTTCTTTTGAGAGCAACGCAGCTGTACACAAACTTCCAATTCCAGATCCGACCAATATAGCATCGTATCTTTCTTCTAAGACATGTTTTTGTTTGTAAGATTGAATCATTATAATTTAAATTTAGCAAATTAAATTAATTATAAAACATTCGTTTATGAATGTTGAATATAAGTTCTATCTTTAAAGCTTAAAAAAAAATAAAAAATGAGTTTAGTAATTGAAAATCTATCAAAAGTTTACAGTAATAAAGTAAAAGCACTTGATAATCTTAGTTTAAAAATTGGTAAAGGAATGTTTGGATTATTGGGACCGAATGGGGCTGGAAAATCAACCCTAATGAGAACAATTGCTACACTTCAATCTCCAGATTCTGGGTCAATAAAATTTGATGAAATTGATGTTATTAAGGATCAAATATCACTTAGAAAAATTTTAGGTTATCTCCCTCAATCCTTTGGAGTGTATCCTAATATGTCTGCTGAAGCTCTATTAAATTATTTTGCAAAGCTTAAAGGAATTTCAAATAAAAAAGATAGAAATACTTTGATAGATAAACTATTGGAGATAACTAATTTATCAGATGTTAGAAAAAAATACGTAGCAGGATATTCTGGAGGTATGAAACAAAGGTTTGGAATTGCACAATTATTACTAAACAACCCTAAATTAATAATTGTTGATGAACCTACAGCCGGATTAGATCCAGCTGAGAGACAAAGGTTTTTGAATGTATTAAGAGAAGTTGGAACTAATAGTACCGTTATATTTTCAACTCATATCGTCGATGATGTCAAGGAACTCTGTAATGACATGGCAATTTTAAATGGTGGAAGAATCTTAAAACATATCAAGCCTGAAGATTCAACTAAAGAAATAAAAAATAAGATTTGGATTAAATCAATTGATAGAAATGACTTAGATAATGCTGAAAAAGAATTTAACATTTTGTCTTCTAATTATAACATTGATAATTCTCTAACCATAAGAGTTTTTTCTGAAAAAAGCCCAGGCAAAGGCTTTAAAAAAACTGAGCCTCAATTGGATGATGTATACTTTATTGCTCTGAAAGAAGACCAAAATAATAATTCTTAAACTACCAATATATGTTCTTAAATATCTTTATAAACGAAATTAAATATTGGTTTAACAGACCTGCATTTTATATATACACAGTAATATTTTTCATGCTAGGTATGCTTATTTCTGCCAGTTCAGCTGGAATATTTGATGCACTAACATTAACAACAGGATCTTCTAAAATTGTAAATTCCCCTATGGCAGTTTTGGGTGCATTTGCAGCACCTGCCTCCATTTTAATATTCTTTTATCCATCAATAATTGGATCAACTATAAGTCGGGATTTTGAATCAGAGATGCATACCATACTATACTCCTATCCATTTTCAAAACTCCAATATTTGGGTGCTAAGTTTTTAAGCGGATTTTTTATAGTAAACATTGTAATTCTAGGTATTTTTTTAGCAGTTTCTCTAGGTTTTACACTTCCTGGAACCAATCAGGATATTGTTAATCCATTCGACTTAAAATCATACTTAGATGCTTATTTTTTAATAATTCTTCCAAACCTCTTTTTTTACAGCTCAATAATTTTTGGAGTTGTTACATTTACAAGAAATGTATATGTTGGTTTTATAAGTGTTATAATAATAGTTATTGTTGAGGCATTACTTGAGGGGCTCTTTTCAAACCCTGATAACAGATTTATTGCTGCTCTATTTGATCCGTCTGGACTTTCAGCATCCAACTACTACACAAGATACTGGACTGTTTCAGAGCAAAACGAATTATATCTTCCGCTTGGAGAGTTACTAATTTACAATAGATTAATTTTTATATCCTTTGGATCACTCATATTAATATCTGTATACAAGATTTTTAACTTTAGTCAAAATGCTTTTACATTTACGTTTAATAAAAAAGAGTCCAAAAGACTAACCAAAACTAATTTTGGAGGAATAACAAAAATTAACCTGCCTAAAATTAGTTTTGATTTTAGTATAAAAAATGATTTAAAAAAACTTTGGAATTTATCCAATATTGATTTTTTATACATAATAAAAAACTGGTCATTTATCAGTATTGCTGTATTAGCTTTATTATTTAATCTTATTGGTCTTTCTGAACTAGGAAATGTTTTTGGAACCCCAACTTATCCGAGAACTTGGAAAATGCTTGAAGCTGGTTTGACTTTTACTTTATTTATAAATGTTTCTACATTTTTATTTACTGCAAATTTATTACACAGATCAAGGTCATCAAATATTAATCAATTAATAGATACTACTCCAACCCCAAATTGGATTTTTCTTGGTTCTAAGTTTTTAGCAATTGTAAAAATGCAACTGCTATTACTTTCACTTATAATGATCTCTGGAATTTTGTTTCAAACTTATAATGGATACTATGATTTTGAAATTGGTCATTATTTATATGAACTAATTGTTTTGTCTCTAATTTCATATATAATCTGGGCGCTCCTTTCATTTCTAATTATTACATTAACAACTGAAAGACTTCTTGGTTTTTTTATAATGATTGTTCTTTTTATCGGAATACCATTGCTAAGCTTAGCAGGTGTTGAACAATCAATTTTTAAGTACAATGCTGGTACTGGATTTTCATACTCAGATATGGACGGTTATGGAAGTTCCCTTAATCGATTTTTCCTTTACAAAATATATTGGCTATCACTTGGTTTAGTTTTCTACATTTTAACATACTTATTCTATTTCAGGGGATTACCATCAAATTTTAGAGAAAGGATCTCTATAGCTGGATCAAGATTTAAAGCTAAATACCCCAAATTTTTAGCCTTATTCATGCTGATATTTTTAAGCTCAGGAGGGTATTTATATTATGAAACAAACATATTGAATGAAAGAACATCATCTAAAGAAAGAGAGTTACAAACAGTTGAATGGGAAAAGAAATATAAAAAATATGAAAATTACGATCAACCGAGAATAGTTGCAGTAAATGTTGATGTAAATATTTATCCCAACACCTTGGATGCTGATGCTAGTGGAACTTATTCTATGGTAAATAAAACATCGAGTACAATAGATAGTTTGTTTTTAGATCATAATGATGCTATAAGCACCTTTGAATTTGATAAAGAAACAGATCTTGTTTTAGAGGATACTTTATATAATTTTGACATATATAGATTAAAAAAACCTCTTTATCCTGGTGATAGTTTAAAATTATCATTTTCGGTGAAAAACAAACCAAACACAATTATTAGAAAAAATTCCGCTGTTGTAAGTAATGGTACGTTTATCAATAATGGACTTTTTCCAACTTTTGGATATCCAGGTGGAGAACTTAGAGATGATAAAACACGTGAGAAGTATGACCTTCCTCCAAACAAATTAAAGCCTCATCCTTCAGACTCCACTGCTTTAGGAAATACTTATATTTCCAAAGATGCAGATTGGATTGATTTTGAAGCTACTGTAAGCACATCAAAGGATCAAATTGCTATTGCTCCTGGTTATCTTCAAAAAGAATGGATTGAGGGAGACAGAAGATATTTTCACTATAAAATGGATAGCAAAATTTTAAATTTCTATGCATTTAACTCGGCGAAATACGAGGTTGTTGAAGATCAATGGAACGATGTTAAACTTGAAATATACTACCATAAAGATCATGACTATAATTTGGATAGAATGATGAAAGGAATGAAAGCAGCTCTAGAATACTGTTCTAGTAACTTTAGTCCATATCAACATAGACAACTAAGAATTATAGAATTTCCTAGGACATCAGGTGGATTTGCCCAATCCTTTCCCAACACTGTCCCTTTTTCTGAAGACATAGGATTTATAGCAAAAGTTGATGATTCTGAGGAAGGTGGTAACGATTATGCCTTTTTTGTTAGTGTACACGAAGTTGCTCATCAGTGGTGGGCACACCAAGTCATAGGAGCTGATGTACTTGGAGCTACTATGCTTTCTGAAAGTCTTTCTGAATATGTTACATTAAAAGTGATTGAGCAGGTTAATGGAAAGAAAAAAATGCGAAAATTTTTAAAGAGATCTCTTGACACATATTTAACCCAAAGAACTTTTGAAAGAAAGAGAGAAAATGCACTGATGTATAATGATGGACAAGGTTACATACATTACCAAAAAGGATCTTTAGTATTTTATGCACTTAGCGATTATATTGGAGAAAAAACTCTAAATAAAGCTTTAAGTAAATATGTGAAAAAAGTTGCTTTTCAGGAACCGCCATATACTACCTCAATTGATTTACTAAATCATATCAAAGAAGTTACACCAGATTCTCTAAATTACTTACTTGATGATATGTTTGAAACAATTACTCTTTATCAAAATAGAGTTGTTGAAACTAAATCTGAAAAGTTAGA
>Ga0208127_1000347_pt1 | contig 23611 bp, 14 predicted proteins | sample ETNtaG_6_FD_185751 | JGI IMG/M metagenome (GOLD analysis project Ga0208127, IMG submission 185751) | Marine microbial and viral communities from oxygen minimum zone, Eastern Pacific Ocean - ETNP201306SV45 (SPAdes) (version 2) | ecosystem: Environmental > Aquatic > Marine > Oceanic ... | reverse complement strand
GGGGAGTCAGGTCGGCGGGATGCTTGGAGGGACAGTGATGGGAGTCATGAAGCACCTAGGTTCAGTTTGGAAGCAGCCTAAGCAAAACATCCCAGCAGCAGTTCGCCGTGATAGAATGGCTGGCTGGAGGCGCGAGCCAGTTTTCCAGCGAATTGAGCGCCCAACCCGCTTAGATGCAGCTCGCCGCGTTGGTTACAGAGCAAAGCAGGGAATTACCGTAGTGCGCACACGCGTAAGGCGTGGTGGACTACGAAAGGGTAAGATCCACATGAAGAGAAAGCCATCAAAGGCTGGTATCAAGAAAATCACCATGGCCAAGTCCATTCAAAGAATTGCTGAAGAGCGAACAAGCAAGCGCTACCCTAACCTTGAGGTTCTAAACTCATACTGGGTTGGCGAAGATGGAAAGAACAAATTCTTCGAAGTAATCATGGTCGACCCACATCACCCAGCAATCAAGGCTGACAAGCAATTAGGTTGGATTGCTGAAGGAAACAGCCACCGTGGCCGAGCCTTCAGAGGAAAAACCAGTGCCGGTAAGCGTGGCCGTGGATTGTACAACAAGGGTAAGGGTGCTGAGAAACTCCGCCCTTCATTGAAGGCTAACAAGAACCTCGGAAAGTAATCCTTCTCGGGGCTAACTTGATTTCTTGCTTCATAGCGGAAGCCTTCGATGGCGGAGAGCGAAGTCAGTCTAATTCGGGATTTACCAGTCATCCTTCCCGACGGTCGGCTGCTCGGAACTGTTCATGATACTGTCATTGATACAGATTCTTGGGCGTGTACTCACATATTTGTCGCCGACCCCCCTGCAGACTTAGTTGAAGGTCGAATTCACTTAGCAGTGCCATGGAATTGGGTACGTTCAGTCGGGGATGTGCTAGTACTTCGTTGGTTCCCACCAACTCCAATTCCTAAGGATAATTAACCATTAATTATCCACAAAATAAGCGATATTCTTCCGAACGGAAATGCGATACGATTCAAAAGGTGAGGGTGAACGCCTTACGTAATGCGTCGCGGTTCCGCTGTGCTGTTGGTCCTGATTCTTTTGACCTCTTCAGCCCCTGTAATTCAGGCTGATGCAAAGGGGGTAATATCCTGTACACCCGCTGATTTAGAGATGGTTCCAGCAAACTGGAACATAGATGATGGGGCATGTGTTAGAGTAGACCTTGGAATATTGTCACCGGGCGATACACTATCTTTTGATTTAAGCACAAATTCCTCGATTGATATTCTCTTATTTTCAGCTAGCTCTATTTCTGTCTATCAAAACGAACAAAATTATCGTTTGGATTCTGTATGGCATTCCGACTCAGTATTCGAATCATTCCAAGGCGATGGAACTTGGCATTGGACCGCCCCGGATGATAGAGGAGACACCCGATGGTATCTTGTAATCGATAACATGGCTCACCCGCAAGATCAAGGAAATGGAGCCCAGGGTGGAAATTTAGCCTCGGTCACTCTTGACATAGAAGAGGTTGAAACCCCAGTTTTTGGAGTCGTTGATACAATTGTCAGATTAGAAAGTGGAGGCCATTCTGTTGTAGCAGGCCCTATGGTTCTAGATGAAGGCACTCAAGTGAATATTTTCGTAACTACCATGCAAGGAGCGCCAGATATTTTCCTGATGACAAATGCTCAGATGGAATTTTACAATGAAGGTACCACCGCTAATGGAATGGATGACAATAATGCAGACATGTTATTGGTAACCGGTGAACGAACTATCTCATGGTCAGTGAATTCTGATTATGCAGGTAAAGACTTGTATCTTGTCGCCGATAATCGTCCAGGTCCTCCGAATGGAGGTGCAGGGACTGGATTTGTTGCTACAACTGTAGTAATGGATGTAATTCCAACTTTACAACCTACGATTACCAATGCATCGTCGCTCTCTACAATCGATGTTGGAGCGGAGGTTGTTCTGGATGCCTCAAACACACCAAATCTATCAAATCAAATCGATAGTGAATCCGGCTTCCAATGGGACACTAATGGTGATGGAATATTCGAAACTTCAGGCTCGGTAGTAACTGTAAGTTGGGACGAGCCTGCTGAAGTAATAATTGGCCTTAGGGTAGTGTCGAAAGATGATAGAAGTGCCACAGTTTTCCTCAATACCTCAATTCAAGATATTAGCCCACCCGAGGTCGGTATGTCAGTTAGCGACAATATTCGCAAGGATTTCGATGACGAACTTCTACTTACTGCAAATATTAACGATAATTGGGGTATTTCGACTGTTGAATGGCTCGTTGACAATGTGGTGATTGATAGTTACAATGATGTCAATTGGCAAGATGGAAAGACTTTCACTTTCCGCTTTGATTCAAGTTACACGGCTGGTAACCATGAAGTTACAATACGAGTAACCGATAAAGAAGGTCAAATCACCGAGAAAAGTGCTAATGTTGAGTTATATGATTCAACACCTCCATTAGTTCCAAGGCAAACAGAAGAGGTATCAGTGATTCTTGGTCAGCCGTTTACCTTCACCGCTGAGGCAATAGACGAGGAATCCAGTTCTCTGGTTTATTCATGGGATTTGGATGTAAATACCGATAGTGACTTAGATGGAATAAAAAATAATGATGTCGATGAGAGTGGTTCTTCAATAACTCAGATTTTCAATCAAAAGGGCACATTCGAAGTTGTCTGCACTGTTGTCAATGAAGGAGGGGTGTCTACCCAAATCACATATTTCGTTACAGTTCGGTCATCATCTGATGATGGAACTGGCCTCAGTCCATTGATGATTGGAGTAGGGATATTCCTAGGTTTACTAATTATTATTGCAATAGTTGGAATGATTACTTGGCGTAGGATGTCAAATGCAAGATTAGAAGCACTTCTCGAAGAACAAAACGCTGCCGAGGAAGAGAAGCCTAGGGAATTAACAGTTGAAGAACAAAAAGCGATGTATGGACAAGGTTCAACCACTTTAGATCAACCAACCTCAATGTCTACGACTTCACAGTTTGGTCAGTTCGCAACAGGCATGTCAGGTGATTCCAATCCCGAATCAACAGCAGCTGGTGATGAAGTGATGGATGATTTAGACCTCGAGGCTCTAATGAGTAGTTCCCAGCCTGAGACAACATCTGATGTATCCAGCCCGGCTTCAGAACTTCTTGCAGAATTTTCCGATGATGAAAACTCAGTTGCTGAAGAGCCTGTTGAGTATTCACATGATGACTCACAAGCAATCTCTGAAGAGGTATGGTCTCCAGACCAAACAGATAGTGTTGTAGATGAGCCTCTTCCTACACCTCCGCCTCCAGAATCTGAACTAGATTTGGAAGACTTAAGCAGCGATGATGACCTACCTACACCCCCGGTCCCTGCAAGCGAACCTCTTCCTGAACCACCTGCTCCAGAAGATGAGTTGGAAGAAGAAAAAACTGAGGAAGATAGCAATGAGAATCAACAAAATACACCTCAATCTCGGGTTGTGCAACAGGATTGCAGCCAATGTCAACAACGCTTTGAGGTGACCTTACCAGAAGGTCATGATATTGCAAGAACTGCCTGCCCTTCTTGTGGTGCGATTGAGACTGTTCGTCTTTCTTGAACTACCTTGGCCGAATTTCACTCAAACCAATGGGATAAGCCAATTTAGTGACTCTTGTCGCCCAAGACCCTAAATCGCACCTCATAGAGGTGCGGCTATGGAGAACGGTTCAGTGCGCTTGATTCGTCCTCCAGAAAGGGCTAGAATTTCTCTCCCTCTTTTACTGGTTATTCTGTTCTTTCTTCCTACAATTGCTCCATTAGCCACTGGTAGTGGCGATGCTAGAATTGAGTCAAGGGACTTCGCTATTCTTGATGAATTGGAGCAAGTACTCGAGATGAAAGAGCAGGTGATTTCTGGTGACAGCGTAAGCAGTGTCGCTGGGCCTTTGTTAGATCAAGTCAGGGTAGGGGTTCAGGGCACCTCGGTCGCTGATCCATTGCATGATATCGATGAGGCGTTGGACGATGTCTCTATTGTAGAAACCGCTCCTCCTGCAGTAACTCATCCAGAGCCTTACATCATTCTCACAGATGAGAATAGTCGGCCACCTGGAGAGGTCAGAACGATTTGGTCAACTTTGTTTAATTTGACTGATTATGTTATTTGGACTCGTTATGTTGATGTCGATGGTAATGTCATTGAACAGGCTGAATCGATTACATTCCTAACCAGTTTGCTATCTTTACTAGATCCAGAAACCGAATTCTTGTTGCATCAGATGGATATTGACGATGATGGTGACGACGATATTCAGGTTGGACTTACTGTCAACTTGAATGACATTGAATTATCGGGTACTACACTTTCTGCTGCGGCACAATTAGATTACAGAGTCAGTGTGCTTGATTCAAGCACTACAGATACAGATTGGGATAACTTACAAACATTAGAAGTCAGTATTCTGAAGGCATTTGCATATTCTGATGGAGTACTGAATGAAGGAGAGTCATACGTTTGGATAATTGATTCTAAGTTTACCCATACTCCGTACGATTTTACATTGGGTGTTGGTCTTGAAAGAATTAACTTCGATATAGGTAACGCTGGTTCGGAACTAGTAATTTCAATTGTTAATGCCTTAACATTTGGAGTCTTCAATGGAGGCGATGAGGCCGGAGTATCGATCGCTTCAATCTCATCTCCTTACCAGATTTCAATCGACAATTCAGGACAAACCAATTGTCCAGATAGATATTCTCCAATAGAATTGACAAGCCTACCTTCAAGTGAGATTTCTTGCGGTGTCACCGCAGGATTTGGTTACATTCACTATTCACCCCCAGATTCCCAAGAAGATAGAGATGTATGGGAGGTGGCATATATCGAAGCCGCAATCCATCCGAATCGATTAGCCACGATACTTCCTCAATTTGTAGATGTGACAATAAGAACAGATAGTACCCTAGCGGACGGAACCGGAAATTTAGGAGAAAACGGGTTGGATACACTAGAATATTGGGCAGATGAAAGAGCGGATTTGCATATTCACTTCCATGAGAATCGTTCTGAGGTTCCTCCCGAAAATTCTGATGGCAATTATGGTAATTCGACAGACTCTTCTGGTTGGTTCAGAGGAATGCCTGCGGGCAGTCTAAGCTCTGAGGAAATCGATAGGATCTTCACTATGCTAGGTTCCAAATCTCAACCTCAGTTACCAGGAGGTCAACCCAGTCGTTTAGGTTTGATTATTGGGATAAAGAATTTCACTAGAGACAATTCACAGAACGTTGACGATCCTAGCCTACCAGTAAATCCCGCTAATCCTCCAAATACACTAGTTTTGCTTCGCTCGGTTCAATCAATAGAATCTGTAGAATACCATTCATGGATGAAACGAGGCGGATCAGATACAGATCATAGAAGGATTCAGATTACAGCCAAAGAAATTCCAACAGCGATAGTATTCTTTGGCTCTTTTCAATTAGGAGATACAGAAGGTGCAGATTCAGGTCTAGATTCGGGCCAAAATCTAGATTTTCTCTCAAGAATACTGGATATTGCTTTGATAAATATCGTTGACCTTTTCCTTGATATTGGAACAATTCTGAATGACATTCCTTCGGCTACTGTGGATGTTATCGGTGGAGGCGTGGGTGGTTCTGGGGGCCTATCTGGAGAATCAATTCACCTGTTGATGCATGATAATTGGAGGATAGATAGAGAAGCCCAGATTATATCAGAGGTTGGCCTACAAATCGGATCCAGCCCACATCCAACAATGCCAGGAGATCATCTAATTTTGTCCAAGGATAGAGAATTAGATGTAGTTCAGGGACGAAGTGGGCCTCAAACACCTTTAGTTCAGGTTGCAGCAAGTTTGCAGTTCAGCGGCTTGAGTTCATTCACTCTAGTTGACGATATTGACGAAGAGTCGCAATTTTTCTCACTTCATACATCATCCCAATCTGCTTTCAGTTTCCTCTATATTGATCATGAGCCATCAAATCTTGAAAATGCTGCACATCAAGGAGTTTGGATTTCGGACATACCTGATAATGTAACGGCTACTCTTACACCAGAATTAGCAACCTATTCAGCTAGTTCGATTATCGACAGGATTAGTTACACCGGTATCGAAGGGAGTCAACGTCAGGCAGCTCATATCCTAGATGTCCCAGCCGAATTTGTCGCCGAATTTGGAGACATAACGAAATGGTCCTCCTCTACTCCAATTTCAACTATTCATGCACAGTTGACAAATGCGACAGATCCGGTGACGATGAGTGGTGATCATTTCCTCTTCCATCACCAACCAAATGACGGCACTTCAACTATTTCTACTAGAATATCTGGACTTCAAGAGGTTGGATGGAGAGCTCCAATTGAAGTTGGAGCAAGTGGTCCGCTTGGACAAGGCACGGCCTTCATGACAGTGGCAGGAAACCGTCCAATGAGCATCAATGTCGATCATGCACCAACTCAAGATCAAGGCGGCCTTTCTGCACTGGTTCTAATTGATCCACTGCCATCAAATATCTCAGTCGATATCCCTACAGGTGCGGATGCTGGAAATAATTTGGTTATTCCAGAATTAAACACCTCACAAGGAGTATCTGGAGTGGCATTTTTCTTAGGGGGCTTTGCAGACTTAGGTCGTTCAGTTAACACGGTTCTATCAGGAGTTACCAGTGAAATATCAACAGCCTCAAATTCTGGAAATGGTTCTTTTGCCTATGGGCTGGAATTGACTGCAGATAGTGACTTTGACCTAATTTTTGAGGCAAGTCAAGGAAATGGTACTGCGGAAGAACCCGCTTGGGTTCACGGTATAGCAATGAATGCAGCCCCAAGCGGAATTTCAGATGGATTCCATATTAGAGGCTGGATACCAAACTTGCCTCCATTGATTGATATCTCTGTAAGCAGAATGCCGAAACCTAATGGCGATGATTGGGATATTGCCTTGGGTTTGGAGGGTTGGCTTCCTGCTAGAGGAGAGTTCATCATAAACACAAAGGGAGTGAATGGACAAGATTTGATGCTGACACTTCAAGGCCTGACTGTAGGTGAAGCAACAACCCTTGGAATCGATTCTGAATTCTCTATCTCGGAGACCTCTGGAGGAATTGTTGAGGTTACAACTTCAACTCGTTTTGTTCTTTCAAACCGATTAGATTGGATTCATGCTGAACTAATCAATAGAGATGCAGGAGCAAGAACTGAGATGTTAATCAATGACATACCAGAATCTATCGATTTGCAAGCAAGTCTAGGGACAACAGTTTCCATGGATATGACAGTTCCTGAGAAATATAGGAGAGACGGACCCGCTGTCGATTCGATAATGCTGCAGCAGATGCAATGGATGGAGGGCACTTGGTGGCCAGCAACAATATTCCTAACCGATGTACCGGACTCAATCAATCTAACAACAGAAGCGGATTTGGATTATGATATCACCAAGAGTTTAGCATTCCAAGGTACGCCGATTTTGGATTTCTCCGCTTCCGATTCAGGGATGGATCTGTATATCGAAGCAAGTGGCCGTGCGATAAACAATCGAGGTGACATAATCATGCTTGCCGAAAATTTAGCGGATAGAATGGAAATTAAACCGACTTCGGATTATGGACTAGCCATTCGCAGTGGTGGTGATGGTGTGGAAAGAATTTACCTTAGGGCTACGAATATACCTACTACTCCACCAGTTGTTTTGGAAGAAATGGAGGCTTTGGGTGAAAATTTGCGCAGTGCTACCATCCATGTAGTAGAGGTCGTGGGGCCTTACAGTATAATCGAATTAGAAGACGTTCAGGGAGGGAAGATTGTAGCATCAGCAAGAGCATCGGCTGAGGTTGATGTCCTTGATACAACGTTTGACCTGAGAGGTGTTCTTTTAGACGCACAAACCACAGGTGGAGTACCTACTGGAACAAGCATAGGGGTTAACGGTCTAGCATCTGATTTGTCTCTCCTTAATTTGATACCAGGATTCGAAGGAGATACCCATCACGTTATTGTCCCAGAACCATTTTCATCAGGAGTTTTGACTCTTGCCGCAACTTTTCTAGGAGGTGATTAATTTGGGATTGATGGATAAAATTAGAACAGCATCCGAGGAATTTGAAGAAACTGATGCTGCTACCGAGAAAGCCCATGAAATTTTACAAATTGTTGGTGAACGTGTAGAGAAGGTAAGGCCGAGTAGGGTAATTTTCGCCTCAGTTGCAGTTTTACTCATCCTTAGTGGAATTATGATAATTGGAACTTGGTTGGTTCCTTATGATCGAACTTCGGTTGATGTTGTATACTTACAGGGGCCAGTTGGTCATGTAGTACTGGTCGAATTAGACAACAAAGGTTCGCGTTCAATTACCGACGTATCTTTAGAAATAAGATTTCTTGATGATGATAGTAACGAAATAGCGAGGTCTAGTTTTGAGACTGATGAGATTGCAGCTCATACCTCTATTGCTGGGGACGACTTAGAATTGGTTGCTGCAGGTGCCTCGGTTTGGGAAAATTACACTATTGAGATTCTTTTAGAATACACATATCGTAGTGAGACATATAGTGAAAGATGGACCTACAATGTTGGCGACTGGACTATGGAGATGTTTACTTATGAGGCACCAATGCATTTCCTTTGACACGACCGTAGGTCGTGAATTAGACATACGTTCCACCCTAATACTGAAAGCCGATTCGATTGGGGGTTGACTCATGGGGCAGAGAATCGCGCTAACGTTGATTGGAATTTTCCTAATTTCTCTAATACCAGCCTCAGATATCCAATTCACGGACACAGAGGACACTATCGAGAGATTGGATCCCATAGCAAAGAGAGTAGAGATTCCTTCAGATCCCGACTCAATACAGGACTTAGGCTCCCCCAAGGTTTCCCATGGATACGAGAGAATCCGTGAAAATTTTGCAGATTCAAGTATTGGAATTTTTACTGAACATGGTCTAATTCCATCAGTGCAGTTATCCAAGTCTCTTTCCCAACCTCGGGAAGATTTAGCCATGGTTATCGTTGACGGTAATGAAGGAATATGGGATGCACGCTTAGCAATCGAATCAACCGAATCGCTAGAAATTCGTACGACTATTCCTCCTTCTGGATTTCTCGTACAGGGTTCTGCAATAGATTTACAAAATTTGAAACAAAATCCAGTGGTTGTTTCTGTTCACCTCGTCCCTAGTGGAATTCTTGTTCATCCATTACTAACTGTGGTGGAGGAGGGCTCAATCATGGTAGAAATTCTCGGCTGGAAGAACGATAAGTTACAGAGGCAGATGGAACCAGGGATTGGGCTGGAAGGTTCCCTTGATGAGGTAGCCGAAATCTGGCTTAATGATCCATGGAGCCCAGAGGAAGGTCGTTATTGGGGGGAAATAGATCTTACCAATTTAGGGATGATGATGCAACATGTAGCCGTTGCATACGTAGCACCCCTACCAGTGCTTGAACTCAAGAATAATAATGCCCGTAACCATATGGGAATAGATTCGGTGGAGTCTTTTTTCATAACCGATATTGATGGTACTGGGCAGATTATTGCTGTTGGCGATTCTGGAATAGACCACGATCATGGCGATTTCAATAATCGTATTACAGAACGGACTTCCGTCACACCGGGTGACTCCTCTACAGCGGATTTATCTGACGGTCATGGAACACACGTAGCCTGTACCGTACTTGGTTCTGGAATGAGAAGTAGTGGTTCCTATGAGGGGGTAGCACCAGGGGCTGAATTGTACTTCCAAGCTATGGAAGATGATGACACCGGAGCGCTTTACAGCTACGGAATCAATAGTATGCTGAACTCAGCCTACAATTCTGGTGCTCGCCTTCATACAAACAGTTGGGGTGCGGGGAGCGGATTCGGTTCTTATTCAACTCAATCTGAGGATGCAGATGATCGCACTTCTACTTGGGACCAATATTGGAATCATGAAGGAATGACAGTTCTTTTCGCAGCCGGCAATGAAAGATTCGACGGGGTGTCGCCTCCGGGAACCGCCAAGAATGTCATAACGGTCGGTGGTCACAAAAACCGTTACAGTGGTTCTCCAGATGAGATGTATTACTGGAGCAGCCGTGGTCCAACCGATGATGGACGACTGAAACCCGATGTGGTTGGTCCTGGAGATGGAGTGCGTTCCTGTCTTTCTCAAGAAGCTCAATCTGTTGACCAAAATGCTTGGTCAAACAACTACTACATCGAATACAGTGGGACCTCAATGGCTACTCCTGCAGTTGCCGGTGCTGCGACACTTGTTCGACAGTATCTCATCGATGTTGCCAACCGACCTGCCCCTCAAGGTGCACTTGTCAAGGCGCTACTTATCTTAGGGGCAGAAGATATGGGTGCACGTGATATTCCGAATGATGATGAGGGTTGGGGTAGAGTTAATCTTGTTAATTCATTAATTCCTGACAGTGACGAGGGGATATTTGTTGATGATAGAAGTCGAATATCCTCAGGTCAAACAAATGAATACACATTTGAAATTACAAGAGGCGCTGAGCCACTCAAAGTGGTTTTGGCTTGGTCAGATTATCCCGGTTCTTCCCAATCTACTAACCAATTGAGAAACGACCTAAATCTAGAGGTCATTCATCCCAATGGAGCCGCATTCAAAGGGAATGTTTTCAACTCTGGTAAATCAATCGCAGGCGGTAACTTCGATGATACCAACAATGTCGAGGTTGTACTTGTGGATAATGCAGGAGTTGGTACTTGGACAGTGAGAGTTACAGATGATTACCACGGAGGAAGTAGAGCATGGCAATCCTATGCTATTGCGGTACGAGGTGTTAATGTCAATGACCTGAAACCTGAGCCGACATTCTCTCCTGATGTATCTCTAAATCCACCAATACCACAGATAGGTGATAATGTTCAGATTGGCGTCACCGTCGAGAACATAGGAGCAGGTTCGGTACCAGAATTAGAAGTCATGGCCCGCGCCGATGGTAGTTTAATTTCCACCCAGATTATTTCTCTAACGCCAGGTGAATCAGTACAGGTAGAATGGAATTGGACTCCAACTACAGATGGTCTAGTTGATTTGTCATTCCACATTGACCCAAATAATTTGGTTGAGGAATCTAATGAACTGAATAATATACTCTCGCAGACGATTATCATCAGTGCCCCTGGTGTTAGGTTAACTACTGACGAATCTTTCAAGACATTGCAAGAGGCTGATGACAGTTCTACTTCTTGGCAGATTCTGATGACAAATACGGGACTTAACGAAACTAATGCAACAATTTCTGCCACTGCTCCAGTCCGGATTAGTGATGGGGCTCAATTCGATTGGTTCTACTCTTTCACTTCAAACACATTCAATTTACTTCAAGCCGAGTCTGTAGAAATTGGATTTACACTAATCCATCCTGCTCCTCCTCAACCTGGAACTTATGCTATGACACTAACAGGAACAGATGTTGAAAACGATATTCAATCTGAATTAAATGTATATTTTGAGGTTCCAGTTCTTTCCGCTGCAGATGTACAAATTACAACTGGACAAATATCAGTCAGTCCAATTTCCCAAACCCAAATCCAAGTTTATGTTTCCAATGAAGGTAATGGGCCACAAACATATGATGTAGAACTTAGTTCACCTGCAGGTTGGCATCTAGGTTTGGATTCACTAGGTGCCTTCGAAGGGTCTTCTCATGGCTCAACTGGAACACTTGCTGTTGGCCAAAGTAGAGTTGTTGACATTACTGTGAATCCTCCCGGAGCCATGATTCCAGCAGGTTCTGTTTTTGATGCTGGATTGACTATACATTCACGAGTTAGCACTGAATCTTGGTCGGTTCCTATCCCCTTGGAAATTATGGCTATTGACAGAGTCACTACAACTCCCATAAGTGACGGAACCGAATACGAGGTATCTCCTTATGAGACACTCGAATTAGAAATTCAATTCCTCAATAACGGCAATAGAGATCTGACCATGACACCGTACCAGAGGGGAATCCCCTCAGGCTGGTCAATAGCAGGTGGAATGCAGACTCTAAACGCCCCAGCCGGCGAATCAACCACTTGGTCGGTAACTCTCCAAGGTAATGGTCTTGCAACTAGTGGAGATTTCAAACTTAGATTCGCCACAGAAGATGGTTTCTCAATAGATTGGAATCGGACAATAGACGTCCTTTCAGCGGCTGTCCCAAGTCTTGCCTTCAATCAGGTTGTATTGGCTGATGGAACTTCATCAAATACGCCCTTAGGTGTGGGCGCTCATCCGGTTGGTACCAGTTTTGATTTAGCTTGGAAGGTTGAGAATGAAGGCACCTCCACTTGGCGACCCAGTACTTCGATTATTGTTCCAAATGATGAATGGACAGCAAATTGCCCCACTTCTCCTTCTACTCTTGACCCTGGTACTAGTAGCATAATTTGGTGCACAGTTTTGATTCCATTATCTGAACAAGCAAGTTCAGAACCCACAGTATCACTCCGTATGGAGGGTGAGGGAGTTGTTGTGGAAAATTCGATAACACTACTGGTAGATTCAGTCTCTGCTGTGGTTTGGAATCTACGTGATAATCCAATAGTGAATCAAGCAGTAACTGAAGTTTCTATGACTGTAGACATACAGAATATCGGAAACTCTGAGATAAATCACGTTCTTACGATAAACGCTCCAGATGGTTGGAATGCTTTCATTAATGACGAACTAATTGTCAGACTTAGTCCAGGAGAATCTAGGTCTATAGTATTCGAATTTACTCCAAAAACTGCTAAAGATGGCTCAATAGTGTTGACATTGAAGAATGCTGAAACTATCCAAGATTCAACTTTCACTTTTGAGGTCGAAGTCATTCCAACTTCTGGTGAGGATGAGGATATCATTTCAACATTAATTCCAATCCTAGGTATGCTGTTGTTGGTTGTAATTTTAGGTGGCGGATTCTTTGTATTCCGCCAAAGAGGAGGCGATTTACAATCAATGGTTTCAAGCCAGAGAATCAGTTCAATTACAGAATCCCTAAATCAAAGGGAAACTCAATCAGGTTCTGGAATAGAATGTTGGGTTTGTAGTGACGATATTTTTGTCGGAGACGCACTTGCTTGCAATAGCTGTGGGGCTCGATATCATAGGCCGGGGCAAGTCGGTGGCTGTGATGTTCTTTCCGTCGGACGTTGCCTCAATTGTGACGCAGATTGGAGTGAATTAGTTGATGCATAAATCGCGACCCTATGGGGTCGCGTAGCCCGAAGCCCTTAGAGGGGCCGGATTGTCGGAGGCGTGATGAGTAGTGCATCTTCGGCTCGGCTGTTGACGGTTTTACTCGTAATTACCATGCTTTCTCCTTTTGTTCAGGCTGATATTGATCCTAGGCTTTCTGCTAGCCCTATGGCTCAGGAAGCGGATGCGGATAATCCGGCAGAATATACCATCACCATTCACAATGATGGAGATGATGATATGGCTGTCAGCCTAAGCACCCAACAGGATGCTTCAAACTGTAATGGATTCACTTCGAACATAGAGCAGCTTTCAGGCACTGTAGGAGGTGGCTCATCGGAACAGGTCACACTTACAGTGACAGTAAATGATCAAGCAAATGGTGATTGTGAGACCACCGTTCAGGCTACTGCAACTGTAGCAGGAGGGGCTCCAGGCGCTCCTCAGAATGCAGATATCACAGTCACAACAACAGCGGGGGACGGAGGCGGTCTTTACGCAATAACACTCACAACCGATGAAACCGATGTTGAATTTGATGGAACTGATTCAGTCGTTTGGGACGTAGTAGTTGAAAACACAGGTGAACAGCAGGCAAATGTACAATTGGAGATGAATAGCGATAATGATTGCGAATCAGATGACCTAACTGCTGAAGTAGATCCCGCAGTGGTTCAATTAGATTCAGGAGATACTGAAACAGTTGAGGTAACCGTTGAAGTTCCAGATGGTAGTTCTACAGAAGCAGGACAGCATTGCTTCATATTGACGGGCTCTGTAACTAACGACCCTAACCAAGCTGATAGAGCAGGAGATAACTTAAGTCTAAGGCTAAATGTTCCAGAGGTAAAAGAATGTGAAGGTTCACTACAAACCTCCTCTCACAACCTTGATCCAGATCAAACAGCAACAAACAGCTTCGAAGTAGAGAATGTTGGAAACACCGAATGGACTGTTCAAATGCAGGCTCAATCACCAGGTACGGACATATCGGGTTGGATAGATTTTGACAGTCCAAAATCAGCACTACTGGCCAAACCTGGAAATTCTGATGATAGTCATATTTTCACTTTCTCGGTAACTCCAGATGATTCTGTAGAAGCGGGCTCTCAAATTGAAATTAAAATCCAAGGGCGTTCTAGCACAGGTATTGGCTGTGAACAAACTCTCACTGTCACAATAGGCCAAATTCATGATGCTAGAATGAGTCTGAGTACTTCCAAACTTTCCAATGTAGAACCGGGAAGCTCAGATTCAGTAACGTTAACGATAGAGAATCGTGGAAATGGCCTAGACACATTTTCTCTAACTACAATGGACCTACCTGAGGGCTGGCAAATCTCATTTTCTCAATCATCAATTACTATCAATAGCAAGCATAATTCTAACAATGAAGCGTCTTTGACAGCTACTGTAAATGTCCCATCAAATGCTCTAGCAGGAGATAATGAGGTAGAATTTGGAGTTACAGTTAGCGGCTCAACAACAATTCTGCATAGTCGGGTTCTGACTGTTTCAGTTGCTGCGAGGCACGACCTCACAGCAGATATGCTTTCTACTCAACAAACGGGCCGTTCAGGACAGATTGTTCAATTCCCAATAGATATCAAAAATATTGGAAATATTCGCGACACGTTCAAACTTCAAGTCTGTGATCCCGGTGATCAGACAGGATGTAATCCACCGATGTGGGCATCTTCATATTCGGACTCGTCTGGAAACTCGATTACTCAAATAATCCTTGACCCAGGTGAATCAAAGAGAGTATTTCTCGATGTGACTGTTGAAGGAGAGGAAGATGCAGATTCAGTCACCATACTTTCTAGAGTGGCTATTTTCGGTACAAGTGAAAAGATAGAACAATCGGTAAGTGTGATTGTCTCAAATTATGACTATGGTATGGCTATTTCTCCAGAGATGCCAGGTTCAACTCCTGGTCAATTGAATGTTGTCCTTCCTCCGGGAGGGGTGACTCAGATGAATTTCTGGATTGAAAACACCGGCAACTTCCCTGGCGGCGACAAAGCTGTGATTTCCATGACTGGAATGGAGTCTTCTGTACTCCGAAGAGTCCTGATTAACGGAGTTGCAATCGACGACAATGTAGTTATTCAATCAGGTGAGAGACTATTGGTCACTATCGAATTAGAGGTTCTTGAAGGAGTGTCAAGTGGTACAACTGGCATTGTGAAGGTCAGTGCATCCTCCGAAAAGAATGCCGCTGAAAGCACTAGTATAGACCTTATTTTTGAAGTTAGAACTATTCATGATTTACAATTTACTTTGGAGGGAGAAGACGAACTAACTACTAACGACAAGGAAAGTGTTGAGTTTATTTTGTATGTAACCAATCACGGAAATATTATCGAAACCGTGCAAGTTCTTTCCAGTGACTCTCTAAGAGGTTGGACAGTCAATGTCATAGAAGATGAATTCGAACTTGCTCCAGGAGAATCAGAAACAATAATCGTTAGGGTTACTCCACCTGCTGCAATGGTTCAGGATGATAATTACCGATTTACAATCACAGTTCAACCAAAGGGTATGCCTGTTGCAGGCGAGCCAATAGATCTAGAAGTCACCGCAGAAGTCTCATCTGGATTAAATTGGTTGAGTGATGAAAATGAGCAAATCCTGATTTACGGATTAACTGCAATCGGTGGATTATTGGTGGTAGTTTTGTTCTTTAGATCTAGAGCCGAAAATCGCAGAATACTTCAAGCATTGGATAACGAATCAACTGACTGAGCCGAACCCTTCAGTAAGGAGAAATCCAAAGGTCGAAAGTTTCCATTCTATTGTCTGTGCTCAGCATCCTCAATGAACGCACGGTTATGCTTATGACCGTATTTTCGGTGGCCGCCTCTGCCGGTCCCTACGGGACCGTCAGGTGTCAGCGATGTCGACGGTCCCAGAAGCATATCTTGCCTTAGCCGTGATGACCCTTGTTGGCATTGGCTTCCCAGTCATGAGCTTCGTTGCATCTCGCTTCCTGAGACCCACTCCAAGCGCTAATGATAACAACAAATTACGCTCGATTCTTCTTCCGGGTTATGAGACTGATCAGAGTCTATACGTCAGGCGAGAAAGTACCTACGAATGTGGCGCAGATCCAGTAGGAGATGCACACATCAATTTCCACTTCCAATATTATTGGTACGCTATTATCTTCCTCGTATTCGATATCGCATTCATGTTCCTAGCATTTGGAGGAGTAATTGCGATTCAAGATGCAGGCGGAGATATCGATATTTGGTCAGCGATGATTACCCTAACGGTATTCATCGTCTTGATGAGTCTTGGTGTTTGGCATGTATTCCGCAAGCGTGGTAGAATTTACATCTGAGGTGATTGAATGAGTGAAGAACCCCCAAACTTCTCGGTTTTCAATAGCAGACTTCTTGTTGACACAGTAGGTGATGTAACCGATGAGGCACTTAAGGCAAGTCGAATGAAGGAAGTAATTGGAGTCCTTGGCGGTCGCCTATTCAATTGGGGTCAACGTAAGTCCCTGTTCCCTCTTCACCTTGGAATCAAATGCTGCGCTTTAGAAATGGCTGCAGCAGGTGCTAGTAGATTCGATGCGGAGAGATTCGGTGTTTTCTTCCGATCTAGTCCTAGGCAGTGTGATGTTCTATTGGTAAACGGACCTGTTTCTAAGAAATTTGCAGACCCAATTGTACGACTTTGGGAGCAAATGCCAGAACCAAAATGGTGTATTGCAATGGGCGAGTGTGCGATTTCTGGCGGCCCTTATTTCCAGTCTTACAATATCCTTGAGGGAGTTGACACAGTAATTCCTGTTGACGTGTATATTCCTGGATGTCCTCCTCGCCCAGAGGCATTAATCGATGGTTTCGGGAAATTACGAGAGAAGATTATCCGCATCGGAGGGCTACCCAGTGAAGTCCGACCGATGAGCGAAGCACCGCTAATTATCGGGGACGAGTGAAGGGGGATTTTGAATGGGTAAGAAAATCTCTCCTGAGGCTCAGCAGAAGGCCGCTGAAGAATTGGCCTCAATCATGTCCGATGTCGACGGAGTTTCGGCTGAACTAGATAGCCGTTCTAATGGCACCCAAGTTCGCCATACCGTAAGTGCAACCTGCACACCTGATTCATGGAGAGGGTTAGCGCAAATGCTTGCATCCGAGCATCACGTTGACCATTGTTCAATGATTACCGGAATCCACTGGCCAGAGGCTGCCGATAAGACATGGGAGGTTGTCTATCACCTAATGCGAACAGGAGTTCGAGATCCGGCATCAATAGAAGGTGTAGTGCAACCAAATATCACCGATGCGGAGTCCCTAACTGGCTCAGAAATTCCAATGGAGATTCAAATTAGCATTTCATTACCTGACACACGAGAACCGGCTGTTGCATCTGTTCAAGACCTATGGGTTGGAGCAGATTGGAATGAGAAAGAAACTTGGGATCTTGTTGGAATTGATTTTGAGGGTCATGAAGGAATGCGCCGCGTTCTCAATCCACATGAAACTCCAGTAGGATATCATCCACTACAGAAGCAACACAAATTGCGTTATCATGGATTTGAAGAAATGTACGATGACGCTCAAGGTTTCATGAGGAAACCAGCTGATGCTGGTAAGATCAAGTAAGGAGGGATTAAGATGGCAGAAATGTGGATTTCAATGGGCCCTCAACACCCAATGACTCATGGACTTTGGACTCTAAAAGTCAAAGTTGACGGAGAAACTGTAGTCGATACCGAACCAGATTTGGGATACATCCATCGAGGTGTTGAGAAGATCTGTGAGGCTCGTGATTTCACTCAGATCACCACCTATTGTGACAGACTATGTTACGCCAGTGCAAACACCTGGTCTCACTCTTACATTTACGCTGCAGAAGACCTTCTCGGTGTAGAAGTGCCTGAGCGAGCCGAATATATTCGCCTAATCGCAGTCGAGTTACAGAGAATCGCTAGTCACCTGATGTGGCTTGGCGCATACGGTCCGGACATCGGCAATCTTTCGATTATGGTTTGGTGTCTGCGTGAGCGCGAGATGATGATGGATTTACTTCAAGAATTGGGTGGTTCAAGAATGCATTACAACTTCCCTAGAATAGGAGGCGTAAAGCGTGATTTACCACATGGATTCTCCCAGCGCGCTCAAGCAAAATTGAAGCTCTTCCTGAATCGAATTCAGGAGTATGAAGCCTTATTCGACGAGAGCACAGTATTCCTTGTCAGAAGTCAAGGAGTCGGCTACGCCAAGCCTGAAGAAATGATCAATCACGGTGTCACTGGACCTAATGTCCGAGCTGCTGGTGTAGATTACGATGTTCGCTGGGCTCACCCTTACTCTGTTTACAGCGAGCTTGACTGGCAGCCTTCAGTTGAGCGCTCTTCAATTAAGGGTGCAGACTGCTACGACCGTTATCGAGTCCGAGTGGAAGAGATGCGAATGAGCGCCTCGATGGTTCTCCAAGCACTCGATAAGATGCCTGGCGGCTCAGAAACATATCACGAACCGGGAGATCCAAAAATTCTCGCAAAGGCACCCTCCAGAGCCCCAGAGGGAACCTATGGAAGCCATCACTTCGAAGATAGTAGAGGCGAATCGATGTTCTACATCGCAGGAGGAGGCGAAGGTCGAGGAAAGATGCCTTACCGAGTTTCAATTCGTTCACCAATGTTCATCACAATTCCTTACGCTGCAAAGTGTATGATTGGCTACAAAGTGGCCGACATCCCCGCGATTATGGGTTCATTCGATCCATGCATTGGAGAAACCGACAGGTGATTTACTATGGCGGGGACTAGTGATTGGTTAGACATCCGAGGATGGATGGAATCTATCGTCGGATGGTCAATGGATCAAGTGCATGACTTATTGCCTTCAAGTGATATCGGATTAGGCCCACTCGGGTCAATCAACCCCCAGAGTGGATTCAGCAACATCCAAGGGGCACTGGAAACATTCCTATTCACCACAATCATGTGTACGATTGTCTTTGCAACAATGATGCTTACATTGATGGTTGTGCCTTACATTGAGCGAAAATTCATTGCAAGATTGATGGATCGATTGGGTGCAACAACTAGCCTTCGAAGTTTATGGATTGGTGAAGGGCATACAACCGCAGGCCAATGGTGGAATCAATTACCCTTTGGCATAGGAGCTCCAATCGGATGGATTAATGGAATTTTAAATTCAACATTTGGAAACAAATCAAAGCATGTTGCTGTAGATCGCGTTCACAATAGAGGTTACCACGGAATTTGGTTCCTATTCCCTGGATTCTTCCAGGCATTAGCTGATTTCCTCAAGTTTGCAACCAAGGAACATATGGTGCCAACCAAGGCAGATAGATTAGTATTCGAAACCGCCCCAGTAATCATAATTGCAACTACAATTATGGTTTACGCTTTCATTCCATTCGGGCCGCACATTTGGGCTGCTAATCCAGAGTTGTCATTGGTATTCATGATGGCAGTGTTTGGCGTCGCTCCACTTGGTGTATTCTTTGCTGGATGGTCGTCCAACAACAAATATACTCTCATCGGAGGAATGAGGTCTGCAGCTCAACTCACTGCCTACGAAATACCTCTATTGATTAGTGTATTAGCAATTGCAGTTATTTCAGGTTCTTTCAATATTCTGGAAATAGTCGATTTCCAAATTGAGACAAGTAATACTTGGAATCTGTTCATTATGCCGTTAGGCGCTGCATTATTCCTAATCACAATGATCGCCGAAGTTGAGCGTATTCCATTCGATATGCCTGAGGCAGAGGCTGAATTGGTTGAAGGTTGGTGGACAGAATATGGTGGAATCCGTTGGGGACTTATGTTCGCAGTAGAAATGATGCGAGCCTATGCTGCTTGCATCCTCTTTGCATTATTCTTCCTAGGCGGCTGGCAATTACCATTTGAGGACACTTTAGTCGGTCTGCCATATATCGGCGTCGTATTCGACTTGTTAGCAAATGCTACGCCAGGATTGGTAGTTCTACTACTCAAGGCCTACCTAATGTTCGCTTTCTTTGTCTGGGTTCGTGCTTCCCTACATCGTGTGCGAACAGATCAAATTCTTGAATTTGGATGGCGCTGGTTACTTCCGGCTTCAATGATCAACCTAGCGGTTGCTATTTGGCTCCGTCTTGAGGTATGGGATAGTACTGCATCTGGAGGCTGGCCAGTTTGGGCAGTACCAGTATTGTTTGGCTCTTTCATTATCGCATTCATTGTACTTGCATTAGACGAGGATGAGGAGACGCTGGAACTTAATCGCAGAATGTACCATACTCAGACTCTGGAAAAGGCCAGCCCAGGTACACATAGAGATTAGAATGGAGGTGAATAAATGGACAAAACACAACAGTATAACACTGGACACCCACATGCCGCACCGAATTTTCGCAATTTGATAATCAAGCCAATGTGGATGACAATGAAAACGGCCTTACGGACCGTTCCTTTCCTTGGTCGACTTGGGTTATTGAAGAACAACTATCATGGTCAACAAATTACCATGACCGATGATTTTACCCAAGCAAGAATTGGCGATGACCATCTTTCAGAAGGTCACACATATTCTGCCGATAGAGAGTCCACTGATTTGCTTCCATTCCTAGAAAGGCCAGTCACTGTGATGTATCCTTACGAGAGACTTGAAGATATGGAACCGTGGCTGTTTGTACCAGGAAATTACAATGGCAGAATTGGAATTGTTTGGGAAACTTGTACCGCCTGTAAGGCATGCGTAAAGGCCTGTCCAAACGACTGTCTTCACATGACTTCAGAGGTAAGAGTGAATGTGCTTGACCTTACCGAGGAAGGAGATGAGTGGCACGGTTATGGTTCTGAAGTGGAGGCAGGAGGATACGCTGCAAAGCCTAAGGATGAATTTACAGAAATCGAGGAATTCGATTTAGTAAACGAGCACTCAGCAGCTCCACAGCAATACGACTTTGCTGAGGTAATCGACATCTCAGGAGACACAGCAACGGTTAGATGGATGGATGGTTCAGGAATTGAAGATATTTCAACTACAGAACTAAAACCGGCTGAGACTGATATCGTCAGTGGTCGGATAGATATCGGTCGATGTATGTTCTGCGGATTATGTGCAGAAGCATGCCCGTTCGAATCATTCTTCATGACCAATGAGTATGATGGAATGTCTGGATACTCTCGTGAAGACCTCTGGTTTGACGCAGACAGAACTCGGGTTCTTCCCGCGGTTCATCAAGAGAGGGTCGACATGGAATTAGCTAAGCGCGCAAAGAAAGAGAAGGATAAGCGCGAAAGAAAGGCGGCTAGAGCTGCCAAGACGGCGGAGGCTTGATTCGAATGGCAGTGGATTTCGAGGCAGTCGCGTTCGTCATTATGGCGCTCGTTGCAATCCTCGGAGCCCTCGGATGCGTTTACGCGCGTAGAGTTGCACATTCACTTCTATCGCTAATGATGACATTTTTTGCTGTGGCTGGAGTCATGGTTTTGGCACATGCCGAGATGTTGGCTGCAATCCAAATCCTCGTTTATCTTGGTTCAGTAATGCTGGTGGTTCAGTTCGGAGTTATGCTCACGCGTCGCCAAATACAGGAAGGTGATGTAGAATGAAGGCAATGGGGACCATCGCTAGAGTTGGCGTCTTCGCATTTGTTTTGGTTCTACTGCAAGAAATGATGGATCACCCAATGTGGAGTGAACCCGCTGTTGGAGCTCCAAGCACTGTCGACTTTGCAGTTTCAATTCTAGATGATTGGGCACTTGTCACAGTTGTTCTCGGAATCTTACTCTCTATGGCGATGATTGGCGCATCTTACCTAGTTCGTGACGAGCGCCTCGTCAACCTGCTCTATGACATGGGAGGCGATGAGTGATGATTGAAGCAAGTTGGATCGCCGGTCTTGGCGTCATTCTATTTGGTATCGGTTTGATTGGAGCATTCAGCCGAAAGAATGCCATCGTCGTTTTGATGTGCATAGAGGTCATGTTGAACGCAGCTAATCTAAACTTCGTAGCCGGAGCCATGCATCATGGTTCAGTAGATGGATGGGTATTCACTGCTGTTGCAATCGCAATAGCTGCCGCAGAAGTTGCAATCGGGCTTGCAATTCTACTTTCTTTGTACAGTACACAGGAAACAATTTCGCTCGATGAAGCGACTTTATTGAGAAATTGAGGTGATGAAAATGGGAGAAAACAAGCAGGAGTGGGATAGACTACTCTTCATTTTGCCGTTTTTGGCAATCGTACCTTATCTCTACGCTACTGGGGAATCGTCAACTGATTATTGGTGGCTAATTATCGCTGCACCTTTGCTATTATTCGCTACGATTGCCATCGCCGGTCAGGTTTGGAACGGTGATGAATTCTGGGTAAATCGCTTGAAGGAAGGTGGAATCTTAGGACTTGGAGCACTCAGCGTATCTCTTTCCGCTTCGATTTGGCTGATTTACGATTATCTCGATGCTCACGGTCATATTGAATCTGGAGAGCCATTCAGTTGGTTGACCTTCGATGTCCTAACCTACGACTCCGAGGGGTGGTCGATTGCCTCTGAAGGATTCAGTGGAATCGGACTAGGAATATACCTTGATGCAGTTAGCATAATGCTACTATTTGTTGCCACTTTCCTCTGCTTCCTGATTTGTTGGTTCGCAATCGGATACATGACTACCGATTCAATCAATGATAACTCAAACCATCGATTCTTCGCCGAGTTCGTTCTATTCAGCATGGGTATGTTTGGAATGGTCTTGGCAGATAACTTCCTTTGGTTATTCATCTTCTGGGAAATAATGGGTCTTTGTTCCTATCTTCTTATAGGATTCTACTATTGGAAAGAAAGTGCCGCGTACGCTGCAAAGAAGGCTTTCCTAACAACTCGCGTTGGTGATGTATTCCTAATGATTGGACTGCTGATGCTCTACGATATTTATGGCTCTCTAGACTTCGCTGTTGTCTTTGATGATCCATCCACAGGTGTAGGTGGAGCAGCGGTGGATGCTGCTATGTTGCAAACTGCACTACTGATGCTATTCATTGGAGCTGTAGGTAAGTCCGCTCAGTTCCCATTGCATGTTTGGCTACCGGATGCGATGGAAGGTCCAACTCCTGTATCGGCCCTTATTCACGCAGCGACCATGGTTAACGCTGGATTGTATCTAGTCGCTCGAATGGTACCATTCGTCGATGTTCATCATCATGGTGTGGCAGGAATGGAAGACCTGGGTCTGATCGTTGCATGGGTCGGTGGAATTACTGCCTTCATGGCCGCAGCAATCGCCTTTGTGCAGAATGATATCAAGAAAGTGTTAGCATATTCCACGATGAGTCAATTGGCCTACATATTTACAGGACTAGGAGCAGCACTTTGGTTCTTCAATAACGACAAGCATCACGCAGGGGCTCTAATCTTCGGTGGTGCTCTATTCCATCTCTTCAATCACGCCATG
>Ga0208127_1000345_pt1 | contig 23616 bp, 23 predicted proteins | sample ETNtaG_6_FD_185751 | JGI IMG/M metagenome (GOLD analysis project Ga0208127, IMG submission 185751) | Marine microbial and viral communities from oxygen minimum zone, Eastern Pacific Ocean - ETNP201306SV45 (SPAdes) (version 2) | ecosystem: Environmental > Aquatic > Marine > Oceanic ... | reverse complement strand
AAAACTAAGATGATTAATGAAAAAAATGAAATTATTACTGGATAGATGAATAAATCAAACTTAATTACATTATTGTAGTCCAAGTAATATGTAATAATGCTCAATACGATCAATAACAGTAACAAATAGGAGTGTTTTCTAAACATTTAAATAAAAATAAAGATTTTTAACTGTAATCTAAAAATATTGTATATTTGGATTGTTATCGAAAATCTTTCCAGATAACAAAATCACAATAACAAAAATTTTTTATGTCAGATTTAAAAGATTTAAATAAGAAAAAAATAACAGAACTTGTCGACCTATGTAAAGAATTAGGTATTGATAGCTCTGGAAAAAAAAATGAATTAATCGATAAAATCATTGAATTTCATTCTTCATCAAAACCGAAAAATGAAATAAAAGATGATCATAACGTGAAAAAAGCTTCTAAAAGAGAATCTCATGAAAAAAATCATAACAGAGATTCTAGAAATAAATACAAGGAACCTGACTTTGAATTTGATGGTATAATTGAATCTGAAGGTGTTTTAGACATTATGCAAGAGGGCTATGGTTTTCTTAGATCATCTGATTACAACTACTTGAGTTCACCTGATGATATTTATGTTTCACAATCTCAAGTAAGACTATTTGGATTAAAAACTGGCGATACAGTATTAGGTCAAGTAAGACCTCCCAAGGATGGAGAAAAATATTTTCCACTCATTAAAGTCAATAAGATAAATGGATTACTGCCAAATGTTGTTAGAGACAGAGTTTCTTTTGAACACTTAACTCCATTATTTCCTGATGAAAAATTTAATATTGCTGATAAGGAAAGTAGTATTTCAACCAGGATAATGGATCTTTTTTCACCAATTGGAAAAGGACAGAGAGGAATGATTGTTTCTCAGCCAAAAACAGGAAAAACAATGCTTCTTAAAGATGTTGCTAATGCAATAGCTGCTAATCATCCTGAGGTTTATCAAATTATTTTATTAATTGATGAAAGACCTGAGGAAGTAACTGACATGCAAAGGAATGTTAAAGGAGAAGTTGTAGCATCAACTTTTGATGAACCTGCAGATAGGCATGTTAGGGTTGCTAATATTGTTCTAGAAAAAGCTAAAAGACTTGTTGAATGTGGTCATGATGTAGTTATTTTACTTGATTCAATAACCCGTTTAGCCAGAGCCTATAATACTGTTCAACCAGCATCAGGAAAAATCCTAAGTGGTGGTGTGGATGCGAATGCTTTACACAAACCTAAAAGATTCTTTGGAGCTGCTAGAAATATTGAAGGTGGTGGATCTTTATCAATAATAGCCACAGCTCTTACAGAAACAGGATCTAAAATGGATGAAGTAATTTTTGAAGAATTTAAAGGAACCGGTAACATGGAATTACAACTTGACAGAAGAATTTCTAATCGTAGAATTTTTCCTGCAATCGATTTAGTTTCATCAAGTACCAGAAGAGATGACTTACTGTTAGATGAAAATACTATTCAAAGAATGTGGATTATGAGAAAATATTTGGCAGATATGAATCCAGTAGAATCTATGGAATTTGTAGCTGATAGAATTAAGAAAACTCTAAACAATGAGGAATTTCTAATATCAATGAATTCCTAAATTACGCCTTAGTAGTCTTAGCCTTAGTTTTTTTAGTAGACTTTAAAGAATTAACATGATTAGCTAATTTAGCTTTTAAATTAGCTGATTTGTTCTTGTGAATGATGTTATTCTTAGCAAGTTTATCTAACAATGAAGTAACATTTGTAAAAAGTTTTTCAGCATCCTTTTTATTACTAGTATCTTTCAATTGCTTGATAGCATTTCTAGTAGTTTTGTGTTGAAGACGATTTCTTAACTTTTTAGTTTCAGTTTGTCTTATTCTTTTAATTGCAGATTTATGATTCGCCATAAAATATTTTTAGTAGCCCGTAGGGGAATCGAACCCCTCTTACCAGGATGAAAACCTGGCGTCCTAGCCGATAGACGAACGGGCCAAAATTAGCGATGCAAATTTATATAAAGGAAATAAACATGCAAAATTAATTTATGTTAAAATTAATATGCTTTAGCAAAAACAACTCTTTTTGTTGATTTCTTTCCTGATACGATACATTTTCCTTCTTCAGAATTTTCATCAGGAATACATCTAATAGTGGCCTTAGTTTCTTTTTTTATTTTTTCTTCAGTATCCAAGCTTCCATCCCAATGAGCAAGAACAAAACCTCCAGAACTAATCATTTTTTTAAATTCTTCGTAGTCATCAGTAACAAAGGTGTTTTCTTTTCTAAACTTTAATGCTTTTTCAAGTAGGTTTTTTTGAATATCAATAAGAAGAGAATCAATTTCTTCAACTAATTTATCAATACTGACAATATTTTTTATTGATGTATCTCTTCTAAAAATTTCAACAGTTTTATTTTCAATATCACGAGATCCAACAGCAATTCTAATCGGGACTCCTTTCAGTTCATATTCATTGAACTTAAAACCTGGACTATGTGTATTTCTCTCATCAAACTTTACAGAAATATTCATTGATTTCAAAACATCAATTTTATCATTCAAATAAGATTTGATTTTTGATAGATCCTCATCTGATTTAAAAATTGGAACAACAACAACTTGAAATGGCGCTAATTTTGGAGGTAAAACCAAACCATTATCATCGCCATGTGTCATGATTAAAGCACCCATCAATCTTGTTGAAACTCCCCAAGATGTAGCCCACACATGATCTAATCCACCATCTTTTTTTGCAAACTTAACATCAAATGCCTTAGCAAAATTTTGTCCTAAAAAATGTGAAGTGCCGGCTTGTAAAGCCTTACCGTCTTGCATTAGAGCCTCTATACAATAAGTTTCCTCAGCACCTGCAAATCTTTCCGATTCTGATTTAGTTCCTTGTATAACTGGTATTGCCATAAAATTAGTTACAAAATTTGCGTACAAATCATTAATTAATCTTGCTTCAGAGATAGCTTCATCCTTGGTCGAATGAGCTGTGTGACCTTCCTGCCATAAAAACTCAGCAGTTCTTAAAAATAATCTTGTTCTCATTTCCCATCTGACAACATTTGCCCATTGATTCATTAATATTGGCAAATCCCTGTATGATTGTATCCAATTTTTATAAGTTCTCCAAATAATGGCTTCACTTGTTGGTCTTACAATTAATTCTTCTTCTAATTTTGAGTTTTCATCAACTTTTAGTTTTCCAGGATTGTCTTCATCGTTTTTTAATCTGTAATGAGTAACAACTGCACATTCTTTAGCAAAACCTTCTGCGTTTTTCTCTTCAGCTTCAAACAAACTTTTCGGGACAAAAAGAGGGAAATAAGCATTATAATGTCCCGTCTCTTTAAATTTTGAATCTAATTCTTTCTGGATTTTTTCCCAAATGGCATAACCATAAGGTTTTATAACCATGCAACCTCGTACACTACTGTTTTCAGCTAAATCAGCTTTAACAACCAATTCATTGTACCATTTTGAGTAATCTTCTGACCTTTTTGTTAATTTTTTTGACATGTGCTAATTGGCATAAATTTTGTCGTATATTTAACAAAAGTAATCTATTAATGCAAGCATTCAAATTTAATCTTCTTCAAAAAATTTTTTTATCAATTACTGCATTAATGTTTTTGAGCTGTGGGTCTTTTAGCCCAAGTTCTTTTGTATCATCAGACGGAATATACCAAAGTCAAGAAGTTATTTCGGAAACAAATAACGGGGAATTTTATAAAAACTATTTCAAGGAAAAAGAATTAGAACTTGAAAACAATTATGAATTAATAACAGAAAGTTTAGATACTGATTTTATAAGTTCAAGTGACATTGCATATACAGAAAATAATGCTAGATGGGGAGATATTCCTGATACAAAAACTTTGGTATTCGATTTTTCTAGAACTTATTACAACAGATATTTTGGATATGGATATGGATATTCCAGACCTTATATGTTTGGATATGGATATTATGACTATTGGAATCCTTATTACAGTCCATGGTACAGCTATTCTTACTGGGACCCATATTACAGTTATGGAAGATATTGGGCATGGGGTTACAACCCATGGATGTATTACGGTTGGGGATACAACAGATGGGGATACAACAGATGGGGATATAACAGATGGGGAAATTCAAATTATTATGAAAACTCTTACGAAAGTAGATCTTATACAAACAGAAACAGTCAAGATGTTTCATACAGTAAAGGTAGAAGAGGAAGTTCAAGTGGTGTCATAGTTTACAGTAGTGGTCGAAGTTCTAGAATGGATGACCTTATTAGCACCGAAAATCAAGAAAAGACATATAATGGAAGATCAGTAAAGTCATTTGATATATTAGTCGAAAGAGATAATGGAGATATAGACAAAGTACGAACTTATCAAACTAAGCCAGGTAGTGATGACTTAATAGACAAAAGATCTGCAAGTGATTCTCAGAATGGTGCAAGAATATATTTGAATAGAGGATCAAGATTTTCAGACACTAAAAGTTCATCAAGAAATTACAACCAAGATGCCTCAACTTTTTCAAACAACAGGAGGTACTATGTAAATCCTAATTCAAATTCAACTAATAACAGCAATAGTAACAGAAGATATTATGCTAATCCAAATTATAACAACAACGCTGGCTGGAGGTTAAGCGGAAAAGGTAGTTCTAACAATATTGACAGATCATCTAGTTCAGGTGTTTCAACTAGATCATACTCAAATCCAGGTAGTTCATCAATCAATAGCTCAACATCAACTCCGTCAAGAAATTTTTCATCAAGTTCAATTTCAAGCCCAACACGTGGTTCAAGCGGTGGTAGTTCTTCAATAGGTAGAGGCAGTTCATCATCTTCTGGATCATCCCGAGGTGGTGGTCCAAGATAAATGCGATATATAAATTTAGTTTCTCTTCTTCTTTTTACTGTTATCGGATTTTCTCAAAATCTTTATGACGCAATTAATTATTCTTTTGAAGAAGAGATTGGTAATGCTCGGTTTTTGTCAATGGGAAATTCATTTGGAGCATTAGGTGGAAATTTATCTGCTATAAATAAGAATCCAGCTGCAGGATCAGTTTTTGAACTTTCAAGATCTGGCGGTTCAATTATAATAGACAACAACAAAATTAAAAGCGATTTTAAAGGATCTGAAAATTCAGTAAATAACACAAATGCCTATTGGCAAGCAGGAATTATTTATGTTTTTAAAAATTATGGTCAAGGAAAAATAAACAAATTTTCTTTTGGAATTAATGCACAATCATACAACACTTACAATCAAGATTTTCTTGTAGAGGGAAGAAATAATAATTCAATTGATAGTTTTTTCTTGAATAATTCAGTTGGTATCAATGTAAATGATGTTAGTGTAAATAACAATGAAACAATTCAAAGTGTTTACAGATGGCTTGGGAATAATTATGGTTATTCAGCTCAACAAACGTTCTTAGCCTACCAAGCATATCTTTTAAATTATGATGAGGACAAAAAACAATTCTACTCTTTGGCAAAGTTTAATGATGGTTTAAGTCAAAGAAATGAAATCTCATCAATTGGAACCAACAATAAAATTACATTGAATTTTTCTTCACTTTATAACAATAAATTACATTTTGGAATGAATCTAAATATTCATGAAATTACTATCGAATCAAGAAATAATTTTTTTGAAAATAATTATGATACTGACTCATTAGTAAATTACATAGATTTTAATAATGATTTATTTATTAAAGGAGGTGGATTTTCAGTTCAACTTGGATTAATTTATCTGATAAATAAATTTAGATTTGGTTTATCATACAACTCCCCTACCTGGTATTCATTTGATGATGAATTATATCAAAAATTAGAAGTACAGTCCGAGGATTACAGTCCCGATATTATTGATCCAAACATTATTAATTATTATGAGTATAATTTTAGGTCACCAAGTAAGACCACTATTTCACTTGCAACCGTTGTTAAAAATATGCTGGCCGTAAATTTAGATATTACATCAAAAAAATATTCTAATGGAAAATTTAGTTCTAATTCAAACGGAGCTTATGAAAGTGTTAATAGTAACTTAAACAGAAGTTTGTCTGATGTTGTTGATTACAACATAGGAACTGAACTAAAATTAGGCGTGTTAAGTTTAAGAGGTGGAATAATACGAAAAAATAATCCATTGGACTCCGAAATCAGCCAGATTGAATCAACTACATTCGGTTTTGGATTAGAATTTGATAATTCAACTTTAGATTTTGGTTTTTCTGAAAGTAATATTCAAAAGAATCATCAACTATTTGATACTGGACTTACTGATTTTGCTGCATTAAGTAACAAAAGATTTAGATCTGTTATTACATACAATTTAATTTTTTAAATATATATCTTTGCAATACAATTATGAAATACAATAAATTTCTTGAAGATCTTGACCTTATAGAATCAGATCATAAAAAATTCTCGATTGAAACACCGTTAAGAGAAGATGCTTTTGAACTTTCAGATCAAGAAAAAATAGATTTAATAAAAAAGAATGTAGGTGAAATACTCCATACTCTTGGTATGGACATGACTGATGACAGCCTTAAAGGAACGCCTTTAAGAGTTGCAAAAGCATATGTTAATGAAATATTTGGAGGTCTTAATCCTAAAAATTTACCTAAAGGTTCTACGTTTGATAATAAGTATAAATACAAAGAAATGTTAGTTGAAAAAAACATAACTGTATTTTCAACTTGTGAGCACCATTTATTACCAATATATGGAAAAGCTCATGTTGCTTATTTTTCCAATGGAAATGTTATTGGGCTTTCTAAAATGAATAGAATTGTTGACTATTATGCCAGAAGACCACAAGTACAAGAAAGATTGAATATTCAAATTGTTAGAAAATTACAAGATTTTCTAGGCACAGAGGATGTAGCTTGTGTTATAGATGCAAAACATATGTGTGTCAATTCAAGAGGCATAAGACACATTGATTGCAGTACAGTTACTGGTGAATTTGGTGGTAAATTCAAGGACAAATCAATAAAAAGAGAATTTTTAGATTATATTCGTTCTGATAGCCAATTAAAATAATAATGTCAGCTTACAAGCAGCAACTAAAAATATACAACTCATTATCATCCAAAAAAGAAGTTTTTAAGTCTATTAATAAAGACTTAGTTGGTATGTATGTTTGTGGACCAACTGTCTATAACACTGTTCATCTAGGTAATTGTAGAACATTTATTTCTTTTGATCTAATATTTAGATATTTGAAGCATTTGGGATACAATGTAAGGTATGTAAGAAATATTACTGATGTAGGTCATCTTGAAGAAAATGAAGAAGATGACAAGATTTTGAAAAGAGCTCAGATTGAAAAAATCGAACCCATGGAAGTTGTTCAAAAGTATACTAACGAATTTCATTTAATACTCGATAAGTTCAATTTAAAAAAACCAAATATTGAACCTAGTGCGTCAGGTCATATAATTGAACAAATTGAAATGATTCAAGAGATTATTGATGCTGGATATGCGTACGAGAAGAATGGTTCTGTATATTTTGACACAATAACTTATAATAAGAAGAATAATTACGGGGTTTTAAGCAATAGAGATCTTGTAAATGTTGTTAACGAATCTAGAGAGTTGGAAGGAACAACTGAAAAAAATAATCAACAAGACTTTGCTCTTTGGAAAAAAGCAAATAAAAAACATCTTATGAGATGGAACTCGCCATGGGGTTATGGATTTCCTGGATGGCATCTTGAATGTTCTGCAATGAGCAAAAAATATCTAGGAGGAAAATTTGATATTCATGGAGGTGGTTTAGATTTAAAATTTCCTCATCATGACTGTGAAATTGCTCAATGTAAATCTTTAAGTAATGAAATTCCTGCGAATTATTGGCTTCATACCAATATGTTGACACTGAACGGTAAAAAAATGTCCAAATCAACTGGTAATTCCGTATTACCTTTTGAAATTTTCAATGGCTCAAATAAAATCTTTTCAAAGAGTTATTCTCCGATGGTACTTAAATTCTTTATTTTTCAGGCTCACTACAGAAATACTCTTGACCTTTCAGATGAAGCCTTAAAAGCTTCTGAAAAAGCATATGAAAAAATTAAAACAATACCCAATGAGTTAAACTCAATTATCCCTGGGAATAAAAATGATTTTGATGCTGAATTATGGATTAAGAATTGTTATAATTCTTTGAATGATGATTTTAATTCTCCAAAATTGATTGCTGAGTTTTTCAACTTGTATAAAAATATTCAAGAGATTAAAAGTAAAAGTAAAAGCATTGATTCCGCTAATCTTAAAAAGTTTCAAGAATACTTTTCAATTTTCTACACAGATATTTTGGGTTTTGATGATCAAAAATCTGAAAAAAATCAATTAGATGAAGTCCTTGATATTTTGTTAGAAATTAGAGATAATGAAAGAGATAAAAAAAACTATGAAGTTTCGGATTTGATAAGAGACAAGCTCTCAAAACTTGGGATCAATATCAATGATAAACAATGAGAGGGATTTTAATATTTCCATTTGTTTTTTTAATTAAAATTTATCAATTTTTAATTTCTCCCATAATAGGTAAAAATTGCAGGTTTAATCCAACATGCTCAAATTACGCGTTAGAAGCGCTAAAAAAACATGGACTTTTTTTAGGAATGTATTATTCAATAATAAGAATTTCAAAATGTCATCCATGGGGAGGTTCAGGTCATGATCCAGTCCCAAGTAAAAAATTAAAGTAAATGAATGATTTAATAATAGAATGGTCTCCTAACGTAAAAGCAATCTCAATAGGGCCGATTGCAATTCACTGGTATAGCTTAATGTTTTTATTAGCTTTTTACATAGGATTTAAAATAATGAAAAAAATATATGTTAAAGAAAATAAAGATATAGCACTATTGGATCCTTTTCTAGTTCATATGGTGGTTGGTACAATAGTTGGAGCCAGATTAGGAGAAGTATTCTTTTACAACTGGGATTATTTTCAAAATAATCTTCTAGAAATTTTTCTTCCTTTTAAGATAGATAGCTCAGGATGGGAATTTATAGGATTTAGAGGTTTATCTAGTCATGGAGCTACAGTTGGAATTATCATATCTATAATTTTATATAAGATAAGGTACAAATATGATTCAGTTCTTTGGATTTTTGATAGAATAGTAATTGCTGTTGCTTTAGGTGGAATGTTTGTAAGAATAGGTAATTTTTTCAACTCTGAAATTGTTGGAAAATATACTAATTCAGATTTTGGCGTTATTTTTTTAAACAGATCTGAAGTTCTACCAAGACACCCTGCACAGTTGTACGAAGCATTTGGCTATTTACTTCTATTCATTCTTTTAATATTTGTATACAACAAAACTAAACTTAGTCAAAATAGAGGGTTTGTTTTTGGTCTCTTTCTAAGTATATTATTTGGAATTAGATTTATTGTAGAGTATGTCAAAGAAAGTCAAGGTGGCATTGAAGAAGCATTAGGTATTTTTTCAACTGGTCAATGGCTTAGTATTCCATTTATTTTAATTGGATTATCACTGATGACCCTAGGCTTAAAAAATAAATATAATGGATAAAAATTATTTAAGCATTGGCTTTAAAAGGCTTCTTATAAGTCTTTTTTTAATGTTTTTAGGTCCTACAATCTTGTTTCAAGCATTTAAGAACGAGTCTCACGAATGGTATTATTATGTTTTGATTATTGGATTAATTTTGTGTTTATGTGCAATTTTAGCTCTTTACTCAGGTATTATGTCCATTATTAAACATATTTTTGAAAAAGATTTATAGAAGATGATTAACATTACTTTTCCAGACAATTCCGTTAGAAAATATGAAAAAGGAATTACTCCCTATGAAATTGCTAAATCTATAAGTAACTCCTTAGCAAGAGAAGTCTTAAGCGCTTCACATGATGATGAAATTATTGAAGTTCATACGAGTATAGAAAATGATGGGTTAATTAAATTTTTTAAATGGGATGACAAGGAAGGAAAATCGGCATTTTGGCATTCAACAGCTCACGTTTTAGCTCAAGTTATTTTAGAAATATATCCTCATTCAAAATTAACAATAGGCCCTGCAATCGAATCAGGTTTTTATTATGATGTTGATTTTGGAGATCACAGTTTTTCAGAAAATGATTTTGAAAAAATTGAAAAAAGAATTTTGGAAATCTCAAAAGAAAATCATGAGTTTAAACTAAGAGAACTATCAAAAAAAGACGCTCTAAATTACTATACAATAAATAAGAATGAATATAAATCAGAACTAATTGAAAATTTAGAGGGTAAAATTACATTTTGCGATCATTCAAACTTTACTGATTTGTGTAAAGGAGGGCATCTTCCTAATACTGGGTTTATAAAATCAGTTAAACTATTAAATGTAGCTGGAGCATACTGGAGAGGTGATGAAAACAACAAACAATTAACAAGGATTTATGGAATTTCCTTTCCAAAACAAAAACTACTTAATGAACACCTTGAAATGGTGGAAAAAGCTAAAAAAAGAGATCACAGAGTTCTTGGAAAAAAGTTAAATCTTTTTACGTTCTCAGAAAAAGTTGGTCAAGGACTACCACTATGGTTACCAGAGGGAGCTGAACTAAGAAATAGACTCGAAAATTTTCTGAAAAAAGCACAAAAAGAAGCTGGATATGAAATGGTAGTTTCACCACACATTGGTAGTAAAAAACTATATGAAACATCTGGTCACTATGAAAAATATGGTGAAGACAGCTTTCAACCAATAAAAACTCCAAACGATAATGAAGAGTTTTTATTAAAGCCTATGAATTGCCCTCATCATTGTGAAATTTACAATTCTCAACAATGGAGCTATAGAGATTTGCCAAAAAGATATGCAGAATTTGGCACAGTCTACAGATACGAACAAAGTGGTGAATTACATGGATTAACTCGAGTTAGAGGTTTTACACAAGATGATGCACACATTTTTTGTACTCAAGAACAACTTATATCTGAATTCAAAAATGTAATTGATTTAGTACTGTATGTTTTTAAATCACTTGGATTTGAAAATTTTACGGCACAGATTTCTTTGAGAGATAATGAAAATAGTGACAAATATATTGGTAGTGATGACAAATGGAATGAAGCTGAAAAAGCAATAATTGATGCTACAAAAGAAAAAGGATTAAAATATAGAATTGAATATGGTGAAGCTGCTTTCTATGGACCTAAACTAGATTTCATGGTGAAAGATGCTCTTAATCGTGAATGGCAACTTGGAACAATTCAAGTAGATTATAACTTACCTGAAAGATTTGATTTAACATATAAAAATGAAAAAAATGAAAATTCTAGACCTGTAATGATACACAGAGCTCCTTTTGGTAGTTTAGAAAGATTTGTTGCCATTTTAATTGAACATACTGGAGGTAATTTCCCCTTATGGTTAATTTCAAAACAAATTGTTTTAATTGCTGTTGGAGGAAATCATGAAAATTACACTGAAAAAGTTTCAAAATTATTAGAAAAGTCCGAAATTCGCGCAACTTACGATACTAGAAACGAGACAGTTGGAAAGAAGATTCGTGATGCAGAACAAATGAAAATACCATTTATGGGTATTATTGGTGATAAAGAAATAGAAAATGATATAATTTCATTGAGAGCTCATGGTGGTAAGATAATTGGTGAAATGAAAATCAATGAATTAGTTGATTACATTAAAAAAGAAGAAAAAGAATCATATAATTAAAATTTAAAGCTATAGCACTTAGAAGAAAAAGAGGTAGAAGACCTGGAAGAGTAATTAAACAAAACCCTCATAAAATCAATGAGGAAATAACAGCTAGAGAAGTTCGATTAGTTGGAGATAACGTAGAAATAGGAATTTATCCAATTTCTAAAGCATTAGATATAGCAAAAAGTCTTGAAACAGATCTTGTAGAAATCTCTCCAAAAGCCAATCCACCTGTTTGTAAAGCATTAGATTATAAAAAGTTTTTATATGATCAGAGAAAAAGAGAAAAGATACTAAAAGCTAAAACTCAAAAAGTAGTTGTAAAAGAAATCAGATTTGGCCCCCAGACAGACCAACATGATTACGAGTTTAAGAAAAAACATGCAATAAAATTTTTAGAAGATGGAGCGAAGTTAAAAGCCTTTGTATTTTTTAAAGGAAGATCAATAATTTTTAAAGAACAAGGTCAAATATTATTATTAAAATTAGCTCAAGAACTTGAAGAATATGGAAAAGTTGAACAATTACCTACCCTAGAAGGAAAAAAAATGATTATGTTTGTGAGCCCAAAAAAGACAAAAAAGTAAAAATGAGTAAACAGAAGACAAAATCTAGTGCAAAAAAAAGATTCAAGGTCACTGGAACTGGAAAGATTAAAAGAAAACATGCTTTTAAAAATCATATTCTAACTAAAAAATCAAAGAAAAGAAAACTTAAACTTACGCATGATGGTTTAGTTAATGATAGTGATTTACCAAACATAAAAAAACAACTAAGATTAAAATAAGAATTTGTTAAACAGGCAAAAGGTTCAAAGTTTATAATAATAACACCTCAGCCAAAAATTTATTAAAATGCCAAGATCAGTAAATACAGTAGCATCGAGACAAAGAAGAAAGAAAATTCTAAAAAAAGCGAAAGGTTATTTTGGAAGAAGAAAAAATGTTTACACAGTAGCTAAAAATGCTGTTGAGAAAGCATTATCTTATGCATACAGAGATAGAAAAAATAGAAAAAGAGTTTTCAGATCTCTATGGATAACAAGAATTAATGCTGGTGCTAGAGAACATGGATTAAGTTATTCTGAACTAATATCTAAACTTAAGTCGAACAATATCTCGATTAACAGAAAAGTATTAGCAGATCTAGCGATGAATGATCCTAAAAAATTTGAGCAGATAATAAAGAGCTTAAAATAAAAACTAGAACGGCTCATCTTCACCATCCTCATTCCTATAGCTTCCGCTTTCAAATGCTTGATCTGGATTAATTCTAGTATCGTTATTGATTTTAGATTGAAATTCAAAAGGATTTTCGAAAGTATTTAGGTTTTCAAACTTTCCTAGAGAACTTATAAATTTAAGCTTTATAGAGTTTAAGCCTCCGTTTCTATGTTTTGAGACAATGAATTCAGCTTGCCCTGCAGATGGTGTTCTGTCTTCATCATCCCATTCATCAATTTTATAATATTCAGGTCTATATAAAAAAGAAACAATATCAGCATCCTGTTCAATTGCTCCTGATTCACGCAAATCGGAAAGTATTGGCCTCTTAGTTCCCCCTCTTAATTCAACAGCTCTTGAAAGCTGAGAAAGAGCAATAATCGGTATTTCTAGCTCCTTTGCAAGAGCTTTTAAGTTTCTAGAAATTGTAGATATTTCCTGTTCCCTGTTTCCTGTTTTTTGAGATGAACCAACAGTCATCAATTGAAGATAATCTAGAACTATTAATTTAATGCCATATTGAGAAGATAATCTTCTTGCTTTCGCTCTTAAGTCAAAAATTGACAAAGAAGGTGTATCATCAATATATAGAGGAGCACTTTCTAAGTTAGAAACTTTTACGTTTAGCTGTTCCCACTCAAATTTTTCTAACTTTCCAGTTCTCAATTTTTCAGAGTTAAGTCCAGTTTCAGAGGAAATCAATCTAGTAATGAGCTGAATTGCTGACATTTCTAGAGAGAAAAATGCTACAGGAATATTATTCTCTACAGAAATATTTCTAGCCATTGAAAGAGTAAAAGCTGTTTTACCCATTCCTGGTCTAGCTGCTATAATTATTAAATCACTTTCTTGCCATCCTGATGTAAGTTTATCAATTTCATGGAAACCAGAAGGAATTCCACTAAGTCCCTCTTTTTTTGATATTTCTTCAATTTTTGCTTTGGCTAGACTTACTAAACTTTCGGCGGTTTGAGAATTCTTTTTAAGATTACCTTGAGATATATCGTAAATTTTAGATTCTGCTGCATCTAATAAATCAAAAACATCACTTGTTTCATCATAAGAATTTTCAATTATTTCATTTGAAATTTCTATAAGTCTTCTTTGAATATATTTTTGAAGAATAATTCTTGAATGAAATTCAATATGAGCTGAAGAAGAAACTTTCTGGGTTAAGCCAATTAAATAAACATCTCCACCTATAAATGAGAGTTTAGAATCTTTTTTTAGTTGATAAGAAACAGTTTTTAGATCAATGGGCTCTTGTTTTTCAAATAAACTAATAATTGCTTCAAAAATAGCTTTGTGAGTATCTTTATAGAAGACGTCAGAATGTAAAATATCAATAACTTCATCAACACCTTTTTTATCAATCATCATAGCTCCTAGAACAATCTCTTCCAAATCAATAGCTTGAGGTGGAATTTTTCCTTTTTGAAGTGAATATAAGGATCCCGAATTTGATTTATTAGATGAACTAAGGTTAGTAACAGTCTTCATAGTACTAACTTATTAAATCATTAAATAAAATGAATTAATCTAAAAAGATAAGAGATAACAATTAAATGTTAATAAGTGTGAGAAAACTGTTGATAGAGAGATTTTAATCAGAAAAAACTCCCATAGAAATGTATCTGTCTGATCTTTTCTTGAGTAAAGATGATACTGATAAAGATTTAAGTTCTTTAAATGATTCTAAAATTTCATTTTTTACTGTGTTAAAAACTTTTTCTCTATTTTGATGAGCACCACCTAGGGGTTCTTTAATAATTTTATCAATCAACTTATTTTTTTTCATGTCCTGTGGAGTGAGTTTAAGCGCTTCTGCTGCTTTTTCCTTATAATCCCAGCTTCTCCATAAAATTGACGAACACGATTCAGGTGAAATCACTGAATACCAGGTATTTTCTAACATCATTACTTTATCTCCAATTCCAATTCCGAGAGCTCCTCCGGATGCACCCTCTCCTATCACAATACAAATAATTTGTGTTTTCAGAGAAAACATTTCAAATAAATTTCTTGCAATTGCTTCTGCCTGTCCTTTTTCCTCAGCCTCAATACCTGGATATGCTCCTGGTGTATCTATCAAAGTGATAATCGGAATTTTAAATTTTTCAGCTGACTTCATAAGTCTAAGAGCTTTTCTGTATCCCTCTGGGTTAGCCATTCCAAAATTTCTATACTGTCTAGTTTTTATATTGTTTCCTTTCTGCTGTCCAATAAACATGAAAGATTGATTATTGATTTTTCCTAGTCCACCAATCATAGCTTTGTCATCCGAAATATTTCTGTCACCGTGTAGCTCTAGAAAATTACCATCAGTTAATGCATTGATATAATCTAGCGTGTAAGGTCTTGAAGGGTGTCTAGATAATTGTACCCTTTGCCATGGGGTAAGATTTGAATAGATATCTTTTTTTGTTTGTTCAATCTTTGCTTTAAGATTTTTGTAAGTATCTTTTACATCAACCTTACTTTCATTACGTATTTCATTACACTTTTCAAGTTGATCCTCTAATTCTTTAAGAGGCAATTCAAAATCTAAATACTCCATTAATAAAGTTTAGCTAAAATTAAAGTATTCATCACTTTCTTACAACTTTGATAATGTATAATGTTACAAAAAGAAATAAAAAGTTGGGTAGCCAAGCTCCAATATTTGGATTTATTTCAGATTTAGAAACCAAAACTGAAAACAGTTTGTCAAAAAAAATAAAAATAAAAGCTAGAATTATTCCGACGGCTAAATTTAAACCAATACCCCCTCTTTTTTTAGTTGAAGCTACTGCTACAGCCAGAATTGTTAATATCAATACGGTTATTGGTAAAGTATAGCGCTTATTCCGCTCTAAAATATGGCTTGATAAAAGTGGTGAGCCACTAGCTCTTTCCAAATCTATAAATTTATTTAACTCAAAAAGATTTAAGGTCTTAGCTTGATAAGTAACAGGGGATAAATCATCAATTTTAAAATTAAATACAGTGTCAAGAATCTTTTTTGTGTATATAAATTCTAGATCGTTATTATATGATCTTTTAAAGTAATCAGTTAATCTATATATACTATCCTCCTCAACCCATCTAATATTTCTTGCAAAAAGTTTTTCTTTTAAAACGTTATCTTCAAAGACTTCATACGAAAAATTATATGCTTGTGCCCTAGTTGGGTTGTAAGAACTTACATATATAAAATCATTGTCACCGATTTGCTTATAAAGTTTTGTAACATTCCTATCTTTTTTATTCTTACTTAAATATTGGTACTGAAATTCATTAAAGCTTTTGTTCTTTTCAGGAACTACAAACATTCCTGAATAAAATGTAATAAGAGAAATAAGTAATCCAGAAATTAAAAATGGTTGCAAATATCTTTTAAATGATATGCCAGAACTCAAAATAGCAATCACCTCAGAATTACTAGAAAGTTTTGAAGTAAACCAAATAACAGATAAAAAAACGAATATCGGAACTAAAAAATATCCATAATACCATATAAAATCTGAATAATATTCAAGTATTTGATTAAAACTTAAATCGTGTTCTTTAAACTTGTCAACTTTTTCAGAAACATCTACAAGAATACCTATTGGAATAAATAATAAAAACATAGTTAAAAATGTTTTTATAAACTTTTTTATTATATATATATCAATAATTTTCATTATATCCTCTGATCCAGTTTCTTTATAATTTTATTTTTCCAAGATAGAAAATTATCTTTTTTAATTTCTTCTTTAGCTTTTTCAATAATCCATTTATAAAAACCTAAGTTATGTATTGTGGCAATCTGTTTTCCTAAATTTTCATTTATTGAAAATAAATGTCTTAAATATGCTTTGGTATAGGAATTATCTACAAAAGTTTTTCCATTAGGATCAATTATAGTATGGTCATTTTTCCATTTTTCATTCTTTATGTTGATTGTACCTTCAGAGGTAAAAAGCATTCCATTCCTTGCATTTCTTGTTGGCATAACACAATCAAACATATCTATACCCAGACTGATGTTTTCAATTAAATTTCCAGGTGTTCCAACACCCATCAGGTATCTGGGTTTTTGCTTTGGAAGAATACCACAAACAACTTCTGAAATTTCATACATTATCTCATGAGGTTCACCAACTGACAACCCCCCTATAGCATTACCTGGTAAGTCTTTTGACGAAATAAATTTTGCTGATTCCACTCTCAAATCTTTATGCATTCCACCTTGAACTATTGGAAATAAAACCTGGTTGTGAGAATATTTACTTTTTGTTTCATTAAATCTATTTATACACCTATCTAACCATTCATGTGTCAATTGCATAGAGGATCGAGCATAAGATTTTTCACAAGGATATGGTGTACACTCATCAAATGCCATTATAATGTCAGCACCAATTGATCTCTGTATATCAACAGCTTTCTCAGGATTAAAGAAATGGTATGACCCATCAATATGTGACTTAAACTTAACTCCTTCTTCATTAATTTTTCTGTTATTTGACAGAGAATAAACTTGATAGCCTCCACTATCTGTTAAAATATTTTTTTTCCAATTCATAAATTTGTGTATCCCACCAGCATTTTCCAAAATTTCAGTACCAGGCCTTAAGTACAAATGATATGTGTTTGAAAGTATAACATCAGGTGAGATAGTTTCATTAAGATCTTTTACATGTACTCCTTTAATTGCTGCAGACGTAGCAACTGGCATAAAAATAGGTGTCTCAAATTTTCCGTGATAAGTTTGTATTTCACCCAAACGAGCTTTTGAATCTTTATCTTCTTTTATTAATGAAAACTTCATAGAATATCAAATATAATTCATCTATATATTCTATTTCATTAATCTTGTTAATTAAAATTAAAGATTAGTTGATAAGTTTAATTTTATTTTAAGTTGCTTTAAAAAGTTTGAATCTATTTTTGAATTATGAACTATCACCAAAAATTAATTTATCAAATTAGACGCGATATTTTAAGAATGGTAAATGCAGTTAATTCTGGACACCCAGGTGGATCTCTTGGATGCGTTGAGTTTTTTGTAGCACTCTTCTTTAGCGTTATGGATAGAAATAATGAGTTTAGAATGGATGGCATCAATGAGGATATATTTTTTCTTTCTAATGGACATATTTCACCAGTATACTACTCAACTTTATCAAGGGCCGGATACTTCCCTGTAGAAGAACTTAAAACTTTTAGAAAAATTAATTCCAGATTACAAGGACACCCTACAACACACGAAAATCTCCCAGGTGTAAGAATTGCCAGTGGATCTTTGGGACAAGGAATGTCTGTAGCTATTGGTGCTGCTCTTACAAAAAAACTTAATGGAGATGATAAAATTGTTTACAGCCTTCATGGTGACGGAGAATTGCAAGAGGGACAAAATTGGGAAGCCATCATGTTTGCCTCTGCCAACAAAGTAGATAACCTTATATGTACTATTGATTACAATCAAAAACAAATTGATGGTTCTCTAAACGATGTGTTAGATTTAGGAAATTTAGAGCAAAAATTTAAAGCTTTTGATTGGGAAGTCATTTCAAATGTAAATGGAAATAATTACGAAGAAATAGAATCAGCACTCAACAAAGCAAAGACCTTAACTGGAAACGGAAAACCAACTGTAATTATCATGGATACTGAAATGGGTAATGGAGTTGATTTTATGATGGGGACTCACAAATGGCATGGTGTTGCACCAAATGATGAACAATTAGTTGAAGCACTAAAACAAAATCCAGAAACAATTAAAGATTATTAGTATGATTAAGTTTAAAAATACAGGAAATGTAGATACTAGGTCTGGTTTTGGTGAAGGTTTACTGGAACTTGGAAAAGAAAATAAAAATATTGTAGCTCTTTGTGCAGATTTGACCGGATCCCTGAAAATGAATGCATTTAAAGAAAACTTTCCAGAAAGATTTATCCAAGTTGGAATTGCTGAAGCAAATATGATGGGTATAGCGGCAGGCCTAACAATTGGTGGTAAAATACCATATACAGGAACTTTTGCTAATTTTTCGACAGGAAGAGTTTATGATCAAATTAGACAATCTATAGCATATTCTGGAAAAAATGTAAAAATTTGTGCATCTCATGCAGGAATTACTTTGGGTGAAGATGGAGCTACCCACCAAATTTTAGAAGATATCGGATTAATGAAGATGTTACCAGGGATGACAGTTATTAATCCATGTGATTTTAATCAAACAAAAGCTGCAACAAAAGCTATATCAAAGATTAATGGTCCAGTTTATTTAAGGTTTGGTAGACCAAAGGTTCCAAATTTTACGTCTGATTCAATAGATTTTCAAATTGGTAAAGGAATTAAATTGGTTGAAGGTAATGATGTTACTATAATAGCGACTGGACATTTAGTTTGGGAGGCTTTGGAAGCTGCAAAAGAGTTATCGAAAATAGGAACAAGTGCTGAAGTTATTAATATCCATACAATTAAGCCTTTAGACGAAGATATTGTCTTAAAATCAGCTAATAAAACCAAGTGTGTTGTTTCATGCGAAGAACATAATATTATTGGAGGTTTAGGAGAATCTATTTCAAGAGTTTTAGTCAATAATTTTTTATGTCCAATGGAGTTTGTTGGTGTTAATGATAAATTTGGTGAATCAGGTACACCAAGTGAACTTATGGAAAAATATGGTTTAAACTCTAAAAACATTATTGAGAAATGCAAAAAAGTAATTTCAAGAAAAAGCTAATTATATTTAAGGCTTTTTTAATCTTATTTATGATCAGCAGTTCTGCCACTGCTCAAATTGAATTTGGAATTAAAGGTGGATTAAATTTTAATTCTGGTTTAAATGAAACTTATCTAATTGAAGCCTTACAAAGCCAGGGAAAACCTGATGGCGACTTTAATATTTTTGATAAAAAAACTGGTCATTTTTTTGGACTATATTCAAAAATCAAATTTGGTGGGTTTTTCTTACAACCAGAATTCTTATATACAAAGATTAACAGTAAATATGATCTAACATATTCTTGGAATATTATGGGAGAAATTGTTGATGAATTTTCTGAAAACAGAATTCAAATCCCAGTGACTGTTGGAATTGATTTATTACAAGGAAAATTAAGTTTTTTTGGAGGTCCAGCCTTTAATTTCATTTCTGATGTATATTTCACTGAGAATAATGAAAATCAGTCAATTGCTGATTTATATGAAAAATCACTCATTACACTACAGTACGGCATGTCTTTAAATTTTGGAAAACTCGGTTTTGATTTTAGGATTAATAGAGGTTTTGGAGAAAAAGAAATTGTTTACGTTGAAAAAGTTTTGGGAGGAAATAAAAATCAGATTGTGCGAACAGACGGACTGATGACTATGTTGTCAGCAAAATATAGGTTTTAGTTATCCGGGTCTAAATAATCTGGAACACCATCACCGTCAGCATCATCAATAACTCCATCATTATTCTTGTCTAATTCGTCTTTTGTTAAGACTCCATCACCATCATCATCATTATCTCTATAATTAGCAAAGCCGTCTGAGTCTGTATCATCATTCTCAAAATCTCTATCACCATCCACATCTTCATTAATAGTTAAGACACTATCATTATCATGATCAGTAACATTAATTGTCATCATATCAACAGAGAATATTAAAGGAGAATATGCTGGAATAATTGAAGTGCCGTTTTGAAAGTAACCTAGACCTGATGGCATGATAACGAATCCTATACCAAAATTTTTGAACTCATAAGTCCCGTCATTATTTATTATAATTTCACCTCTTTTTAAATTTGGAATAAACTCCTTAAAACCTTTAACTAGATTCTTTGCTTCAAGCCAAACAGGTGTTTTTCTAGAATCAAAAGTTTTATTATTAAATAAAAACCCCTTATAAGAAACATAAATTGAATCAGCAATAGTTGGATTAGATCCAGAACCTTCTCTAATTACATGATAATATAAGTTGTGTTTAATTATATTGTCGTTCTCATCTTTAACGTCTATTTCAATAGTTGTGACTTGGTCATATAATGAAGTTTTTGATGCATTATCTCCAGCAATAGTATCAATTATAAACTCTGTGGTTTCGTTTGGATTAAGGTTTACAAAATCTTCGTAGTTGTAGAAATGAGTTTGCATAAATTCAATTATCGAATCATTTTCAACAATGTATTGTTCAGCCATATCTCGTGGTGGTTCAACATTATCTTCTTCAGAATCTTTCTTACAAGAAAAAAATATTAGTGATATGGAAAGAATTAAAAAATGTGATTTATTAATTTTAATCAAAGTGAACATTTTTAAACAGGCGCAAGATACAATTTTCTAAATATTTTATGTTAGATTTATAATGATATTTCATATGAAAAAACAAGTATTAGATTTCGAAAAAATAAGTAGAATTTGCGGAAGACTTGCCTATCAAATTCTTGAAAATAACATTAATGAAGATGAAATCCTTTTAGTTGGGATTAAAGAAAAAGGATATGAAATAGCAAAAATAATTGAGAAAAAACTAAAGGATATTACTTCAATTAAAGTACACTTAAAATCAATAACGATAGATAAAAAAAATCCAAATCAAATATCTGAATTTGACATTAATTTCAATCAAATGCCAAAAAGTGTTTATTTAGTTGATGATGTTCTCAACACAGGTAAAACACTCATGTTTGTTGTAAACTCGCTTCTGAAGTATGATTTTAATCTGATAAAAACTCTTGTTTTGATAGATAGAAATCACAAAAGATATCCAATAAAAGTAGATTTTAAAGGCATCTCTCTTTCCACAAATCTAGACGATACTGTTAAATTAATTTCAGAAAATAAAAATTTGGAGGCAGTTTTAGTTTAAAAGAGACAAAATCTCTTTAACTACATTTTTAGAGTCGTTTCTGTTAGATGTTATTGAGTGAGTTGCCAGAGAGTAAAATGGTCTTCTTTCAAAATAATGTTTATTAATAAATTCTTTCATTTCATCTATTGTGTCAATTGAAGAAATAAGTGGTCTTTTGTCTTTTTTCTTAAATAATCTTTCGGAAAGTATTTCAGATTTTACATCAATAAAAAAAACATTTGTTGTGTAAGAAAGAATCAGATTCATATTATCATGATAACATGGCGTCCCTCCACCTAAAGAAAGAACACAATTCTTATAATTACTTAACACAGAATTCAATTCAGAATTCTCTATAGTTCTAAATTTAATTTCACCTAAATCATTAAATATTTGACTAATTGACTTTGAATATTTTTTTTCAATAACACTATCTAAGTCTACGAATTTTACATTCAATTTTTGTGAAAGCTTCTTTCCTACAGAACTCTTTCCACAACCCATATAACCAATCAAAACGATAACTGAATTATCACTCATAAATGTGAAAAATATTATTAAACAAATTTATGAGAAATAATCTTTGAATAATATATTAATGGTCCTATATTTGCAGGCGTTGAAATTAGACCTGGTAGCTCAGTTGGTAGAGCATCTCCCTTTTAAGGAGAGGGTCCTGGGTTCGAGCCCCAGCCAGGTCACTTCTCTAGCGCACGTGGCGGAATTGGTAGACGCGCTAGGTTGAGGGCCTAGTGGGAAGTTTTCCCTTGGAGGTTCGATTCCTCTCGTGTGCACAATCTTTTTTTAATATAGTGAGTAAACAAATTTTTATCATTGGCTCAGGGTTCTCCTCTTTATCTGCAGCTTGCTATTTGTCTAAAAAAGGATATAATGTTTCTGTTTTTGAAAAAAATAAAAATTTTGGTGGTAGAGCTAGACAGTTTGAGTCGGATGGATTTACATTTGATATGGGACCTAGCTGGTATTGGATGCCTGATGTTTTTGAAAGATTTTTCAATGATTTCGGTAAAAAGGTTTCAGATCTATATGAGCTTAAAAAATTAAATCCAGCATACAGAGTAGTTTTCGATAAAAATTCTCAGTTTGAAATTGAAGATAACATTAATTCAATAGTCAAATTATTCGAAAAGCACGAAAAAGGTAGTGGAAAGAAATTAGAGTCATTTATGAAAGAGGCTAAAGATAATTATGACTTAGCTGTGACCAATATGCTTTATAAAATGCCTGGTTTATCTCCTCTAGAATTAGTGAATTCGAAAACTATCGCAAAAGCCAATTTATTTCTTACTAATATTAAAAAGCAAATTGAAAAAAGATTTAAAAATCATAAACTGAGATCTATTTTACAGTTTCCAGTTCTATTTCTTGGAGCTAAACCATCCAATACACCGGCATTCTATAATTTCATGAATTATGCTGATTTTGGTTTGGGAACTTGGCAACCAAAAAATGGATTTTTTGATGTTGTAAAAGCAATGATTAAAGTTGCCAAAGAAAATGGTGTAAAATTTTATAATAATTCAAATATTGAGAAAATTGAAGTTCAAAATGGTAAGGTATATGGTATTTCAATTAATAATAAAATTCATAAATGTGACATACTTATTTCAGGTGCTGATTATGCTCATACTGAAAAATTACTTCCCAAAGAACTTAGGCAGTATTCTGATAAGTATTGGGATACTAGAACCTGGTCACCATCATCCCTACTTTTTTACATAGGACTGAATAAAAAAATAAATAATTTAAATCACCATAACCTATTTTTTGATACTGATTTTGATAAGCATGCTGATGAAATTTACTCAAATCCAAAGTGGCCTGAATCTCCGTTATTTTATCT
>Ga0208127_1000341_pt1 | contig 23767 bp, 21 predicted proteins | sample ETNtaG_6_FD_185751 | JGI IMG/M metagenome (GOLD analysis project Ga0208127, IMG submission 185751) | Marine microbial and viral communities from oxygen minimum zone, Eastern Pacific Ocean - ETNP201306SV45 (SPAdes) (version 2) | ecosystem: Environmental > Aquatic > Marine > Oceanic ... | reverse complement strand
CCAAAGGGTAAGAAGGGAACTTCAGCAAACGTCTGGGGTGACATGTTCATGAGCAACGAGCCACTTCATGACAAGATGGCAAAGGATGGCCAAGGACACTATCTGAACTTGCTCCGATTGTGCTACCATTGGAGCAATGATAAGTCCAAGGATATTCACGGCCTTTGATTAAACAAGGTTCGAAAGCCAGATGACAAGCGTCATCGGCGAATAAGGTGTCATCAAGTAGATGATAATTGGTGAAAGGAAGATCAAGAAGAGGCCCCACCAAACACCATTGTTCCAATCTTTGACTTTCACACCATCAAGTGGCCCAAAGGGAAGCATGTTGAACAAGCCGAGAATGATGTTTGCACCAATCCAATAGAGTACAATGTCGTAGATCATCGCTTGCCAAACAAATGCCCCATCCACTAGATAAGCCATCGTGCTGTAATCTTGAGCGTTTGTCAGCATGAAGAGGAGTGCTCCTAGTGGTATACCGATAACAAATAATCCAAGATTAACAAGTGGGCCTGCGATAGCGATGTGGCCGTTTTGACGACGTGTTACTAGACCTGCAACCATCACTGCTCCAGGCGCCATGAAAAGGACGCCAAGGAAAAGTGCGATGAGTACGCCAATCTGCAAACCCTTTGGATCTGCTCGGAATTCCGCCCAACACCCGTTTTTCTTTGCAATGATTTTGTGACCTATTTCATGGAGTACAAATGCAGGGCCAACTGCGATGAGCATAATTGGCATGGATATGAGAATCTGAAGGAGCCATGATGAGGTGCCATTCTGGGAAAGACCTCCAAGGCCGCCCGCACTCATGAATCCTAAAGCAAGAGTGAATGCTGCTGTAGCATAGAGAAGGTGTTTCTTTTCTTCTTCACTAAAGTGCCAAATCCCACCTTTGTGCAATTTCGGTTGTGATTGAGACATAACCCGAAAGAAACTGTTCATTGGAGAAGTTCGAGGAACACTTTGTCCAGCATGGACTCGGTGTATCTTCTGTTGAGTTCCATAGAATGGACTTGGTTCGAGAATATCCGCTCTTGGGTCTCGAGCCATGTTGTTCTCAAACGTTGGTCTTCTTTCAATGCTCGCTCGCGTCATACGAGACTTCATGTGTTTGAACAACGAGGATAGGTTGAGCAATCATGTCGATGCCAAGGCGAGCTATGAAAGACATGGGATTGGAGGCTTGCTGTTTACGTTGTGATGAACCGGATCAAAAAGGAAGTTCAAGATGTAAGAAGTGTATTGGCCATCATATGAAAATTCGAGAAGAGATTGCGAAAGCATCGCCTGATGATCCATTGTATCAATTTGCAAAAGAACTCCTAGCGATGATCGTCGCGCCTCATCGCTATGATAACGATCCAGTGCATGGTCCATATTTGGAAGAACAGCAACTGCTTGCTGCAGTATATTTACCGAAGGGTAAAGAACAAACAGAAAAGGATGTTTTCGAAATTTTTGAGACTCAAAAAAATATTACGAAACCGAACATTATCCAAAATATTGCAAATAAAAATAAATGGAAAGATCAACCACCAGACCCAAAATCTGCACAGCGTATTGGCGAGGAAGCCTGGAAAGTGGATGAGATTGATGTTGAGCAATATCACTCTGGTCGGACAATACCGAGTCAGGAGATTCGTCCAGTAGACAGGTCAGATCGTAAAGGAGAGGATGTAGAAATGGTTGCTCGAACGAATATTAAAGCACAACGTGACCATGTTGATGATGAAATTCTCGAGATTATTGAAAATGAGGAATTACATCAGCGAAAATCCAGAGAAGAAAATTGGGATTCTGCAGTTTCGGATGTTTTGGATATGTTAAATGATGAAGATTAAATAAAATATATTTCATTAGTAATTATTTTAAAATTATTTTGTTTAATTATTCTGTGAGTTTATACGAAACTCTTTGTGTCCCTTTCCCTTTCGATTTTTTACCAATAAATTCTAGACCTTTAATTTCGGAAATATTTCGAACATGTGTTCCTGCACAGGGACAAAGGTCTTGTTGATCGCCAATTGTTATCACGCGTAAGTCGTTGATAAATGAAGGGAGTAAGTCCATGTTTGTACGATCTTCTGGCATAATTGCATTAATTTCATTCCGTGTCATTTGAGAATCTGTAACTTCAAGACCTTGTTGTATTTGTTCGTTCACTGCTTCTTGGAGATCAAATAGCATCTCTTCAGTAAATTGAATTGGTTTGAAATCAATCCGTGATTTTTCAGTATGAATTTGATTTCCGACAGTGCGAACACCGTCAAACATCTCGTACGCAATCCCACTAACAAGATGTTGGGCAGTATGCATTCTCATGTGAGCGTAGCGTCGATCAAAATCAATTTTTCCTTGGACTTCATCACCTACATCGAGTTCAAAAATATCCTCAATTGTGTGATAAATCGAACCTCGGCCTCGAACTTCAACAACATCCATTTGACCATTTGGCCCCTCAAGTGTTCCAAGGTCCCAATTTTGACCGCCTCCAAGTGGGTAGAAGAGTGTTTGATCAAGAACTACTTTATTCTCTTCAATTGCAAGAACTTTAGCTGAAAATTCACTATGATATGCTGCTTCAATTGATTCGAGATAGAGTTTTTTTGTTTCCATATTTACACCTCATTCCATAAATCCATACCCGATTGAAATCGTTGACTACAATCCCATAATGCATGGTTGATTGGTAACATTGTAGAAATAATTTCAATCGTTTTTCGATTGTCTGAAGAGTGATCACCAACATACCAAGATTCTGATAACCCATCTTGGCGATGAATCTGATAGATTGAATCTTCAAAATTTTGGCTTTGATTTTTCAAATGAACATAACCTGTAGCTTCTTTTCGTTCAATATTGTATGAAGATGTTGCTTCAGATATTTCATGTGGCTTCGCCCAAGGTATCCAGGTGTCTTGGGTTGTATCAATGAGTTTATCATAAATTTTTGAATTGGAAAACTGACCAGCTCCGATGAAATGAACATTGAATCGACCATTCTCTGTTTTCTCTGAAACAATACGAGTTCGATGACAAAATTGTACACCTAATTTTGCCAACTCAATATTCATTCCTTTCATAATCCATTCATGGCGAAATGCTGAATCTGTTCCTTCGAATCCTTGATCTGTTGAAAATGAAAGTGGAATTGATTCACGGCTGAGAAGAACACTTGGCCAGACATTTGGAAGACCAAATTCAATTGCATGGTCGACAATATGCACTTCATGACCTTCGTTCAATGCAGAATAAGCGCACCCATATGCAACGATCCCTGCACCAACGATGAGGATTTTCACAATCTCACCTCGTTTCAATCAGCAAAGCATCAACTGGACAACTAGGAAGACATAATTCACAATATGTGCATTGAGATTGTTCAACGATAGCAAGCAATCCTTCCATCGATAATGCATTGGTTGGACATAGACCTATACATGCTCCACACCCATAGCACAGATCTTCATTCACAATAAAATGAAGAGAAGCCATATTTGTTCCAGTGGACACTTCCATATTTCACCTTCCATGAATAATTCTCAATAATCATAAAAATTTTTTCGAATTGAAACAATTTTTGTGAAAAAAAATATCGAACAACATGCTATCTGCACACCCCTCTATTTCCATTGGAAGACAATTGTATCATTTCATAGAATCAACAAAGCAACGAAATAACAAAAATCAACAATAGCCAATCGTATTTTATCGCGTAGGGTGTATATTGTTATTGGTTAATTATCATGATTGATCATTCTAAATCAATCAAAAAAACTTCCACTGGAAATAGAGGGGTGTGACCCACAAGTTCATTCATGGCGTATCTTTGGAAACATCATGGTCGTGTATGCTCCAGGACGAACATCTCAATATCCTGAGATACCTCCAGAACGAGGATTACGATATCATTACCTTGGAGGAGGCAATGAGGTAGGAAATGTTGGAATTGTTCTCGAAGATCCTTCTTCCAATCGTTTGTTATTGGATTATGGAATAGCTCCAACAAAACCTCCTCGATATCCCAATGAAGCCCCACATGTCTCCAACGCTATTATCACGCATTCTCATATTGATCACCTTGGTATGGTACCTTGGCTTGCATCAAATCATAATACAAAATTACACGGAACTGAACTTACTGCAGCAATATCAGAAATGATGTGGTATGATTGTCATAAAGTATCTTCAATTGAAGGATATCCTCTACCATGGGATAAACGCGATATTGATCTTGCTCTTTCCGCATGGGAAACACATTCTTTCAATAAACCGTGGATGCAAGACGATTGGAAGTTAGAACTTCACGGGGCAGGACATATCCCTGGTGCGGCCATGCTGCATGTTGAAACCCCAACCAAAACCGTTCTTTTCTCAGGAGATTTTGACACTCGAGACTCCCAGTTAACCGTTGGTGCAAAACCTGTCAAATCCGATGTTTTATTCGTTGAAGGAACGTATGGAGGACGTGACCATCCTCCAAAACAAGAAGAGAATGAACGATTTATTGAGCGAGTGGTTGAGGTTACTGATCGAGGTGGAACCGCACTTGTCCCAGCCTTTGCCAATGGGCGTACCCAAGACGTTGTTATGCTACTTCACAAACATCTCCCAGAGTTGAATGTCCATGTTGATGGGATGGGAAAACGTGTGGCTAAATTGCAAATGGAACATCCAGAAACCCTTCGCGATCCAACAGCTCTTGAATCAGCATGGCGTTGGTGTCGTCGCGTTTCAAGCAAATCAGATCGAAAGAAAGCGTTGGATGCAGATGTAATTGTTTCAACATCAGGAATGCTGGATGGTGGTCCTTCTATTTGGTATCTTAATCGACTTCGCCATAACCCAAAAAATGCGATTTTACTCACAGGCTATCAAGCTCGTAACACAGGTGGTCGCCGTTTACTTGAAGAACGACGAATTCCAATTTTTGGAAAAATCTCATCGATCGATCTTGAAGTCGATCAATACTCCTTTTCAACACATGCCGGCCACCAAGAAATCGTTGATTTCGCCGCACAATGTCAAGCAGAAGATGTTGTCATTTACCATTCCGACCCAACCATAGCACGGCCCCCACTCGCTGATGCACTTGAGGCAAATGGACATCAAGTTCATACCCCAGAAAATGGAATTTCGGGTATTTTGGACTGATTCAATCAGCCGAAGGGGTTGAATACATCAACCTAAAGCGGTAGTCGATAGCATGGCGGAGAAAGCACCAGGTGGAAAGAAGCGCCGAAGAAAGCGTAAGTTGCGATTAACACTCCGCCAAAACAAGATCAAAAAAGCCGACACCTATACCGATTCTTTAGGATGGTCCACCGATGTTGGCCGAACACTTGAGGATGCTCCAAAAGCACAGGAGCCAGAAACACTCAACATCCAATGCGATATGTGTGGATCGATGCTAAAGATTCGTAAACCAAAACGAGCGAGATATACAGTTACATGCACATATCCAGAATGCGGAAATGTCATGTCGTTTGATTAAAATGAATCGACTTTGTATAGCGATTATCATACTCATTCTTCCTTCCCTTCAGGGGTGTTTACAAGTTGAAGAAGAATCTGATACAACAATTCGTTTAGCAACTACAACCTCTCTTCGAGACTCGGGTCTCTTAGATGAACTTCTATCAGATTTTTCTGAATCATCGAATATTGAAGTTGACGTTATCGCTGTCGGATCTGGTGCAGCAATGTCGCTTGCAGAAAATGATGATGTTGACGTTCTCATCGTTCATGATCCAATCCGTGAATTCGAATTTATCGAAAATGGTTTTGCAGAAAACCGAACAACCTTTGCCTGGAATCGCTTTGTTCTCCTCGGCCCAGAAAACCACTCTTATTCTCTTTTTGAAACACTAAACTGGATTGTTGAAAACGACCACTGTTTTGTTTCACGTGGTGATGAATCCGGAACACATCAGAAAGAACAAGAAATATGGAGACTTCTTTCCAACCAATCAGAATTTGATTTCACTGAGGATAATTTAGGGTTCCATCCGATATGGGATGGATACCAATCCATCGGACAAGGTATGGGAGCTGCCATTACAATTTCGAATGAGTTGGAGTGTTGGACATTATCAGATCGGGGTACAGCATTGTATCGTCAAGGAAATACAAATCTTATCATTCACGAATTTAATGAATCAATTCTTATCAATCCATATTCGATCTTATTGATGGATAATGAACACAATTTACAAACAGTTGCTTTACGAGATTATCTCCTTTCATCTGCAGACCGTATCGATAACTATACTGTAAACAATGAAACACTGTTCAACAGTGGAGAGCCACCGAATTAACCAATTCGCTGCCCATCTCGAATTTCTTGGGCGATTTCATGATGTTCATCGATGAATGCTCCATTATCAATATACAGAATTCGATCTGCTAACCGCTTCGCTTGCGCTGGGTTGTGTGTTGCAAATAGTATACAACCACCCCGATCTTTAACCACCCGCATTTGCTCTTCAATTTGTTCTATTGAACGACCATCAAGTTCTGAAGTCACCTCATCCAAGATGAGTATTTTCCGATTCATCGACAATGCTCTCAAGAAGGCTAATCGCTGAATTTCTCCTCCCGATAGCGTGTCAGTACGCTGACCTCCCCTTTCTTCAAAATCACAGAGCGATGCAAAAAATCTTCCAGCATTTACTAGTTGATCATGTAGTTTGGAAGGAAGTTCCAATTCCATTGCAACCGTATCCATCACCAACACAGGATTTTGAGAGACATAAGCAAGATCATGATCATAAGCACTTACTGAATTTTCCAATCCAATCATGGCCCTCAACAGTGTTGATTTTCCAGAACCCGACTCTCCCATTAAGGCGACAATCTCACCTCCAGAAATCTCTAATGAACAAGAATCAATAATTTTCATTCCATCCTTTTCAACCGTTAAATTCTGCCAATGAGCGACAAAGGGCTCGAAGGTTTGAGTAACTACTTCATCTTCTCCCAATGACCGCTGTTCAAAAAAGCGCACAAACTGGATCAATTGAAGACAAAAGGCGGTGAGAAGAGAGATGGTCAGCAAGACCAATCCTAACTGCAAAGCGACATCGAGGCGTCCAATACTTGTCTCAAGTACAACACTTGTCGTCAACACCCGCGTCTTTCCGGCAATGTTTCCACCAACCATCATCACCGCACCAACTTCTGCAATTGCGCGCCCAAATCCAAGCAATACAGCATTTGTAATACCTCTTCGAGCACAATACATTTCGAGAAGCATTCGTTGTCGTCGATTTGCATTCATTACCCGAAAAACATCGCGTTTTTCTGATGATACGCGTTCAAGTGCTGTCCAAGAAACACCAAGAATAAGTGGGAAAATAAGCAATGTCTGAGCTACGATCATCCCTTGGATTGTGAACAACCAATTCAACGAACCAAAGACACCATCCTTACTCAAAACAATGTATACTGCAACTCCAACCACCACTGGTGGCAAACCATACAATGCTTGAGTAATCACGCGCAAGAATGGCTTTATTCTCCAATTTACATTGGCGAGAACCATCGCTGTAAAGATGCCAAAAAACCCTGCAATAACTGTCGCAGACCCACTTGTTACAAGGGTCCGAATGACCACATCCCAAAGGTTAGTAGAATCAACCACATCATGGCGAAGCAAGACAAACCTTTGAGTTTGGCGAAGGAAGCCACTGGAGCAGGGAGTGAATTCATGAAAGAAATTCCATACTATCTTCCTCTTGATGAGGCTATTTCACTCGCCTTACAACACAAACTCTCCTGTCAAGTAGAAAACATAGCATTGGATGATGCACATCAACGAATTCTTGCAGAAGATCTACGATCAAAAGTTAATGATCCACCCTTTGATAATTCAGCGATGGATGGATTCGCTGTTCAATTTAGCGATACAGGACAAGCACCAACAACACTTGACATTGTTGCAGTATCTCAGGCAGCAGCAGGTGATGAAAATCTTTCAATCACTTCAGGACAAGCCGTTCGAATTATGACAGGAGCGCCAATTCCGTCGGGAGCAGATGCAATTATTCCAATCGAAGCGTGTTCAATCAACAACAACCAAGTAACCTTGAATCAACCATCAAAACCACACTTCATCCGAAAATGTGGAGAAAACATTAGTGAAAACGAAGTAGGTCTCAAGAAGGGAACGTACCTCACACCTCAAGCAATTTCCATGTGTGCAACAATGGGTTATGCGACCATACCAGTGATTCAACGATTGAAAATAGGCATCATTTCAACCGGGGACGAACTCAAATCCCCTGGTACAGATCTTGCTTACGGTGAAATCTACGAATCAAACTCATATGGAATTAGTGGACTTGTCAAGATGCTTGGGCATACCCCTATTCGCTATCCAGCAGTTCACGATTCAATCGAAGCATTGCGCGAACAATTCGACATTGCAGCAAACGAATGCGATCTTTTCATCACCTCAGGTGGCGTTTCAATGGGAGAATGGGACTATGTCCGAAAACTCATGGAGACTGAAGGTGACCTTGTATTTTGGAGAGTGAAAATACGCCCAGGTTCGCCACCATTGTTTGGACATTGGAATGATACGCCAATGTTTGGATTACCAGGCAATCCAGTGAGCAGTCATGTCGTGTTCCGAATGTTAGTTACTCCATATTTACGCGGCTCCATCGGTACGACGTACCCTCAAGACCAAATCGTCCATGCTCGGCTTCAAACCAAAGTTCGATCCACCACAGATTGTCTTACACTACGCCGTGTAACACTCAAATCAACAACTGACGGATTTCTCGCCGACCAACCCAAACACCAAGGTTCTGGAAACATCGATAGCCTTTCTTCAGCGGATGGCTTAACACTTCTCAAACCAGGCCAGTCAGGGGATGTTGGCGAACAGATCGAGGTTTTACTTCTCTGAGGGTGTTCATCATGAAGAAGAAAGTAGATTCAGAAAACCTTCTTCTCGATATTCTAAAACAGATGCAACCTCAAGCAAGTACGAATGTGTTACGAAAGATGCTAACGAACCAACGAATTTCTGTTGATGATCAAATTATTCATCGTGCTAAACATGTTGTTCAGGAAGGGCAAACAGTTGAAATTCACCCTAAACCAAAAATTTCAATCGAAGAAGAACGTGAGCAACATGCGAAAACGCACGACTTAGAAATTCTCTTTGAAGATGATACACTTCTGGTTGTCAACAAGCCTGCAGGTTTACTTTCAGTTGCTACAGATCGATTGGAGAACAATACACTTCACAACCGATGTGTTGAATACTGTCGAGAGGCAAACAAGAAGAGTTGGTGTTTTATCGTTCATCGCTTGGATAAAGCAACATCAGGGGTTATGGTATTCGCTAAGACAGAGCGTGCAAAAAAGGACTTACAAGACCAATTTGCACAACAAATCGTTCATCGTCATTATGTTGCATTGGTAGAAGGGCAAACAACATCTGGCCAATCAGATCACTATCTTATCGAAGACAAGAACTTACGAGTCTATGTTAGCGAAAAGAAGACCAAACAAAGCAAGCGAGCCATCACATCTTGGGACGTACTTGCATACAGTGAATCGTCAACCCTTCTTAGCGTCGTCATAGAGACTGGACGCCGACATCAAATCCGTGTAGCTCTGGCTGAAAATGGAAACCCTGTGGTTGGTGATAAAATGCATGGCGCCTCGACAAATCTTCACGGAAGGATATGCCTCCACGCTGTAGCACTCGAATTTCTTCATCCAGCGACCGATGACCCTGTCCGATTTGAATCCGAATTCAGTCCTGCTTGGAGGCACGGATTGAAGAACCCTTGACGATACGGTAAAGATGTTCATATGGGGATTAATCAGGATTGGATAACGGTTCGCGGGGCGCGAACACACAATCTCCAGGATATTGATGTTCAATTACCTCGAGGCCAATTTGTTGTGATTTCAGGGGTTTCAGGCTCAGGAAAATCAAGTCTTGCCTTTGATACACTCTATGCAGAGGGGCAGCGAAGGTATGTCGAATCACTTTCTTCCTATGCTCGGCAATTCATTGGGCAGATGAAAAAGGCAGATTGTGATGGGATCGAAGGGCTTTCACCCGCGATTTCCATCGATCAAAAGCAAGGGTCGCACAATCCCCGTTCAACGGTTGCCACCGTTACAGAAATCCAAGACTATCTCCGATTACTCTGGGCAAGAATTGGCAAACCCCATTGTCCTGAATGTGGGAAAGAGGTTGCTCGAAGAACCGTCCAAGAAATCGTCGACGATATTCTTTGGAATTTCGAACAACACACAATCGCAATTTGGAGTCCAGTTGTTCGAGCGAGGAAAGGAACACATGCTGAATTGTTCAAACAATTTGTTGAACAGGGCTACATGAATGGGCGCGTGAATGGACACGATGCTGATTTTGAAAGCCCACCAACACTGGACAAAAATTTCCGTCATGATATCGATGTTCGAATCGACCGATTCCTCCTTTCCAAAGACCGCCGACATCGAACCACTGAAGCCGTAGAGAACGCCCTTCGTCTCGGCGGCGGAGCGCTCGCAGTCACCAGTCTTCGAACTCCAAAAGAAACATTATCATCGGAAGGGATGGAGCGCCCAGAACACTCAGAAGGCACCACGATTTCTTGGTCTGAGGATTTCGCTTGCCCAGAACATGGAGCATTTATGCCTGAACTTTCACCACGCGTCTTTTCCTTCAACTCTCCACTCGGAGCATGCCCTGAATGCCAAGGATTGGGAATTCAGCGCCAATTCAATCCGGATTTAATTATCGATGATACACTTGCAGTATCCAATGGCTGTGTTTTACCTTGGCGCCAATCGATGTCACCAGGATGGTACAAAAAACTCCTTCAACAGGTTTGTGAGCACTATGATATTTCACCAAACATTCCTTTCGGATTATTGGATGAAGATGCCAAGGACATTTTACTTCATGGTTCTGGATCGACAATCATCCATTTCCATTTCGAATCCGATAACGGCTCAGTCTACAAAATGAATCGGCCTTGGGAAGGCATCATCGCACGATTGGAACGAACATATACAGAGACATCATCCGATCGAACCAGAAATCGACTTATCGCTTGTATGACCGATCTTGATTGCCATGCATGTCAAGGAGAAAAACTCAATCCAGCAGCGAGGTTCGTCACTGTAGGAGGCATTCGTCTACCTGAAGTGAGCCGAAGCTCAGTTCACGAAGCATACCAACTCATCAAAGCCCTTCACCCAGAAGCCGACGGCCCCCCTGAGCAATATGCAGATGTCTTGACAGCGCTTGACGATCGCTCACTATTCATCGGCAATGAAATCCTCAAAGAAATAGAAAACCGTCTCGGATTTCTTGAATCAGTCGGCCTTGATTATCTCACATTGGATCGGAAGGCAAACACATTATCGGGCGGAGAAAGCCAGCGAATTCGATTGGCTACACAGATTGGCTCGCGCTTAACAGGCGTGATGTATGTTCTCGACGAACCCTCCATCGGACTCCATCAACGAGATAATGAACGCCTTCTCCAAACGTTACGAGAATTAACGGATTTAGGGAACACACTTCTTGTCGTTGAACACGATGAAGATACATTACGTCAAGCCGACTGGATATGCGATCTTGGTCCAGGAGCAGGGTTGGAAGGAGGGATTGTCGTTGCGAATGGCCCTCCGAATAAAGTGATGAAAGCTAAGGATTCAGTCACGGGCGCATATTTGTCTGGTCGACGTTCAATCAAACCTCCAGCTGAACGAATCGCTCCAAATGGGAAATGGTTGGAAATAAAAAACGCTCAGCACAACAATCTCAGTAACATCGATGTCAACATACCATTGGGTTGCTTCACTTCGATTACAGGTGTTTCAGGATCGGGTAAATCCTCTCTCATTTCTGGTATTCTTTCACCCGCATTACAGCGACATTTACACAATGCTGAGAAATTACCAGGAAAACATTCCAGCATTGAAGGACTCCAAAACGTTGACAAAGCCATCATCATCGACCAATCTCCAATTGGACGCACACCACGTTCGAACCCTGCAACATATACCAAAGTGTTCGATGAAATCCGAAAACTATTCTCAAATACAACACTTGCAAAAGAGCGCGGTTATACACCAGGAACATTCAGTTTTAACGTCAGAGGAGGGCGTTGTGAAGCATGTTCTGGAGCAGGTTCGATCAAATTGGAAATGAACTTCTTACCAGATGTATGGATTGAATGTGATATATGCAATGGAAAACGATACACTCGAGAATGTCTCGAAGTGACATGGAAAGGAAAAACCATTCACGATGTATTGCAGATGCCAGTTGGTGAAGCAGTTTCATTCTTCAAGAACCATAAGAAAATACATCGAACTCTCGAGACACTCAATGCGGTTGGACTCGCCTACATCCGCCTTGGCCAACCTGCAACAACACTTTCTGGAGGCGAAGCACAACGGGTCAAACTTGCAAGCGAATTACGCCGTCCACCACACAAACACACCGTTTACATTCTCGACGAGCCAACGACTGGACTTTCATTTAGCGATGTCCAACTTCTCATCGATGTATTGCTTGAATTACGGGGTAAGGGACATACGGTTATTGTTATCGAACACCATCTTGATGTCGTCAAGTGCAGTGATTACGTCATTGACCTCGGTCCAGAGGGAGGCGATCGTGGAGGACTGATCATTGCAGAAGGAACGCCGGAAGAAGTAGCGAATGTGAGTAGGAGTTATACTGGACAATTCCTCAAATCCATGCTCAATACGGAGTGAACGCTTCCGTAGTGTTCAAAGAGCGTATGTGACGAACTGTGACTAGGTCGGAAGCAATGGCGATGCAGGAAGTCAGAGTCGAGGTCACTCCGTTACAAACGGAGGGAATGCGAGATGTTCTCGGAGATGTTGTACAGCGCCAACTTTTCGCAGATCATAACATCGATGTTGGCAAGGTTCGGAGCATTCGTGGCTATCTCATTCGAAGCCAATACGATGCATCAGATATTGAACCACGTGTGCAAGATATCTTCTCGGACCCAATCATTGAATTCGGAGCAACAAACACATCGCTTCTCGAGGATAAGAACTTCTTTCCAAATGCACCTCCGCTCACCGTAACTGTTGGCTTCAAGCCCGGTGTGACCGACAACCCAGGAGCTGCGGCAAATGATGGCTTCAAGATTCTATTCCCAGATGGAGAATCATCGATTTCAACCTACATTTCTTATGCATTCCTCGAACTTTCAGAAGAGATCGATCATGATTGGCTTGCTTCAACATTGTTCAATGGATTGATTCAGAAGTCGATTCTTACAACAAAAGATCAATTGGAAACAGGCCAAGCAACAAAACTCACATATCCAGATCGGCCCGAAATCGAACGACAAGCCCCTGCGATCATCGATCTTGAAGTCGATGATGAACAATTAGTCAAACTATCAGATGAGGGCCTTCTTGCATTGAATCTCAACGAAATGCAAACGATTCGTGACCATTATCGAGATGAGGCAACGCGTGCAGCACGTGAATCTGCGGGCATTTCGCCAAATGCTCCAACGGATGTAGAACTTGAATGCCTAGCACAGACATGGAGTGAGCATTGTAAACACAAGATTTTTGCAAGCAAAATCCACCATATCGATACTGTAACGAATGAAGACACAATCGTCGATTCGCTGTTCAAGACCCACATCATGAAGCCAACACACGATATGGCGAAGGAGGTTGATTGGCTTCTTTCAGTCTTCCATGATAATTCAGGAGTCATCGCCTGGAACGATGATTGGTCGATTTGCATGAAGGCTGAAACCCACAATTCACCATCAGCCCTCGATCCTTACGGCGGCGCCATGACGGGTATTGTCGGAGTTAATCGAGACATTCTTGGAACAGGTCTAGGGGCTCGTCCGATCGCCAACACGGATGTTTTCTGCTTCGGTCCACCAGATTGGTCTGGTGAATTACCATCTACATTGTTCCACCCATCTCGCGTTCTTCGCGGTGTGCATGCTGGTGTTCGAGTTGGAGGTAATGAATCCGGTATTCCAACAATTAACGGTTCGATAGTCTTTGATGAGCGATACATTGGAAAGCCACTGGTTTATTGTGGTACAGTCGGTTTGATGCCTCGACGACTTGCTGATGGACGCGAATCTCATGAAAAGAACCCAACAGCTGGTGATTTAGTTTACATGGTCGGGGGCAGAGTTGGTTCCGATGGTATCCACGGAGCGACATTTTCCTCACTCGAATTGACGGACGAATCTCCATCAAGTGCTGTTCAAATCGGCGACCCGATCACGCAGAAGAAAATGATGGATATGTTGCTTGAAGCCCGAGACGCTTGCTTGATTACATGCACAACCGACAACGGTGCAGGGGGCCTTTCCTCTTCAATCGGTGAAATGGCAGAGTATACGAACGGCTGTGAGATCGATCTTGGTAAGGTTCCTCTGAAGCAAGAAGGCCTTTCCTCATGGGAGATTCTCGTCTCTGAATCTCAAGAACGAATGACAGTCGCCGTAGCGCCAAAGGACAAAGAAGCGTTTGAAGCACTCGCTCGACTTCACGAAGTGGAAGCGACACCAGTTGCCACCTTTACAGATACTGGTTATTTCCATGTTAAACACGGAGAAGAAACAGTCGCTTACCTCCCGATCACGTTCCTTCATGATGGCGTACCTCAACTTGAGTTGGAATCTGAATGGATTCCCCCACAACACGAGACCTTTGTTCCTCCAAATGACCTTGACCAATCATCGCTTCTGAAAGAGATGCTCGCCCGGCCAAATATTGCTTCAAAAGAAACTTGGGTTCGACAGTACGATCACGAAGTCATTGCACAAACCGCTGTGAAACCTTTCGTCGGTGTTGAACGCGATGGACCTGGTGATGCGGGCCTTATCGCTCCAATACATGGCGATCCGCAAGGCTTGGTCGTTTCTTGTGGAATTGCTCCACGCTATTCGGATATCGATGCTGGGGCTATGGTTGCAGCATCCATCGATGAAGCGGTTCGAAATGCGGTTTGTGTCGGTGTTGATATCGACAAGATGGCCGGACTTGACAATTTCTGTTGGCCCGATCCAATCGAATCTGAAAAGACGCCTGATGGAAAGTTCAAACTTGCACAACTCGTTCGTGCGAACCGTGAACTTGAGCGAGTTTGTCGTGCTTATCGACTTCCTTGCGTTTCTGGAAAAGACTCAATGAAGAACGATTACGGGGTTTGGCCGAACAAGATTTCCATTCCTCCAACCATGTTGTTCTCGCTGTTTGGAAATCAACCAGATGTTCGTAAGACAGCTACATCAAATTTCAAACATCACGGGGAGCGAATATATCTCGTCGGGACAACCTATGAGGAACTCGGTGCTTCTGAAGTATCGTTCCATCTGAAGGAACGAGGCGATGCAGCAGGCATTGGAGGACAAGTCCCCCTTCTTCAAAATCCAGTCGAGCAGTTAGAAGTGTATCGAAAAGTATCCTCATCGATTCAAAATGGATTGATACGTACTGCACATGATTGCAGTGAAGGAGGTTTAGCAATCGCATTGGCAGAAATGTGCATTGGTGGACGATGTGGAGCTGTTATCGACATCGATGGTATTGGCGAAGGTGATGCATTTACTCGATTGTGGAGCGAATCGCTTGGACGAATCGTAGTCTCGGTAGAAGCTGAACATGAACTAGCATTTGTTGAAATGATGGAAGGGGCGGATATTCACTTGATTGGAATGGTTACGGAATCCTCTGAACTTATCGTAGAAGATGGGTATGATGCCATCATTCAAGCAGATGTTGACGAACTCACCACCTCTTGGAAAGAGGCGTTGGATTTGACGGGGGCGATTGAATGAGCCAAGAAGTCAAGGTCTGCGTCCTATTTGGATTTGGAATCAATTGCGATCGAGAGACAGCAGCAGTTTTCGAAATGGTTGGCGCTCAATCGGAGCGAGTGCATGTAAATCTCCTCGTTCAGGGCGAGCGTCACCTCTCAGAATTTGACATTCTAGCAGTTCCAGGCGGCTTCTCTTTTGGTGACCATCTCGGTAGTGGACGACTCCTTGGCAACCGTTTACGGTTTGCTTTGCGCGACCAACTCCAACAATTCGTTAAAGATGGAAAACCGATTATTGGTATCTGCAATGGTTTCCAAGCACTCGTCAAAACAGGTCTACTACCCGGTCCAAATAACGCTTCCATTGAACCAGATTTAGTTCAACGTGCAAGCCTAACACTCAACAATACGGGTCGATATGAAGATCGATGGGTGACATTAGAATTCGATCCCCAGAGTCCATGCATATGGACCAAAAATGTCGAACGAATCGAGTGCCCTGTACGTCATGGTGAAGGAAGATTTGTCATGCCAACATCGGAAGAACTCGATAATCTCAATTCCAATCATCAACTAACAGTTCGTTATGTTGATCCTTTGTCACCACAAGGAGAAGGGATTCAAGATGAACTCCTGCCATTCCCAATGAGTCCAAATGGTAGCATGAGGAATATTGCAGGTATTTGTGATGCAACAGGACTTGTTTTTGGACTCATGCCACACCCTGAAGCGTTTTACAGTATGTGGCTCCATCCTGAGCATACTTCGATGAATATCGGTGATGATTGGGAAGGTGAAGGATTGCAGATATTCCGTAATGCGGTCGAATACGTTCGAAGTCAACGGTGACTGAGAATGGAACGTCGACAAGACATCGATCAATTGAGAGGTCTTGCAATTTTACTCATGGTGATGGTTCATGCAGCAGCGACATGGACCCCCCAGGATGCTTCAACAACATCGTTCTTCGCAATTATAATCGCTGGTTTGGGTGGCTTGGCAGCTCCTCTATTCGTCACCGTGGGTGGTTGGGTAACAGTTCAGTCAACATGGACACTTAGGAAAGCATTCGTTCGTTTCATCTTCTTGATCACGGCACAAATTTTGGTAAATGCATGTGCTCCACACCGATTCGAAATCTTCACTCCAGGCATTCTGTCCTTATTTGCAGTACTGTATCTCTTAGCACCATTTTGGCTTCGACTTGCGAACAATATGGTTACATGGAGCATATTCCTTCTTCTGATTGGTATCATCAACTGGCAATTCTTACCTGGTGATTCTACACTTACATGGATGGATCGAATCAATACATCCGGTATTGGTGAATTACTTTCACATCTCATTCTGACAGGGACATACCCTCTATTTCCTTGGATATTTTTCTCAATTCTTGGTGCTGGATTAAACATCCATGCCCCAAATATTCGACAGAAACTCGCTTACGTAACTGGAAGTTTGTTTTTATGCATCCTGTTTCTCATTCAATCCTTCAGGGATGACATCCCATTCGCCCAACCAACAGGTGCAGCGACGTTAACCTTCTTTCCAGCAAATACACCGTTTCTTGTTGGGGCATTTACAGGCGTTCTTCTCATTTGGATTCTATTTGAGCATCGTCAACCATATCGATCATTGAACAAACTTGGTCGGCTTTCCTTGACACTCTACGTGATTCATTTTATTCCTCTTTATTTCGGATCAAACCTCACGTTATCCTGGAGTGTTGCGGTTCCAACAGTTTTCCTGTTCACGATTGTATGGTGGCCATTAAGCGTATATCATCAAAACAAGTATGCAAAGTACAGTCTTGAATATGCGCTACAACGACTATCAAATCATGGAAAGGAGGGGGCGTAGGACGCCCCCTCCAGTCATGACATGCGTAATCAGTATCGTCCTAGAACAAATCACTCTGCAAGTGCTTCGGCCGCTTTCTTGGCGCCCATCCATGCTACAACACCGAACCCGATCTTGTTTATCATGTCTGCAATGTTGTAAGCGATACCCATCCAGAGTTCGCCTGTTGTTCCTGCTTTGATGATTGCAACATTCGGGCTGAAGAGGTAACCGATCGGATAGATAATCCATCCAACAACGATGAACCATCGTAGAGCATTTGCGCTCCACTTGAGTTCGTCAGCAATCTTGCTGTTGTCAACACCGAGTCCATCGAACCATGGCGTACCGGTTGCGATGATGATCATAACCCAACCCATACCACCGAGAGCGAGGGCAATCCATGCATCCATGAGACCAGCTTCACCAACGTATCCGAATCCAATCATGATGAGTGCACCTGTGAAACAGATGCCCGTGAATCCGAGGCCAGCGAATGTTTTGTCTGTGATGGCGTCCTTGCCTACCAGGCTAGGGAACTTGAGTGCCATGAGTGGAACGGTAATGATCCAGTCCATGTATCGGTACTCGATGGAAACAACTGCGTGCTCGACGTAGACGCCTCGCATGTAGTAATAGTGGAACGCTGCAATACCGACAATCAGTGCTGAGATCGTCATAGTGGTGCGGTGTTCCTTACCAACGTTGGAACGTTCGCTCATGAAGAAGACGAACGCTGCACCCATTGAGATGTATCCAACGAAGAAGAGGAAGAACGTGACAAGTTCGAGACCGTCATTTTTCCCATCATCCAAGAATGGACACTCATCCGCTGCTTTTTCCTCAAGAGTACATTCTGCGGAGGGGTTGATTATTTCCGCAGCTGCTGGCATTGCAACTGCAGTAAGCGATAAAAGCATAACAGCAAGAATGACGCTGTTACGACGATTCAACTTCAGGCTTCGTAGTTTCGATGAGTCTTCATACTGCATGTTCATCAAAGTGGAAGGAATTCGGCGCGAATATATACGTTCGTTTTCGCGTATACACCAAAATTAATTCCCATTTTCACCAGTCTGAACGGACCATAGAGAAGCATATTTACCATTCAAACCAAGCAGTTCTTCATGCGTTCCTTGTTCTTTTAAATTACCATTTTCTAACACTAGAATCCGATCGGAATGCCGGATTGTGGAAAGTCGGTGAGCGACAATAATCGTCGTCCGATTTTGACTGATTTTTGAGATACTCCGCTGCAATGCGGCTTCCGTTTCATTATCGACGGCTGAAGTCGCCTCATCGAGAACCAACAAAGGAGCATCTTTGAGGACCGCTCTCGCGATAGCAATTCGTTGTCGCTGACCACCTGAAAGACGGTATCCACCCTCGCCAACATATGTTTCCCATTTCTTTGGCAACTCTTCGATGAATTCGAATGCTTCAGCAGCATGGGCAGCTTCAATGACTTCTTCATCGGTTGCATCGTTTCGACCATATCGGATGTTTTCTAGAATTGAGGTTGGAAAGAGTGTTACATGTTGAGAGACCAACGCAATGGAACGACGTAGCGACGCTAATGAATACTCGTGAATTCCTTTTTCTCCCCAAATTATCGAACCTGAATTTGGTTCAACGAAACGAAGCAGGAATCGCGTAAACGTTGTTTTTCCAGAACCGGTTGATCCAACAATTCCGACCGTTGAACCAGCAGCAATCTCCACACTAAATCCATCAAATAACGTACTTCGATCAGGATAAGCATAGCCAACATTGTCGAATACAATCGGTGAGCGTTTGGCAACCTCTTCCTCCAATTCATACACTCCATCAACAACCGAAGTTGGTTCATTGAGCAACGATAAAATTCGAACCGATGAAGCCATCGCCCGTTGGTACAGGTCAAATGTTTCACCAAGCCGCGTCAATGGCCAAAGCAATCGCTGCGTCATGAATACGAGAACCGAATATGCTCCAACCGCTAGAACACCATCAAGTGCAAGCCGTCCACCAAGCAAGAGGGTAGCTGTAAATCCAGCAAGAATGGCCATTCGGATTAACGGAACGAATGCGGCCGATAGACGAATTGCAGAACGGTTTGCTTCTCTGTAATCCGTTGAAAGTGATCGAACACGATCAAGCTCCTTCGTTTCATTCGTGAACGATTGAATTGTCGCCATTCCTGTCAAATCGTTTTCGAGTAAGGCATTCAATTGACCAGCAGCTGTACGAACATCTCTGTATCGTACTTCGAGTTTCTTTTGGTATAGGAACGATCCCCACAGAATAATCGGGATTGGTAGAACTGCAAAGAGTGCTATTTCCCATGAAAGGTAAAGGAAGACAGCACCAACGACAATGACCGTTGTTGTAACTTGGAGCAAATCATTCGCACCCTTATCCAAAAACCGTTCAAGCTGATTGACATCATCGTTCATGATCGCTAACAAATCTCCTTTCTGATGCTCATCAAACCATGTCATGGATTGGTTTTGAACATGATCAAAGGTTGTAATTCGTAAGTTATGTTGAACTGTTTGAGCAAGATTTCTCCATAATACTGCATAAAAATACTCGAATAAAGACTCCAATCCCCATATGATGAATGTGGCTACTGCGAGTACAATCAGTTGATTCCAAGGATCGATAATTCCCCACTGGGCGAGCAACGACTCTTCTTTCTGAACAACCACATCGACTGCTACACCGATGAGGAGTGGGGGGGCTAAATCCCAGATCTTGTTCAGTATTGAACAAAGAATTGCTAGGCGAATTTTTCCTTTCGGAGCATCGGAGCGAGAGAGAACGCTTCGAAGAGGCCTCTCAACTTCAACCATGAACAACGCTCCTTCGAAGCGGTATGTCAATTCTTGCTCATGAATCATGAAATTCCTTAACAACTCTCTGCTCCACACTCGATACAACGGGTGCTACAAGATGTGGTTGCATGACGGACAAATGCTTCCAATCAAAGAGGGATATACACAGCATATTACGCTGATTGACCCCGATAAACAATCTCCTGAAGTTGCGGCCCAGCGAGCGTTAATTGCAGTCGAATGCGGAACCTCAGCCATCTTCGTGGGCGGTTCAACAGACACGGGTAGTAACATTGTGGATGCTACATGCGGAGCGATCCAGGAAGCCTTAGAATTGGCCATGTTCGCATCAAGCCAACACCCTGATGCGGATGAAGAAATGTGGAACATTCCCGTCATTCTCTTCCCAGGGGGCGCTCATGCAATGTCTGCCAAGGCAGATGGGATTCTTTTCATGATGCTCATGAACAGTAAGAGTCGCCAATTCCTCATCGGAGAACAACTCATGGGCGCCCCATATATTTCCAAAGCAGGGCTTCAAACCATTCCTACTGGTTACATTGTTTGTGCACCAGGGGGCGCTGTTGGTGAAGTTGGTCAAGCAGAATTGATCGAATCCGAAGATACAGAACTCGTTGCTGCATATTGTCAAACTGCAGAGATGTATGGTTTCTCGACCGTCTATCTGGAAGCGGGTTCAGGAGCATCCTCCCCAGTAAATCTTGATCTTATTCGAACTGCGAAAGCATCCATGAATTGCACGCTTCTCGTTGGAGGAGGAATTCGTACACCAGAACAGATGAAAGCAGCAGCCGATGCTGGAGCCGATTACATCGTTACTGGAACAATTACCGAAGAGTTTGAAGATTTACAACAACTCAAAGAGCGTTTACAATCACTCATCAACGTCCTCTGACTCTTCATCGAAGAGAACAGGGTCGCCACTACCGCCTGGTGAAGGTGGTCGAGTACCATCAACATCCATCCCTTGAGGAAGTTCAGACTCTTCAACGCTTAGATCGACAGTACCGCCTTCTGCAAGATGGCGCATATCATCAGCGGTTGGACTTGATAGACTTCGTTCCACATCTGGACTGTTTGCATATGCTTCTCGCTTTGCTTCTCGGGCATCATGCCCACGCACAAGCGATAGTGAATCAGCAAAGACTCTTCCGACAACTTCTCGGGTACGCTCCCCTCTTCGAACACTGTTGACCTCTTCCAACGCAATATCATTCTGCGATTCAAGTTCACGAATTTCTGCTACACGATCGGTAAGTGCGGCTTCAAGATCGGTGATTGTGAGCGACATTTGTTGAATACGCTCATCTCGTTCAAAGACATCGGTATGCAAGCGACGTTCTCGTCGTCGTAGCGACTCATATTCCCGATTTCGCTCAAGGAGACGGCGCTTCATCTCTTCAATTTGCTCGACGAGGTAATCATGTTCAGCTGAAACAGAACGTGGACCTTGCATAACTCGTTCGAGTTGTTCTTCAAGATCGGCCAGTCGCTTATCACGAGCATCGAGGAGGCCGCGCATTCTATCGGCAATATCTCGCAAACGTTGGCGTTCTTCTTCCAATGCATTGTTTGCAGCAACTTCAGCATCGTATTGAGCCGACTTTTGATCGAGTTGATTCTTGAGAGAGCGAACCTCATCAGCAGTAACGGACGTCAATCCAGCATCAGCGGCCTTCTCCAAGGCTTCGACCATAAGTCCCATTCGACCTTCCATTTCAGCAATTACTTCGTCTTGGGAGACACTTAACGAGCGGAGTTGTTCAACTTCTTCATGAAGGGCATCCTGCTGTTCTTTGGAAAGCGATGCGGATTGAGCATCAAGTTCCTGTCGAGCGTCGTTCAGTAATCGATCAAGATGGACAATACGGGCTTCAGCATCTTTCAATTGCTCTTCAGTTTGATGGAGGCGTTGAATTTCAGGAGCCACTTCGTCTTCTCGCTCCGCTAAATCAAGTTCCAAAACACGTAGACGTTGCTTTATGGTAACAACTTCTTCATTTCTTCGTCCAAGTTCATCCCAAGCGATGAGAACTTCTTCAACAAGTTGGTCCACAGGATAACTTTTCAACATCCCTTCAAGTGCCGCCTTATCGTTTCCAGAACTGGTCGTTTGCCCACGAGAGGCATCAGGATTGGAAGCGCCGAGCGTCATACAAGGGACTATCGCAACTCAACCACTCTTGAACCTTCCCTGTCAATTAGGGCATAAAGAGCCCGATTTTGCAGTAAATTCCCAGAACCAAATCAGTTGATGGATGTGTACATGTCATCAGGCATTTCACCTGCGAGCATGAGTGCTCCTTCAGCGACCTTTTCCAATGGGTTTTCAACACACCAAACGTTGACATCCCCAATATCGGAGATTTCTCGTGCAACACGGTCTGCAAGACCTTCGATGAGTGAACCTCCGCCAGAGAGGATGATGTTGTTTCGAAGAACTGGTTGATATTCTGGATCGGCTTCTGCAACAATTCGCTTGATTGCGTTACCAACCTTTGGAACGAGCATTTCACACGCTTCTTGAATCAAGTCGCCGATATCGACGTTCTGACTCTTTCCATCAACCGAGAGTGAGACTTCGACGGTGCGAACATCGCCGCCAACGTAGGAGGATTCTTCCTTCCACTTGCGAACCATGTCCTTTGTGATTTGAGCACCAGTGAACTTCTTTGCAACGAGGTTCATCAATTCAATATCGAGCCAATCTCCAGCTTCTTGGATGGTGACCTGATCCTCATCGGTTGGGAAGGTTCCGTGAATTCGAGCGATGTCGGTCGTTCCTGCACCAACATCGACGACGATGGATCCGCCAATTTCTCCAATGGCGAAGGCAGTAGCGAATGGTTCGGTAACGACCATGATCGCATTGACTTGCCCACGCAGGGTTGCAACGAGGTTGCTCTTGTCTGTGAATGAAACGTGACTCGGTGAGCAAATAACACCGAATACTTCGTCGAATTCTTCAGGGTCAACTGTTTCGATAAGGTGGGAAACGAATGCCTTTGCAGCAGCAAGGTTTGCTTCATCGTCTTGTGCAACTCCAGCAGCCATTGGGCGGTAGAGATTGCAAGCCAACTTGTTCTTTAGAGCGTCAGCACCAAAGAGCACATCTCGCTTGAGGAAGTTACGTGCCACAGGGTCTTTTGGTCGTCCAACAACAGTCTCAATTGAGTGCATAGCACCTGCACTTGATGCAATCGTCGACTGAAACGTTCCAAGGTCAATTCCAACATATAATCGTCCGCTCATTTAA
>Ga0208127_1000340_pt1 | contig 23777 bp, 25 predicted proteins | sample ETNtaG_6_FD_185751 | JGI IMG/M metagenome (GOLD analysis project Ga0208127, IMG submission 185751) | Marine microbial and viral communities from oxygen minimum zone, Eastern Pacific Ocean - ETNP201306SV45 (SPAdes) (version 2) | ecosystem: Environmental > Aquatic > Marine > Oceanic ... | reverse complement strand
AGACTCAATTTCATCAACAACTTGACAACCTCCATAATATCTTTTTCCTGGATATCCTTCAGCATATTTATTAGTAAGAATAGATCCTGTAGCCGACATAACCTGATCACTAGTGAAATTTTCAGATGCAATAAGTTCAATACCGTCTATCTGACGATTTTTTTCAGCATCAATTAAATTAAATATCTCCTTATCTTTTTGCATATTTGTAGTATAGTTTAATATGACAAAATTAAACAATTGCAAAAAACAAAATATTAGAATTAATCATATTAATGTAATACTTATTAATATTTAATTAACAGTAGCTAAAATAAATACACAAATAAATATTCGTTCTAAAAAAATGAAAAATCAGGTTAAAATAATTAACAAAAAAGCAAAATATGAGTACATTTTAAATGACTCATATGTTTCTGGAATTGTTTTGACTGGATCAGAAATAAAGTCAATAAGAAATAGCAAAGTTTCTATCAGAGAAAGTTTTTGCAAATTTACTAATGACGAACTCTTCATTATTAATATGAATATTGAAAAATATGAATTTTCAAATAATGACGCATATAACCCTAAGAGATCACGTAAATTACTATTAAATAAAAAAGAATTAGAAAAATTAAAAAAATCTGTACAACAAAAAGGGTCGTCAATAATTCCTTATAAAATTTTTATAAATGAGAAGGGATTAGCAAAATTAGAAATATTTACTGCTATCGGAAAAAAACTCTTCGATAAAAGAGCATCGATAAAGGATAAAGACAATAAAAGAAATCTAGATAGAATTAAAAAAAATAATATTTAAACTCTGTTTTTCAACATTGGAACAAACTGAAAATCACCAAAGTTTTTGATTTCAAAATTTGTTTCAGATTTTTTTATATACAGAACCATTTTCTGTACATTTTCTCCGATCGGAACTACCATTCTCCCACCAACTTTTAATTGTAAAAGCAATTTTTCAGGTATTTTTGAAGCACCCGCCGTTACGATTATACCATCAAATGGCGCTTCTTCTTCTAAACCCTCATAACCATCTCCATAGATCATTTTTTTTGGGTAATAATTTATTGAAGGTAAAAAAGACGATGTTTTTCTATAAAGTTCTCTTATTCTTTCAATTGTATATACTTTCGCACCCATTTCACATAACACAGCAGCTTGGTAACCACTACCTGTACCAATCTCAAGAATTTTATTACCTTTTTTAATCTCTAACAATTGAGTTTGAAAGGCAACAGTAAAAGGTTGTGAGATTGTTTGCCCTGAACCAATTGGAAATGCTTTGTCTTGATATGCATGATCAATAAAACCAGAATCCATAAACAAATGTCTTGGGATTTTAGAAATAGCATTTAAAACTCCAGAGTCTATAATTCCTTTTTCTGATAATTCTTCAATTAGTTTATTTCTTAATCCTTTATGTTTGAATGAGTCAATCATGAAATTATTTAAAATTAAATTTAAAACATATTAGTATCAAAATATTAAATTTGTAAAAAAAATATATGATCAAAGCTGGTGTTGTAGGGTGTGGACATTTAGGTAGAATTCACATAAAACTCCTAATTCAATCTGAAAATTATGATCTGATAGGAGTTTATGATGTAAACAAGAAGCATTCTAAAGAGATAGAAAAAGAGTATGGATGTAAAGCATATAATAGCTTTGAAGAGATGTTAAATGATATTGATGTTTTAGATATTGTTACTCCTACTCCATTCCACTTTGATTATGCTAAAAAAGCTATCGAAAAAGGAATTCATGTATTTATTGAAAAACCTGTGTGTTCTAACACTGAAGAGTCAATTGAGTTACTTAAGATTTCAGAATTAAATAATGCAAAAATACAGGTTGGACATGTTGAGAGATTCAATCCTGCTTACACTTCAGTTGAAAATAACATTAGCGAACCAATGTTTATTGAAGCTCATAGGTTAGCGCAATTTAATCCTAGAGGAACAGATGTTTCGGTTGTGTTAGATTTAATGATCCATGATATTGATATTATTTTAAATTCTGTCAAATCTCCGATAAAATCAATTTCATCCAACGGGATTTCTGTTATAAGCGATAGTCCTGATATAGCAAATGCTAGAATTGAATTTGAAAATGGCTGTGTTGCAAATTTAACAGCCAGTAGAGTTTCTCTAAAAAATATGAGAAAAACTAGATTTTTTCAATCAGGTAAATATATTTCAGTTGATTTCTTGAAGCGTGAAGCTCAGGTTGTAGAAATTGACGAAAAAAAATCAGAAATACCAATCATGGTTCTTGAAGCAGAAAATGGTAAAAAGAAGAAAATTTATTTTAGTAAGCCAAAGATTTCGGAAAACAATGCAATTTTAGACGAATTAAATAGCTTCGCTTTTTCAATAAACAATAACCAAAAACCAAAGGTTGATATTTACGATGGTCATAGCGCATTAGATGTTGCTATCAAAATAATTAAAAACTTTAATTAAATATGAAAAACATATCTGTTATAGGATCTGGTACAATGGGTAACGGAATTGCTCAAACGTTTGCTTTATTCAACTTTAGTGTTACACTCTATGATATTAGTTCCGAAAGTTTAGATAAAGGTGAAAAAACCATTTTAAGAAATCTTCAAAGAATGGTAAATAAAGATAAAATCACTCAAGAAGAAGCAAATAACACAGTTGCAAACATCAAATACACAACAAACTTTGATTCAATATTAAATTCTGAATTAATAATAGAGGCAGTAAGTGAAAATTTAGAATTAAAAGAATCGATATTCAAAGAGCTTGATTTAAAATGTCCAAATAATACAATATTAGCATCCAACACTTCCTCAATATCTATCACAAAGTTGGCAGAAAAAACTAAAAGAAAAGATAAAGTTATCGGTATGCATTTCATGAATCCTGTCCCGATAATGAAACTGGTTGAAATCATTAACTCAAAATACACGAGTAAAGAAACAACTGATATAATAACAAATCTTTCAAAAAAATTAGAAAAAATCCCGTTAACAGTTAATGATTTTCCAGGATTTATTTCAAATAGAATATTGATGCCAATGATTAATGAAGCAATTGAGTCTTTAGATCAAGGTGTTGCAAATGTTAAAAATATTGACGGAATAATGAAATTAGGTATGGGACATCCAATGGGACCATTGCAACTAGCAGACCTTATAGGCCTTGATGTATGTAAATCAATTCTAGAGGTTATGTTAAATGGATTGAAAAACCCAAAATATAAACCAAACAAATTACTAGTGCAGTTAGTAAATGAAGGAAAATTAGGTGTAAAATCTGGAGAGGGGTTCTATGACTACTCTAATTCAAAAAAAGCTGAATTTGTTTCAAAAAGATTTTCTTAATGATAGCTGAAAATATTCATAAAATAGTTTCAAATACTCCAAAAAATGTAAAGCTTATTGCTATATCAAAAACAAAAACTAATAATGATATAATGAAAGCATATGAATCTGGACAGAGGCTTTTTGGGGAAAATAAAATTCAGGAAATGTCAAGCAAATTTGAAGATTTGCCAAAAGATATAAAATGGCACATGGTAGGCCATGTACAGAGTAATAAAATAAAATATATGGCTCCTTATGTAGATCTAATTCACGGAATTGACTCCTTAAAATCTATAAAAATTATAAATAAAGAGGGTGTTAAAAATAATCGTGTGATTAACTGCTTATTACAATTGAAAATCTCAAAAGAAGAGTCAAAATTTGGTCTTGATGAAAAACAACTTAAAGAAATAATTTTCTCCACAGATTATAAAGAAATGAATAATATTAAGATCAAAGGAATGATGGCGATGGCTAGCAACACAAAAAATGAATCAACCATAAAAAAAGAGTTTGTTTTTGCTAAAAAAGTATTTAATGAAATTAATTCTTTAGATAATAACTTTGATATTTTATCAATGGGAATGAGTAACGACTATCAAATTGCGATTGAATGCGGTAGCAATATGATAAGATTAGGAAGTTTAATTTTTGGAGAAAGAAATTACTGAAAGTATTTATACAATTATCGACATAGAAACAACTGGCGGCAAATTCAATGAAGAAAAAATAACTGAAATTGCGATATTTAAAATACATAAAGATGGCAACATCTCTAAGTATCATAAATTGATTAATCCTCAAAAAAGAATTCAACCATTTGTTGAAAAACTTACAGGCTTAAATAATGAAATGCTAGAAAAACAACCAATCTTCAATAAAATTGCTGAAGAGATTAATCGTTTCACAGAGGATTGTGTTTTCATTGCTCATAATGTAAAATTTGATTATCGAGTACTTAAGAAGGAGTTTTCTAGAATTGGTGTTGATTTTCAAAGAAATTTATTGTGTACAATTGAACTTTCTAAGGCTGTTTTTCCAGAAAGGAAATCATACAGTCTTGGAAAACTGGTTAAAAGTCTTGGAATTGAAATCAATAATAGACATAGGGCTGATGGTGATGCACAAGCAACATTAGATTTATTTATTATGCTAAAAAACAATATTAGTAATGTAGAGTTAAAAAAATTCATAAGCTATAAAAATGAATAATATTTTAATTACAGTTATAGGACCAACAGCTATAGGAAAAACATCTCTTGCTATAAAATTAGCCAAACATTACAATACTGAAATTATTTCAGCAGATTCAAGACAATTTTACAAAGAGCTTAGTATCGGTACTGCAAAACCGTCAAATGAAGAACTATTATCTGTTAAACACCACCTAATAAATAATATTTCAATTAAAGATGAATATAATATTTCACAATTTGAATTAGATGCAAGAAAAAAAATTAAGGATCTATTTAAAACAAAAGATACTGTGATTATGGTTGGTGGATCTGGACTTTATATAGACACTGTCTTATATGGCATTGATGAAATTCCAAATGTAGATTTTTCGGTAAGGGAAAAATTAAATATTGAATTTGAAAATAACGGTTTAAAAAATTTACTCCAGCAACTAAAAAAGCTTGATCCAAAAACACATAAAAAAATTGATCTAAATAATCACAGAAGAGTTATTAGAGCACTTGAAGTATGCATATCTACTGAAAAACCTTATTCATATTTCATAAAAAATTCTGAAAAAAAATCAAATTATAATAATATAATAATCGGCTTAAATAGTGATAGATCTAAACTTCACTCATTAATTAATAACAGAGTTGATATGATGATAGAAAATGGTCTTTTAAACGAGGTTAAAGGTCTATTCAAGTTCAAAAACTTAAATGCACTTAACACTATTGGTTATAAGGAAATATTTGAATATTTAGAAAAGAAGATAAGTCTTGATGAGGCTATTGAAAAAATTAAAACTAATACTAGGAGATATGCCAAAAGACAAATAACATGGTATAAATCAAATAAAGAGGTTAATTGGTTCAGTGATGATTACGATATAAAAAATATTTTATCAATGATTAACTCATTTAACCCTACTCAACAATCAATCTAAACCCCTCTCCATGTATATTATTTATACTAACCTTAGGATCTTTATTAAGTTGTTTTCTAAGTTTTGCAATGTAAACATCCATGCTTCTAGAAGTGAAATAATTATCATCATGCCATATTCTTGTTAGTGCCAATTCCCTTGGCATTAAATCATTAATATGAATTAATAATAATTTAAGTAACATATTCTCCTTTGGCGACAATTTCACTGGGGATTCGTCTTTATATTTGAGATGTCTTAGTTTTGAGTTAAAGTAAAAGGAACTGAAATTAAACTCAGTTTCTTCAGTGTCAATAACAGATGAGAGTTTGTTTCTTTTTAAAATTGCTTTTATTTTAAATAACAAAACATCACTATCAAAAGGTTTTTTTAGATAATCATCAGCTCCAACTTTATAACCCTTTAAGACATCCTCTTTCATTGATTTTGCCGTTAAAAAAATTATAGGCATATCTGGTGAAATACCTTTTATTTCGGACGCCAAAGTAAAGCCATCTTTATATGGCATCATAACATCTAAAATACAAAGGTTGAATTCAAATTTTTTAAACTTCTCAAAGCCTTCCATACCATTTTTAGCCAAAATCACATCATATTCATTCATTTTTAGAAAATCTCTTAAAATGATACCAAAATTTGGATCGTCTTCGACTAATAAAATTCTCTTTTTGTTGTTCATGATTAATTATTTGGTTAATGTATTTAATTGTATTGTAAAAGTACTTCCCTCATCGATAACACTATCAACTGAAATATTACCATTATGAAAAGTAATAATTTTCTTTACATAAGCTAATCCTAAACCATGCCCCTTAACATCATGTAAATCTCCAGTTTGTTTCCTGTAGAACTTTTCAAATATTTTTGATTGTACAGCCTTGCTCATCCCAATCCCGTTATCTTTTACCTTAATTAATAATCTACTTCCAATATTTTGTGTCGTAATTAGAATTTCAGGGCTATTATCATTATACTTAATTGCATTATCTAAAATATTCACTAAAACATTTATCAGATGGGTTTCATTTCCACTTACAATAGATTTGTTTGCGTTTTTTTCAGTGATTATGTTTCCGTTTTTATTTTCAACAATTAGACTTACATGAGAAATAGCTAAATCAATAATTTCGTTTATGTCTTGTTTTGTTTTTTCAATATTAAGCTCATTTCTTTCCAAATGGCTAATCATTAGAACATTCTCTACTTGATCATGCATCCTGTTATTTTCATCATAAATCATCTGCAGATATTTTTTAACCTTCTCTTTATTGACTATAGTTTTTGGATTTTTAATTGCTGATAAAGCAAGATTTATAGTTGCTATTGGTGTTTTAAATTCATGCGTCATGTTATTAATAAAATCTGTTTTTATCTGTGAGATTTGCCTTTGTCTTAGTAATAACAGAATCGTAGTTATGTACGCAATAATAATAATAGTCGTGAAAATTACAGAAGTAATAATAACCGAAAGCAAAGATGATAATAAAAAAGGAGTTCTTCCAGGAAAAGCAACATTCAAAGAATAATCACTCAAATCGTTTTCATCTTTAAAAATTAGAGATGAATAAGTAGGACTTGAAATATCAAAATTTTCGGATGAAACATTTGTAATAACGTCCTTATCAAATATGGCATATTCAAAATCTAATTTTATGTTCATCTTTTCAAAGTTTCGTTTTAAAAGTTTTTCAAAACTTTTAATATCTCCTACTCTATTCTCAATCGGATTTCTTTTTGACAAATCATTATAAGCAGTTTCAAATAAAACCTCTTTACTTTTTGAAATTTTACCAACTTTTAATAAAAACTGTTCAGGGCTTAAATTTTCTTCATTTCTTGTATTTGAAAAAATATTTTCTTCTCTCTGGTTAGATAGTCTTTTTAAAGCAATATTTTGCTGATCAGAAATAATATCAATTATATCGTTATAATAGCTTTTAGTTTTTGGTATAATTATATTTTCTTCAATGACACCGTTTTTATAGATTATTGTTTCTCTTTTTTCTGGATTATCATCGATAACAATTATATTTCGAATAGCTACCGTGTCAACCAGTGATTCACTTGTTATAAGTTCTCTAAACTTTCTAACATATTTTCTGAATTCATTTCTCTGAGCCATGGAGGAGGTTTCATCGAGAACATAATTTACATTTATGGAAAATTGCTTATCATTTTCTTCATAATTTTTTATAATAAAAAAAGATTGAATGAAAATAATACCAATTAAAGAGACACTCATTAGTATTAGAAGTAATATAAATATCCTTTTGCTCATATTTCAAATGTATCATTTAATCAAAAACTAGTTCTGATATTTAATAAAAGATTAACAATATAAATTAAATAAGAGAGGCATGAATCTTTGACAATTCATTGTATAGTTTTTCTTTTGATTTATTTTCAATACAAAAATCTGATTTTGAACACTTTACATCTTGAGAAAGTTGGTTTTTTAAAATATTATCAACTCTTTCTTTTGAATAGTTTACCCTATTTTTTATTCTATTATGAATCAAATCAATGGGAGTTTTTATACAAATTATTTTATCAAAAACACCTTGAGAATTATTTTCAAAAATTAGAGCAGCCTCATAAATAATATATTTAGAATTTTGATTAGAAAACCAATGATTAAAATTTTCATGTACTCTTGGATGAACTAAATTATTAATTTTATCAAGAAGACTTGAGTCACTGAATATTTTGTTAGAAATGAAATCTTTATTTAATTCTCCATCAACATAAGCCATATCACCTAATAACTCATTGATCTGTTTTTTTAAAATAGGATCATATATCATTAATTCTTTAGCACAATCATCTGCAATGAAAATTGGTATACCTAAATTTTTAAAATATAGTGCAGCTGTGGTTTTTCCACTACCAATTATACCAGTCAATCCAATTTTTTTCATTCTAAAATAATTAATTGAATCTGATTTGAACTAAGCTTTACATTCTTAACAAAATTTGGTTTTTTTGTTAATGATGGAATTAGAACACTTTGATTTTGGTCAAATAAACATTCGATTCTAAAATCTATTGGTGAGGTTTTTTTATAATTGTCAACACTTATAAAATACTTAACGGAAAGTTCTTTTGGATAAAAGTTATATTTATAATTATTGTCACCCAGGATATTTACAGGAATATTTATAATTTCTTCAGTATACTGATCTACTTCTAATTTATATTGAACGTCAGTAAAATCAAATGTAAGGTCATCAAAGGCAGGTTTTAATAGGTTTAAATTAATATTAACATCGGAGTTTACATTATTTAATCTTATAAACTCTGTGTCAACATATTCAATTTCTTTGAGAATATCTTTAGGGCCCAATATTGTAACTGAATCGTTAGTAATTAAGTATGGTTTAAAGCTGTCGTAACCAGGTTTATAATCGATTGAAACATTTGGTTTAATATATTTTTTTTGAGAAATGTACTGATCAAAATAAAAAAATAAGGAATCTTCAGAAATATTCAACATTTCTACAGATGAATCAAAACTTAACTTTGTTTCATTAAAGTTTTCTTTTTGGTCCCAGAGGAAAGTATTGTTAATCTCTTTTAATTTTTTTACGGAAATTTCTAGACTGGGTGTTTCAAAATAATATTTTGCCAAATTAAATCCATAGCCTCTAACCTTTAATAATACAGAATCATGTGATTTTTCGTAAATAACTTTATCCTTTGGAACATCGATAACTTCTAATTTAAAAATGATGTTTTTATCATAAGTTGAAGTTAATTTTCCTATGAGTGAAGATGAAATAGCTAGTACCAAAAAAATAAGAAAAACATTAAATTTACCCTGGTTAGAAAAAATTTTCATTACGATTAATTAAAAAACATTTTAGGAAATATACTTTCAATTTTTCTATTAGGAAAAATATTTATCAATATTAATGATTTTGCAAAACCATAGCCATATCCAAAAAATTGAATTAATGTTGTCAGAACAGATAAAAAACCTACTGAAATATTGTTTTTAAAAGAAGATTGGACAAAAATTAGTAAAAAATATAAAAGATATAATTTGAATAAATTACTATCTACTCCGAATAAAACAAAAATAATAGAAATTAAAAATACCAAAGAAAAAATCGTGGGAAACCAATATGTGATTTTTTTGGTTTCAGGAAATTTATAGTTTAAAATTGAACGAGCTACACCAAACTTATATACCTGAATAAAAAAACTTTTAATCGAAACTCTTCTTTTGTGAAATACTTTTAAATCATCATAGAGTAAAGTAGTAAAACCCAATTTTTTTAATCTTATTGATAAATCAGGATCCTCACCTGGATGAATCTTACCAAAACCATTACTTTTTAAAAAAGCATCTTTAGAAATACCCATATTAAAACTTCTTGGTTGAAAGTTTTTAACTTTACTACCTCCTCTAATATGACCGGTTGTTATTAGAGAAGTCATTGAATAACTGACTGCCTTTTGAAAACTATTAAAAGAAGAATGTGAATCATCAACACCACCAAAACAATCAGAGAAGTTATTTGATAAATTTTTAATCAATATTTCAGTATAGTTTTTAGGAAGAATAATATCGGAATCTAATATGACAAAATAGCTACCACTCGCTTTGTTCATTCCAAAATTTCTTGAATCACCGGGACCTGAATTCTTTTTAAAATAATAAGATATATTTAAATCATTAAATTCTTTAATTATATGATCACATTTATTTACAGAACCATCCTCAATTATTACTATTTCAAAGTCTTTATTTCCTTTTTGTTCACAAAAACTTTTTAGGAGTTCGTTTACTTCTTCAGGTCGATTAAAGACTGGAATTATGAATGATATTTCCTTTAGTAACATAATCCAAAATTAAGGAATAAAAACAATAAAGGGGGTATGCTTTGAAAGCATACCCCCTTTAAAAAATTTTAAATTTGAGTTGTTAGGAGTTTTCAATCATATCCATGATACTGTCACTAACACCCATATTACTAAACCCACCATCATTATATAAGTTTTGTAATGTGACTCTTTTAGTTAGGTCACTAAATAAAGTTATTGTATAATTTGCACAATCCATCGCAGTAGCATTTCCTAAAGGAGACATTTTATCTGCATACTTAATAAATCCATCAAAACCTTTAACCCCTTTACCAGCAGTTGTTGGAGTTGGAGATTGAGAAATTGTATTTACCCTAACATTTTTATCCTTACCGAAAAAGTAACCAAAACTTCTTGCTACACTTTCAAGAAAAGCTTTATTATCTGCCATATCATTATAATCTGGAAAAACTCTTTGTGCTGCCATATATGAGAGTGCAACGATACTACCCCATTCATTCATCGCGTCATTTTTATATAACGTCTGCATAACCCTGTGAAAAGACATAGCTGAAACATCTAAACCTTTATGAGTCCAATCATAATTTTGATCAGTGTATGATTTACCTTTTCTTACATTTATGGACATTCCGATTGAATGTAAAACAAAATCTAATTTTCCTCCTAAAATCTCCATTGATTTGGAGATTAAATTTTCTAAGTCTTCTATTGAGGTTGCATCAGCTGGAATAACCGTAGCATTTGTTTTTTTAGCTAATTCATTTATTTGTCCCATTCTCATCGCCACTGGTGCGTTTGTTAAAACAAATGTACCTCCCTCTTCAAAAACACGCTCAGCAGTAATCCAAGCAATTGAATTAGAATCAAGTGCTCCAAAAATGATCCCTCTTTTTCCTTTCAATAAGTTATTTGACATATCTAATTTTTTTGTTTAGCAAATATAATATTAATTAAGTAACTGTTTAGCATGAGTATAAGCGGACTTTGACGCATTATTTCCTTCCAACATTTTAGCAATTTCAATAATTCTATCGTTTTCATTTAATCTGGAAATCATAGTTTTTGTTAAATCATCAAACTCTTTTTTATAAATTTTGAAATGGGATTCTCCCATAGCTGCAATTTGCGGTAAATGTGTTATCGAAAAAGTCTGAATTTTTGTACCTAAATCCTTCATAATCATGCCCATTTTTTTTGAGATTTCACCAGAAACACCAGTATCTATTTCATCAAAAATAATGGAGGGCAATTTTCTATACTTAGCCATAATTGACTTTATTGCAAGCATAATTCTAGACATTTCTCCTCCAGATGCAGCTTCCCTTATCTTCTTAAACTCGTAGCCTTTATTAGCAAGAAATTCAAATTCAATAGTATCCATTCCATTTGCATAAAATTTTTCGGTTGAAACTAGATTAATTTTAAACCTGCTGTTAGTCATTCCTAATTCATGTAATACACTTTCAATTTCTGATGTTAAATTGGGAATTACTGATTTTCTTTTTTCATGTATTTCGTAAGCTTTAGCTTTCAGATTTATTTCTAAATCGTCACATTTGGATCGAGTTTCTTCAATTTCATTATCAATATTTTCGGTTGTGGCTACTTTTTGTGAAAGATTGTCTCTAAACTCCGACAATTCAACTAATGAGCTCAATGAATGTTTTCTAAGAAGATTATTAATTAAATCAATTTTGATAATCACTGAATTTAATTTTTCGGGACTTTGTTCCATAGAATCTAAGAAATTATCAATCTCATCAGCTATATCTTCCAACTCGATTCTTATCGATGATAATCTCTGAGAAATTGATTTAAATTTGTCAGAATTATTTGAAATTTTATCTATTGAATTTTTCAATTTTAACAGATTTGAAACCAATCCTGAGTTTTCTTCAGAAATGATTTGCGAACCAAAGCTTAATTCTCTAGATATTTCTTCGAAATTTGAAAGTGAATTTTGCATATTTTCCAAATAATCCAAATCTTCATCAAGTATATTAGCCTGGTCAATTTCGTCTAAAATAAATTTATTGTAGTCGATTGATTGAATTAAGTTTTGTTTTTGATTAATTAATAGATCAAGCTTATCAGAATTGATTTTAAATTCGTCTAGTAAATTTGAGTAACTTAAAACCATATCGTCATTATTTGAAATAAGATCAAGTAATTCGAATTGAAACTTACTGTTTAAAACCTCAATATTTTGATGTTGTGAATGAATATCAATTATTTTAGATCCAATTAGAGATAATTGACTTAGATTCACAGGACTATCATTAATAAATGCTCTTGATTTACCAGAGATCGATATTTCTCTTCTTAGAATAGTCTCTGTATCATAATCCAATTCATTTTCTTCAAATACAGATTTCAGATCAAAAGATCCGATATCAAAAACACCCTCGATGATACACTTTTTAGATTTATCACGATTAACAGAGAGGTCAGCCCGTTTGCCTAAAATCAATGAAATACCACCCACAAGAATTGATTTACCAGCACCTGTTTCACCTGTAATTACAGTGAATCCGTTATTAAATGTTACTGATAAATCATCAATCAGTAAATAATTTTTTATGGATAAATTTTTAAGCAACTTTTAATCTAATGGTCTTATTAAAAATAAAATTGTTTTTTGTTAAAAACTAATATTTCTCCACTTATCAGAATGATTTGGAGCGATTTTAGTTAAAGTTGAAATTAGATTAGTAACTGGAACTTTTGGTCCACCACTAAACAAATCTAGTATTTCATCAGCTTTAGTGTCAAAAAACACTCTTAAAATATAAGAATTTGGCCTTCTTCTGTTCATTTGATCAAGCATCATTATAGATTTAGCAACAGATTCCTTACCAGCTTTAGATTCATTAACCATTATATCCAATCCTTTAATATGATAATCATACATTACATTTCTGTATTCTTTAAATGTTGTTGATAAAATATTGTCGATTAAATAGTATCTGGATTGTAGACCATCACCAGCTCCCCAACCTCTAAAACCTTTTTGTTGTGAAAAATCTAGAATTTTTTGAGCTTGTTCAAAAAAAGGAGTTCCAGAATTTAACTTAAAAGTATCTGCATCTATACCAAGAATTACATAAATATGAAAAGCGATCACAGAAACTAAATTATTTTCAAACTGATTTTCGTTGAATGTGAAATTCTGAAATTCTTGATAATTAAACGTGAAATTTCTATCGTTAAAATTATATGTTGGAGAATTATAGGAAGAATTAAATATTGGTCTTGAAGATTGAACTTGTATTGTTCCTTGAAAAACACCGTTTTCATAAGAACTTATATTTAAAAACATCGAACAGTCAATTTTTTCATTTTGACGTATGGTTTGTTTTGTCCAGCTGGTATTATTTACAAATTCTGTTAATTGAGATTGTAGTGTCTTAAAAACCTGAAGGTTTTCATTTCCTGTTTGACGAGCCTCAACCACTATCTCACAGTTTAACTCCTGTGAATTTATAATGTTTGTTAGCAATAAAAGTAATATTAAAAAATTCTTCAAATTAATTTAATTATGTGTTTAAATATATCTTGCGCTACCTCGGTCTTTTTTTTGAGTTCATATGGAAAAATATTCCCTAAACTGTCAATAATTGTAATCTTGTTTGTATCATATCCGAAACCCGCTCCCTTGTCATTTAACGAATTTAAAACAATCAAATCTAAATTTTTCTTATCTAACTTATTTTTTGCATGTAATATCTCATCGTTATTTTCAAGAGCAAAACCGATTAAAAGCTGATGCTTTTTTGTTTCACCTAATTCAAATAAAACATCCCTAGTCTTTTCAAACTTGATATTTAATTCATTATTGTCTTTTTTAATCTTTTTTTTAGAAAATTTAACTGGTTTATAATCACTTACAGCTGCCGCCATTATAACGATATCTGAATCAGAATAATCTTTAATAATAGCATCATGTAATTCTTTTCCTGTTTTAATCTTAACAAGTTTTATGTTTTTCGAGGAAACAGATTGAGATGTTGGGCCGCTAATTAACTTTACATCAGCTCCTAAACTTAGAGCAGTTTCTGCCAATGCATACCCCATTTTACCAGATGAATGATTAGAAATAAATCTTACTGGATCTAATTCTTCAATTGTAGGTCCGGCGGAAATCAAAACTTTTTTTCCAAGTAAAGGAAGATTTTTGGAATAATATTTCTCTAAAAACTCTACAATTTCTAAGGGTTCAGGAAGTCTTCCTTCACCAGAAAGTCCACTGGCTAGTTCACCAAAAGCAGGAGGTATTAGAATATTTCCGAATGATAAAAGCTTGTTTATTGACTCTTTTGTAGATTGGTGTTTATACATATCCAAATCCATTGCCGGAGCAAAAAAAGTTTTAGATTTACAGGATAAATAAACCCCCAAAAGCAGATTATCACAGTTACCGTTAGCCATTTTAAATAAAGTATTCGCTGTAGCTGGACATATTAACATAAAATCAGCCCATAAACCTAATTCAACGTGATTATTCCAGACTCCGTCTTCGTCATCTGACTTAAAGGAAGAATAAACAGGATTTTTAGAAACTGTGGATAATGAAAGAGGAGTTACAAAGTCTTTTGCAGAGTCGGTCATAACGACTTTAACATCTACACCTCTTTTAACAAGACATCTAACTAAATTTGGAGTTTTATAAGCAGCAATACCACCTGAGATTCCTAGAAGTACTTTTTTACCGCTTAGAACAGACATTTTACTCTTCTATTTCTTCTTTACTATCTCTATGATATACTTTATCGTCTAACCATTCTTGAATAGCAATTGCGTGAGGCTTAGGTAATCTTTCATAAAATTTTGAGACTTCAATTTGCTCTTTATTTTCAAAGATTTCTTCTAAACTATCGTTGTAAGTTGCAAATTCTTCTAATTTTTCAATCAGTTCCTTTTTAACATCACCTTTTATCTGGTCTGCTCTTTTAGAGATAATTGAAATTGCTTCATAAATATTTTGAGTTTCATTTTCAATCTCATCTCTATTATAAGTTTTAGTTGTTTGAGCAGCATTTGTGTTTTTGATATCCATTTTATATAAAATTAAATATTATTTATTTCCGTTAATTCTGACATTTTGGTTTCCATTTCTACCAAAAATTCAGATTCATTGTAATTATTTATAAATGAGTTAAAGTAGCTAACTGCATTTTCAATTCTTTCTTTTTGTCTCCAAACTACACTGTTTATTGCTAGTTTATATGCAGAATCAAACCTATAATACATTGCTTTTTCTCTTAAATCTGAACCAGGAAAATCAATTAGAAAATTCTCAAATGATTTGATAGCAGCTTGATAGTCAGTAAGAACATTGTATTGTAATGCAATATTAAACTCTTTTAATTCTAATCTGTAGTCTAAATCAAAAATTAAAGTATTTGCATCTTCTATGTAATCAGACTCTGGAAAGGCGTTAATAAATTCTTGTAGCTTATCAATTGCTATTTTGGTATCATCTGAATCTTTAGAATATATAGGAGCCATCAAATAATAACTTTTAGCTCCAAGAAAAGCCATCTCCTCAACTTTTTCACTGTCCGGATATGAATTAACAAATCTTTCCATTTGATATGATGAGCTATTATAATCTTTGGTGTTGTAAAAACACATAGCTTGCATGTATGTAAGTTTTTGAGCCTGAGGTTTTCCTCTGTATTGGGGCAATATTTGAGCAAAAAGTCTAGATGCTTTTGAATATTTTTCAGCGTCATACAATTCTGTTCCTAAGTTAAATTTTACAGAAACCTCATCTGAATTTAAAGCCTTTTGGTATTCTCCACAACTATAGCTAAAAAACAATATCGATATGAAATAAATTAATTTCTTCATGTGTAAATTGGATGCCAAAATTATGAATTTATTATGGATAATAAAACTTAGTTAACCAATCTTCTTTAATCCTGTTAAATATTTTTCTAATTCTTTACCAAATATATCAATGAAATTTGGACTTATATCGATAATAATATCATTCAAATTTTGATTATGATTTGATAAACCTACCTTAAAATTTGCTTTTGAACATGCTGTTGCATAATTAAGCTGAAGGTTATCTTTTTTATAATAACTTATTAATACATCAAATTCGCTGTCAATAAACTCTTGTAAATCTAAATTATTTATTAGGCCATTCCACCCAAAATCCTTCTTTTCAAAATATGAATCCCAGTGGTTTAATTTAGTATCGTTTTCAGATAGAAATGCAATAAATTTAATTTTATTTTCATTGACTCCGTAATTTTGAAAAATTTCTCTAAGTCTATCATAATCTTTAAATTCTCCGATATTTAAAATTATTCCAACAGTCTTAATTTTATTATTATTTATTGATGTAGACCTACTCTCTAATGCTTTATTTATAAACTTTTTATTTGATCTGTCTTTGAAGAATTTTATAAACATAGTAAGATGTGGTTAAAACAAAAATAACTAATTTAACTTTGTTTTTCAATATGAGAATTTATTACACACATATAATATTATTATACCTAGTTTTAGTTGGTTGTAAAAACAATCCAAACCAAGAAAATTATAACCAAAACATTGAGATAGATCAGCAAATTTTAAGTGATTCAACAATCGTCAAATACTATCAACCGTTTAAAAAAAATTTAGAAGAATCTCTTATGAATAAACCAATTTCATATTCATTTGACACCTACAAGAAAAATGATGGTGAATTAAATAGCACTTTAAGCAACATGTTTGCTGATGCAACATATGAAATGTCAAATCCAGTTTTTAATGAAATATCTGGTAATAATATTGATATCGTTCTGCTAAACAACGGTGGAATCCGTTCAATAATTTCTAAGGGAAATATCAGCGAAAAAACCGCATTTGAATTAATGCCTTTTGAAAACAGTATAGTTGTTTTAGAATTAAAGGGGCAATCAATTAATAAAATGGTTGAATATTTAAGAAAAGTAAAGTTGCAACATCCAATTAAAGGATTACAGATTACTTTGAATAACGATTACTCTGTAAATGAAGCAAGCGTTAATGGTAGTAATATTATGAAAGAAAAAAAATATTATGTAGCTACAACAGATTATTTATTAGATGGTGGTGATAAAATGTATTTTCTAGGTGAAACTTTAAAAACTACTGATATTAACTACAAAATGAGAGATGTCTTATTAGATTATTTTAAAAAATATGATACACTTAAGTTAAAATCAGATAACAGATTTATAAGAATAAAATGAACAGAAAAACCTTTTTAAAGAACTCCCTATTTGGAACAGCCGGAATCAGTCTAGCTCTAAATAATTTGAGTTGTGATTCGATGAGAAGGATTACCATTCTTCATACAAATGACGTTCATAGTCATATTGAACCTTTTTCTAAAGACCATTCTGAATTTCCTAATAAAGGAGGTTTTGAACGAAGATCTACAATAATAAATAAAATCCGAAAAGAAAACCAAAATACTCTTCTGCTAGACGCTGGTGATATATTCCAAGGCACCCCATACTTCAACTTTTACGGTGGTGAGATTGAATTCAAGTTAATGAGTATGTTAAAATATGATGCTGTTACTATTGGAAATCACGATTTTGATAATGGAATTGACGGATTAAATAAACAATTACCTAATGCAACTTTCGATATAATTTCATCGAATTATGACTTTTCAAATACAGTTCTAGATTCAAAAATTAATAACTATAAAATTTATAATAAATCAGGAATTAAAATAGGAGTTTTTGGACTAGGGATTGAACTAGAAGGTCTTGTTTCAAAAGAATTGTACAAAGAAACCAAATATTTGGATCCTATTGAAATAGCTAATGATACTGCTAAGAAATTAAAAGAAATTGAAAAATGTGATTTAGTTATCTGTCTATCTCATCTAGGTTATAAATATGAAAAATTACCCAATAGAGTTTGTGATGTAAATCTTGCGAAACAAACAAAAGATATTGATTTAATTATAGGAGGTCACACACATACATTTATGAGTGAACCACTAATTACCTACAACAAAGCTGATAAAAAAGTATTAATAAATCAAGCTGGTTGTTTTGGTCTTTATCTGGGAAGAATTGATTTCTTATTTGATAGCAATAACAATAAGATATTTAATTCAAATCTTCTAATGATTTAAACTATTTTCCGTTTTGTATTGGTTTTGAATCCGGCATTACCTTATTAAGAATGGTATATACTGGACAAAATTTGGTGAAAGGGCTTAATATCTGTAATACTGCTACCCCTACTGCTACCCAGATCCAGTCTAGGCCAAATTGATTTGCAAGTGCAATTGATCCTAGATATAACAAACCGACAATTCCATCGTGAACTCTAACTTTAATAATATCTCTTTGCTCCATAATAGTTTATTTTATTGGTTTAATGGTTAATTTATCCTAAAATAATAAATTCTGACCAGAAATTAAATTAGTTAATTCAGTCTCAGAAATTATTTTGATATTAAGTTTTTCAGCCTTTTCTTTTTTACTTGGACCCATGTTAGATCCCGCAACTAGGTAGGTTGTTTTTGATGAAATTGAAGATGATATTTTACCTCCATTTGTTTCTATAAGTTTTTTAATTTCATCTCTTGAAAAATTCGAAAAAACACCTGAAACTACAAAGGATTTACCCAGCAGTATCGAAGAAACATTTTTAGCTGAATCATCAATTTCAAATTGAATGTTATGATTCTTTAAAGAATTAATTATCTCAATGTTTTGTTGGTTTTGAGAAAATTCAATTATACTTTTCGCTATTTTCTCACCTATTTCGTCAACTGAAATCAACTCTTCAAAATCAGAATTTAGAATATTATCAATGTTTTCAAAATGCTTTGCTAATTTTTTTGCGACAGTCTCCCCAACATATCTTATCCCTAATCCGTACAATACTCTTTCAAAAGGGATGTTTTTAGAATCTAAGATTCCATTGATTAAGTTATTTGCGCTTTTTTCAGCCATTCTTTCTAGACCTACAATTTGATCAAACCTCAAATCATATAAATCAGAATAGTTATTAATAAGTCCGTTATTCACCAGTAAAGCAACAGTCTCTTGACCTAATCCTTCGATATCCAAAGCTTTTCTGGAAATATAATGTTGTATTCTTCCAATTATTTGTGGTTTGCATCCATTATAGTTTAGACAATAATGATTTGCTTCGCCTTCTAATCTCTGAAGTTTAGAGCCACATTCTGGGCAAAACTCTGGAAATTCAAATTTCTTAGATTCAAGTGCTCTTTTTGACTTATCTACATTAGTAATTTTTGGTATTATATCCCCACCTTTTTCGACATATACAAAATCTCCGACTCTGATATCCATGCTTTCAATAAAGTCTGCATTGTGTAGAGATGCTCTTTTCACTATTGTACCCGCAAGGTTGACGGGCTCTAAATTTGCTACAGGAGTAATTGAACCTGTTCTTCCAACTTGAAAAGAAATACTATTCAATCTGGTACCAGTATTTTCAGGCTTAAATTTATAAGCCATTGCCCATCTTGGAAATTTGGATGTAAAGCCAAGAATTTCCCTCTGATAAAAATCATTTACTTTTAAAACAACCCCATCTATTTCGAATGGTAATCCAGACCTATTTTTTTCCCAGTGCTCAATAAATTCAAATATTTCATCAAGTGATGTACTATGCTTATAATTATTATAAATATTAAATCCGTAAGATTTTGCATTCTGTAGGAACTCTATATGATTATTAAATAATTTTGGGTCTTCAACTGAGTATAATAGGCATTCTAATGGTCTATTTGAAACTTCTTTACTGTCTTGAAGCTTTAAACTTCCTGAGGCAGTGTTTCTAGGGTTTTTGAATGGTTCTTCTCCATTTTCAACACGAGACAAATTAAGCTTATTAAATCCTGAAATAGGCATTACAATCTCTCCTCTTGCCTCAAATTCACCCTTAAAATCACCTCTAAGTTTTAATGGTACAGTTGGAATTGTTTTTACGTTATTCGTAACATCATCACCTTTTACACCATCTCCCCTTGTGACTGCTCTTACAAGCTCTCCTTCTTTATAGGTCAAATTAATTGAAACACCATCAAATTTTAACTCACATGTATATTCAATCTGGGTGTCGATTATCTTTTTTATTCTTTTTTCCCATTCTTTTAAGTCCTCTAAAGAATATGAATTATCAAGGGAGTACATAGGGGTACTATGTACAGATGTGATAAATGACTTCGTTACACTACCACCTACTCGTTGAGTTGGTGAATTAACATCAAAATATTCAGGATTTTCTTCTTCTAATCGTTCTAATTCTTTTAACATCATATCAAAATCATAATCTGATATTAATGGATCATCAAGAACATAATATCTATAGCTATGGTCATGAAGTTTTTTCCTAAGACTAAAAATTTTTTCTGATATATTCATTACATTTATCTAGTTACACTGTAACAAAAAAACTACTCTAAGATAGTAAATTGAAGCTCATGAATACGCTTAAAATAATTGTTTTTTTTATATTTTTTTCCCATATAAATACACTTTTTTCTCAAAAAAATAACATTATTCCAACGCCTACTGAACAAACGATTAATAGTGGCTTCATGGAAATAGAAAACAGTCCCGAAATAATTGCTGACTTCGAACTTAATTCAGCCGCAACACTATTAAAAAATGCAGTAAAAAAACTTGAATTAAGATCTGTTAAACAAACAAAAAATAGAATAATATTTTCTTTAAATAAAAAGTTAAATGATGAAGAGTATATTCTTAAGGTTAATTCAGACAAGATCACTATTGAAGCCTCAACCGAAAACGGTGCAATCTATGGCTTCCAATCTTTGAATCAACTGATGAATCTTAATCTCAATAGTGGAGTAATCAAACTTCAAAATCAAGTAATAAAAGACTCTCCTAGATTCAAATATCGAGGCATGCATCTTGATGTTGGACGACATATGTATTCAGTTGATTTTATTAAGAAATACATAGATGGACTGGCTATGCTTAAATTCAATAATTTCCATTGGCATTTAACTGAAGATCAGGGATGGAGAATTGAAATTGAAAAGTATCCAGAGCTTAATAACGTCGGTTCATTCAGAGATTCCACATTAATTGGTCATTATACTGATAAACCATGGCAGTTTGATAAAACTAGATACGGAGGTTTTTACACAAAAAAAGAAATTAAAGATATTGTTAGATATGCTAAAAAAAGAGGAATTAATGTTATTCCAGAGATCGAAATGCCAGGTCATTCACAAGCCGCAGTATCATCATATCCAGAATTTGGTTGCACTGGTGAACAGGTTGGAGTTGCACCACTTTGGGGTGTCTTTAAGGAAATTTATTGCAGTAAAAATGAAACTTTTGATTTTTTAGAAGACATAATTGATGAAGTAGTTGAACTTTTCCCCGGGAAATACATACATATTGGTGGTGATGAAGCACCTAAAACAAATTGGAAAGCATGTGGAAATTGTCAAAATGTGATCAAGCGTGAAGGATTAAAAGATGAACATGAATTGCAGAGCTACTTTATCACTCGAATGGAGAAATATATCAACTCAAAAGGAAAACAAATAATCGGTTGGGATGAAATTTTAGAAGGTGGTTTGGCACCAAATGCAACTGTTATGTCATGGAGAGGTATCTCAGGTGGCCTTGAAGCGGCAAAGATGAATCATGAAGTTATTATGACCCCTAATGCAACCTGCTATCTTGACCATTATCAAGCTAAAGACACTAAAAATGAACCATTAGCAATTGGTGGTTACACCCCTATTGAAGAAATATACAACTACGAGCCGATTCCAGATGAGTTAGACGAGTCTCTTCACAAATACATCATTGGAGCTCAGGGAAATGTTTGGACAGAATATATGAAAACAAGCGATCATGTTGAGTATATGGTTTTTCCAAGAATATTTGCTTTATCAGAGGTAGTATGGGCAGAAAATAAATCGTCTTTTGAAGAGTTTGAAAAAAAAGTGATTGACGTTTATCCCATACTTGATAAAATGGATATTAATTACTCAAAACATTTTGAAAGATTAGAAGAATGATAATTGAGGTTTGTGCAGAATCTTACGAATATGCAATGAAGGCTGAAAAAGCTGGAGCAGATCGAATTGAACTATGTAGGGATTTATATTTAGACGGTCTTACCCCAGATTATGAATCTGCTAAAAGAACAATTGATTCACTAAACATCCCAGTATTTATATTAATAAGACCCAGAGAAGGTGATTTTGTCTATTCTAATAAAGAATTTGAATTGATGAAAAGAGATATAGCAAAATTCAAAGAAATGGGGTGTAAAGGCATTGTTTCAGGTGTTTTAAATGATGATAATTCGATAGATATTAAAAGAACAAAAGAGCTAATTGAATTATCTGAACCATTGGAATTTACATTCCATAGAGCATTCGATATTGTTTCAGATCCTTTAAACGAAATTGAAAAACTTATTGAATTAGGTGTTGAAAGAGTTTTAACATCAGGTCAAAAAAATAAAGCACTTGAGGGTATGGAATTATTAGAGGAATTGAAAAATATTTCAAAAAATAGAGTTAAAATAATGCCTGGAAGCGGAATTACTAAATTAAATTTTAAAGAATTTAAGGGGTTCAATGAAATTCATGGCTCATTTAGTGATGGCTTGCCAATAATAAATTGAGATACTAACTCATTTTGACAATACAAAAAACCTAGGTTTTAGATGAACGTCTGGTTTGAATTCAATTTTATTAAAATGATGATTTTGAGCAAGACTAGCTACCTGGTGTTTAAGTTTTTCATTTATCTCAAAATAAATCCTCCCTTTTGAATTAAGTTGATTATTCGAAAATCTGACAATATGTTCATAAAATTTCAGAGGTGTAATATCATTAACAAATAAAGCTAAATCAGGCTCAAAACCCAATACGTTTTGCTTCATTAAAGGCTTTTCAGATTCTAATACATAAGGAGGGTTTGAAACAATAACATCATATTTTTTATCGGATTGATATTCAAAAATATCTGCATTGATAAAATTAACCTCAACATTATTCAATTTCGCATTTTCCTTAGCAACTTTAAGTGCGTCACTTGAAATATCAAGTGCTGTAACTTTTGTATTAGGAAGATTTTTAGCAAGACTTATGGCAATACAACCACTCCCCGTCCCTATATCAAGAATTTCTTTTCCATCAAAATCTTCTTTTAACATCAATCTAACTAACTCTTCAGTTTCAGGCCTTGGAATCAAAACCGAACTATTAACCTTAAATTCCAAATCCATAAAGCTTGTCTTTCCTAAAACATATTGAATTGGCTCATGAGTTTTTAATCTTTTTAGCGCACTTAAAAAAAGTGTTTGATTTGATTCATCTAAATCAATCTCATCTGCTAATAGAATTTTTGATCTTGGGATTTTTAAGTAATCCTCTGATAATAAATTAAAAATAGAATTCAACTCATCCATTTCATAAATCGACGAAAGCTCAGAAATCATTTTTAATTTAAAATCTTG
>Ga0208127_1000338_pt1 | contig 23868 bp, 21 predicted proteins | sample ETNtaG_6_FD_185751 | JGI IMG/M metagenome (GOLD analysis project Ga0208127, IMG submission 185751) | Marine microbial and viral communities from oxygen minimum zone, Eastern Pacific Ocean - ETNP201306SV45 (SPAdes) (version 2) | ecosystem: Environmental > Aquatic > Marine > Oceanic ... | reverse complement strand
AAAAATAGAGCTCAAAACTATCTTTCAATTGAAATTATTTCAAATTTTATGGTCCCATTAGGCACAATAACTTCGGCAATTTCACCAACTTTCTTTCCAAGAAGACCTTTTCCAATAGGTGAATTAACAGAAATTTTACCTGATTTAAGATCAGCTTCACTTTCGGCAACTAAAGTATATTTAAGTTGCATCTGATTATTTAAATTCTTAATTGTAACCTTTGACAGAACTAAAACTTTACTAAGATCTAATTGTGATTCATCAATTAATCTAGCATTCGACAAAGTAGCTTCGAGTTTAGAAATTTTCATTTCAAGCATCCCTTGAGCTTCTTTAGCAGCATCATATTCGGCATTTTCACTAAGATCACCCTTATCTCTGGCTTCAGCAATAGCATTAGAAGCTTTTGGCCTTTCAACATCTTTAAGATGGCTAAGCTCGTCTTTCAACTTCTTTAAACCCTCTGCAGTATAATAAGAAAAATCACTCATAACACTTAATTTAAAACAAAAAATCCCTTGGTCTCGGGATTATAAAACAAATATACAAAATTCTTAAATCTATTTTTTTTGATTAATTTCACCTTTGTGAGATCTTATAAAACATTCTCTTTTTTTATTCTTTTGTTTTGCATTTCATGTACTAAAAATGAGTTAAACAATAATCCATATTTAGAGGATATTTCATTTGAAAAAGTTATTAATCTCAATTTACCTCAGTATGATAATTTGAATTTTAATGGAGGTGCAGTATATATAAGCTCAGGAGGTATTAAAGGATTGATTCTCTTTAATTTAAATAATCAAATAATGGCTTGGGAAGCAAACTGTCCAAACCAATACCCTTCTTCATGTTCTACATTGGAAATTAACGGAGTACAAGCTGTATGTAATTGTGATGAATATAAGTATAGTTTGGCTACTGGGCAGGTCTTGTCGAATACTAACTCAGAGTCTTATCCAATGAAACTCTATTATTCAGAAAAAAATGGTAATTCAGTTCGAATATCGAACTGAATTACCATAGTATTATTAAAACTTATAGTTCAAACCAAATGAGATGTTTCTTCCCATTTCGTGAATTCCCATTGTTTTAAATCTTGACAAATGATCATAATATTCTTTGTCAAATAGGTTATTAACAGACCAAATTAAACCTAGCTTGTTGTTGGTCAAATTTATATCATGACTTCCAGACAAATTAACAACAAAGTATGAATCTGTATGAGTTTCAAATTGGCTTACATTATTTTGCTTTCCTTTATTTATTATGTTTAAACTGTAATTATTACTACCGAAATCAAGATCAAATGAATTTTTGATAGTTATCGGAGATATAAATGGAAGATAGCTTCCGTCAGAATCTTTTCCAGAAACATATTCCATAGAGGTTTTAAATGATAACCATTCTAAAGATGTTTTAGTTGAAAAATAAACTTCAGTTCCTTTTAAAGTTGCATCAGTTTGTAAATAATTAAATACAGGAGATCCTCCAATTGTTTCTCCATTTGGATTCAAATAAATATAATCCTCAATGGAATTGTAAAAAATATCTATTCCAAAGCTTGAATTTGAAGTATATGAACTGAAAGATATGTCCGTTTGAAAACTCTTTTCTTCAACCAGATTTACATTTCCAATTTCATATCTAGATGTTCCGTGATGAATACCATCAGAGAAAAGCTCTGAAAGATTTGGAGCTCTATATCCATTTGAGAGATTTAGTCTAAAAATTTTACTTGAGGAAATATCTCTTTTAAAACCTAAAGAGTAAGTAAAGCTGTTAAAATCTTTATCAAAACTTGAAGTTTTAATATTTCTTGTATCGTTTCTTAAACCAAGTAATATATCCCATTTTGAAGCATGATAATGCGTTACTGCGTATATTCCAAAATCATTTTTTTCAGCATCAGGGATTAACTCTTCTTCTCCATGGTTAGTATTTGTTTGCCATAGCATATTAGTACCAACAATGATTTCTAATTTTTCAGATTTTGGAAAAATATATTTTAGATCAAGAGTTGTAGTTTCTAAATCCATAATAAGTGCAGCTTCATCACCATGATCGTCGTGGTCATCGTGATCGTCATCATCATGGTCCTCATCATCATGGTCCTCATCATCATGGTCCTCATCATCATGGTCCTCATCATCATGGTCCTCATCATCATGGTCATCGTGCCCATGTTCGTCATGATGTCCAAATTCCTTTCTTTTATTAGAACTAAATCCTAAAGTAAATTCAATTTCAGATTTGTTTTCAAAAAGAAGTCTGTTTTTCCATGAAATAACAGTGTTTTGTAAATCTTGGTATGATTTTTCTTCATCATCCTCGTCATGATCATCATGATCATCATGATCGTCATCATCGTGATCTTCATCATCGTGATCTTCATCGTCATGATCTTCATCATCGTGATCTTCATCATCGTGATCTTCATGATCATCGTGACCTTCTTCTCCATGTGGAATTCCAATTTCTGAATCAGAGAAATTTACTCTTAAATCTGAAATGAAATTATCAGATGTATAACCAAGACCAAATTTTAAATCTGAGTTTTTAAAATAGGTGTTTTCAATTTCTTCATGAGGTGTACTAAAATTATCATTATCTACAAGACTTGCCTGAACTAAATATGATAACTTTTCAGAACCTCCTTTAACACCAACATTGGTTGTAAATCCATTAAAATTAGAATCATAAATAGTTGCTAATTCGTATTCTGTTTCACCGCTAGTATTATAACTATCTGGATTTATAAACAAAACACCTCCAATTGCATCACTACCATAAAGAACAGACATAGGTCCTTTAATTACTTCGACAGAACCAACTCCAAATCCAGAGATTCCCATACCGTGTTCAGCACCCCATTGTTGATTTTCTTGTCTTATAAACTGATTAAATACAGTTACTCTATTTGAAGATAATCCTCGAATAACTGGTTTTGAAATACCTGGACCTGTTGAGATTATAGAAACTCCTGGGATCTCTTGTATTGAGGCAGAAAAGTTCTGTCTTTTAATGTAATTTAAATTGCTTAGATTTAATTTACTTACACTGAGTACATTATTTCTTAAAGATTCTTTGAAAGGCGTAGAAACTACGACTTCATTTAACTCAACAGAGTATAAAGCTTCATTTTCTTCTTCATTTTGTTGTGCTAAAATACTATTAGTACTAAAAATTAGTAACGCCAATAAGGCGATTTTTGTAATATTTTTCATTTGTTTTTTATTTAGTTTGATTTATTTGATTGTTGAATTTAACAATCAACAGGGGGGCCCCTTGAATCAAAATGAAAATAAAATTTTGAAAAGTAGTTTTTATTGTAAACAGAAGTGTGTTTATAATTGTTTAAAGGTTCATTAATAATATAGGAATACTCATCATAGTCAAAATCAACATTTAATCTAATAAAATCACATGTGGAACAGTGAACTTCAGACTCATGAAGATGAACATTTTGTTCGAAGCACACCGAATGATCGTCAAATAGTACATGATTTAAGCCAAAAATTGAAGGAAGACTTAGAATACCTATCAGAAAAATACTAATGAATTTTTTCACAAGCCAAATTTAGTAAAATTTAGAACTTAAGAGATAGTCCCAGTAAGAAATTTCTAGTAGCTTGTGGATAATACCCGGCACCATCTAATGTTTTAACCTGGCCTGGGGTTGACCATGTATCATCATAGGTATAGTAATAACCGTTTGAAATGTATTCTTTATCAAAAACATTATTAATTAATCCTGAAATTATAATTTCATTAAAAATAGTATTAGAGATAATTTTATAACTAAAGTTTAAATTATTAACAAAGTAACTGTCAAGAATAGAATTAACTGCGTCAGTATTGCTCATATATTGTTTCCCTACATATTTGGACAATAAGCTTATTGTAAAATTAGTATTGGGTGTAAATACTACAGTATTTGAGGTAATAATTTTTGGTGAAAAAGAAATATTAGTTTTACCAAAATTAAATATTTGACCATCAAATTGAGATAAAATTTCTTTGTTCTTATTCGAGCTTAGGGTAATATTTGAATTAATTGAAAAATCTTTTGAAAGTTTAATGCTAGCCTCAGCCTCAACTCCTAATCGATAACTTGAGCCGCTGTTAGTACGAATTGGACTACCAACATCGTCTAATTCACCAGTTAAAACCAATTGCTCATTATAAAGCATGTAATAAGTATTTAAATTCAACTTCAAGTTGTTATTTCTAAAACGCCAACCCAGTTCAAAATCATTTAATTGTTCAGGTTTTATGTCTTTGTTACTTTCATAATCACTTCTACTTGGTTCTCTGTTTGCTCTTGAATATGACCCATATAAAATAGAAACTGGACTAAGCTTATACGATAAACCTATTTTTGGATTGAAAAAATTATAGGTTTCATTTATCAACATGTTTTCTAAATCAGATGTTAATCCACTTGTTTCATAACTTACTTTTCTAATTTGAAAATCTCCATACAATTCTATTTGACTGTTCAATAAATATGAGGCTTTTACAAATGCACTAAGATCATTTTTTTTACCATTACCATTATAATATTTATCTCTAATTGAAGCATTCTCACTAAAATTTCTTGCCCAAATTACTTCACCAAAATGATCACCAGAGTAAGTACTAAAAGAAGCATTAAAAATTAAATTTAAATCATTTGCGTTGTAATTTGCAGATGCATTAAGGACGTAGAAATCATTATCCAACCAACGCCTTCTAATTAAATCTGTTGTTCCTGTTTTATCACCATTTTCATCAAGATCTGAAAGCACAATCCCTTGATATGTTTCAACTGAATCGTCATCTCTGTACTGCTCAAAATATCCACGGCCATAAGTATAATTCAATCCTAAATTTGTTGACCAATTTTCATTTAATTTTTGATTCCAATGAAACTGATAGTGATCCTGCTTGTAATTGTCTATTTCATTTTCATAAGTATAAGGATTCATTCTTCTGTTTACTAAAAGTTCTTCTTTTGTAACACCGTACCAAGACTGATAAGTTTTTTCATGGCCACCAAATGTTAATGCTTTAATTAAAGTATTTCCTTTACTAAAAGACCCTTGCAAAAAATATGATTTTAAATCTGAGTAAGCTCTATCAACATAACCATCTGAATCAATTTTAGATAATCTTCCTGAAAGTTCAAATGAATCATTTAATATCCCAGTACTAAATTTGACGGTATGCTTTAATGTATTGTAACTTCCAACTGAATTAGATATTTCACCATAAGAATTTTCTGAAATTGCATCAGTAAGTATATTTATACTAGCTCCAAATGCTCCTGATCCATTTGTTGAAGTTCCAACTCCTCTTTGAACTTGTAGACTTTCAATTGAGGATGTAAAATCTGGAAGATTTACCCAAAAGGTTCCATGAGATTCAGGATCATTAAATGGTATTCCATTGATCGTAATATTTGTTGATTGCGGACTCACTCCTCTTATTCTAATTCCAGTATATCCAATTCCAGCACCCGCATCAGATGTCGTCACAATTGATGGAAGAAAATTTAAAAGGATAGGAAGATCTTGACCTAAATTAACAGTTGAAAGTTCAGATTTAGAAATATTTGAGTGACTAATTGGAGAATCATATTTAACTCGTACTGACTGTACTATGACTTCATCTAAAATTTGTTTTGTACCCTGAATAGTATCGGTGACTTGTTGAGAAGAAAGATTAAAAGAAACCAATAACAAAAAATAAATATATTTTTTCATATAAATCATTATGTTAAAGGGGAGCATGAATGGTTAACAATTTTCCTCTCCAAAATTACTTGGCAGGTTCATTGGGTATAATCTCAGCCGTAGCACCCCACTTATTATGATGCAAATATAATATTATATCTATATTTTAAGCAATTTATCAATTGCTTTTACAGCTGTATTTAGTCTTAGTTCTAAAGGTCCTGAAACTTTAATATAGGGCCGATTATATTTAATTAACGTTTCTTTAAACGCATCAAACATTTTCTGCCTATCGTTCGGTTTATCTCTTAAATCATCTTTTTCCCAAGGGATATCAATGTCAGTTAAAATATAAAGATCATAAGTATTTTCTATAGCATACTTTTCTAAATTTTGATCACAAAATCCATCATAATAAGTTTCAGAATATACTTTAGTTTCTAAAAGATCAGTGTCACAAATTAATATATGTTCAGAAACCTTTGTAAGTTCATTTTCTAATTTCATTTGTCCTACAGCAATTGGTATTAGGTCTTCAAGTTCACAAACCTTGCTTTCATTGTTCCACTTGTCTTGTAAATAGTCTCTTGCATATTCTTTTACCCACAGACTATTATAATGATTTGCTAACTCTTTAGAAAGGGTAGTCTTACCAGAAGATTCTGGACCAAAAAGAACTATCTTGAAGCAGTTTGATTTGTTTTGTTTAAGATTTTTTTCCATGAATAATAGCCTAAAATAGCAATCACTGTAAAAATAATATATTGAAAACTAGTAAAAGTTAATCCTTTATAAAAATACAATGGAATTGAGATAATATTTCCAACTATCCAAAATCTCCAACTCTCAATCTTTCTTTTTGCCATTAGCCACATACCTACAAAGAAAATAGCTGTTGTAAAATTATCTATGTATGAAGTGTACGATCCCCATTTATCGAAATATTGATAAACACAAAAGATAAAAATCAAAGAACAAGAAAAAATAACGAAACAGGTGACTTTTTCTCTAAAACTTACTTTTGATATTGGAGTAACAACATTATTTTCCTTTCTAGTCCAAACATACCAACCGTAAACACTCATTATGAAATAATATGCGTTTATGATCATATCTCCTAAAAGACTCCATTTAAAAAGTAAGTAAATAAAAATAGAGGTAGAAATCATTCCAGTTGGAAAGACCAAAACATTATTTTTTTTTGAAAACCATACACTCAAAATTCCAAACACTACTGCAAATATTTCCAAAAAAACATCAAATGTTTGATAATCTAAATATTGCTTAAATAAGAAATCAAACATAATTACTTTTTTAACTGTGCTAATGAGCAAATATAATTTGATATCTTGAAGAGATCAACATTATACTTTTCTATTTTTTCGTATTTATTTATTAAAACAAATGCTTTATTTTTCTTCAAAGATTGAATTTTTATATTTTTTTTAAAATCAATACCATTATGACCAAAAGCTTTGTATACAGATTCTTTAATTGACCATGCTTTTGTTAAACTTTCAATACACTCTTTATTAAAAATTTCATATTCTTTTTCAGAAATAAACTTCTTGTAAATCTTTAAAATCTTTTCTCTAAACTTTTCAATATCAATACCCACTTTATCTTTGGAGATTACAACAGAAGAAAACTCAAATGAATGTGAAATTGAAATGTAACCTTCGCTTAAGTGTGGTTTTCCATTTGTATCATATTGAATGTCACTGTATGAAAAACCTAAGTTTTCTAAAAGATTAAGAACACTTAAAAACTCAATTTGTTTAGTTTCAGATGTGATTGAGCTTAACTTTGATTTGTATAGAGAATTTTGTTTAAGATTATTTAATAATTCTTGTTTACTCTCAGAAATTCTCCAGATCAAAATAAAATCACCATTTTTTATTTTGATTTTTTTATATAAAGGCATCCATTAATATATAATGCTAATATAATTAAAGAAATTTTGAAGAATATTGAGACTTATTTATTATGCCTCAAATGGAATCACTGAAACGAAAGACTTATTGTCTTTCTTTTTTGTAAACTGAACAATACCGTCAACTTTAGCATGGAGAGTATGGTCTTTGCTTACATAGACATTTTCTCCAGCTTTGTGAGCTGTACCTCTCTGGCGAACAATAATGTTACCTGCAATAGCAGCTTGGCCTCCATAAATTTTTACACCAAGTCGTTTCGATTCTGATTCTCTACCGTTTTTAGAACTACCAACACCTTTTTTATGAGCCATTTTTAAAAATTTTAATTACTTTTTAGATTCAGTTTTTTTAGCTACTGTCTTTTTAGCTACTGTTTTTTTAGCTACTGTTTTTTTAGCAGTTGCTTTTTTTGGAACATCAACTTTTTCAGTTTCTTTTTTCGTTTTAACCTCTGACTTTACTTTTTTAGATTTCTCTAAAATATTTTCAACTAAAATCTGAGTTAATGATTGTCTATGACCATTTTTAACTTTGTAACCTTTTCTTCTTTTCTTTTTAAAAACAATAACTTTGTCGTCTTTTAAGTGCTTAATAATCTTAGCTTCAACACTTGCACCTTGAACTGTTGGTGAACCAATTGTTGTTTTTCCAGAATTATCTAACATTAAAATATTATCAAAACTTACTTTAGAACCTTCCTTTCCATCAAGTCTATTTACATAAACTTTCTGGTCTTTTTCAACTTTAAATTGTTGACCTGCTATTTCTACAACTGCGTACATAATAATATTTTATAAAAAAAACGTGTGCAAATATACAAGGATTGACCATATATAACAACTATATGTGATAAAATATAAAATTGTACTGTTTTTAGTTTTTGAAACTAAACAAAATTTAATGTTTAACTAGACTTTTTATTTGCCAAATAGACGCCAACTAAAATTATTACAGTAGCAAACAATTGATTTAAAGTAAATATTTCCCCGTCTAATAATCCCCAAAACAAAGCAACAATTGGAAGAGTATAAGTAACAGAGGAAACAAAAACAGGTGAAGCAATTTGAACAAACTTATTGAACAAAATTTTAGCAAATACAGTTCCAAAAACTGATAACAACAAAATGTAAAATATTGCATTTTTAGTTTCTAAACTTGATAAATCAATTTGTTTGTAATCTGAATTTAAAAAAACTATTAGGGCAAGTGGAAAAATAAAAATAAAATTACCAACAGTTATAGCAACAGCAGATACATCCTGCAGGTGAACTTTCAATATATTTAATGATGTAGCATAAAGAATTGAAGATAGGATTATAAAGAAAACATATAATATGTTTTGATCTGGATTAATTACTGAACCTTGATACATCAGTATTACAGATCCTATTAAACCAATTATAACTCCAGAAATTTGTTTAGAATCAATTTTCAGTCTGTAATAACCAACACCAATTAGTAAGGTTGCCAATGGAGTTAATGAGTTTAAAATTGCTGCCAAGGCACTATCAATTTCAGTTTGAGCATATGCAAACAAAAAAGGCGGAAAAAATCCTATTAACCCTGTAATTAAAATCCATTTCCATTTACCATTAGGAACAGATTTTAAAGAGCTATATCCAATAATTAAAAGAAAAATTGTAGAAATTATCATCCTTAAACTTCCAACTTGTAAAGGATTTAATCCTAAAAGAGCTTTTTTCATAAGGATGTAGGAGCTCCCCCAAACTAACGACAAAATCATTAAATAAATCCATTTTAAGTTTTTATTTTTCATAATCTTAAATTAATTCCACTGAAAAGATTGAATCATCTTTCTAATATCATTATTAGTATAGTTTATATATGGAATTAAAGAATCATAATTTGGTTTGGATTCAAAGTATAGTGATCCTGTTAAAAAAGAACTAACTGAATCAGTTATAAAAAAATGGGTATTGGCTGGAGTATTTCCTGTGAAGGAAAAATATTTAGCAAACACTCTTTTTTTTGGATCTGAATATTCGCTGGTATTAACAAAAAAAGCATTTTTAGAATTTTCATTAATCTTAATATTAAAATCAGATTTAATTAAATCAAGATTATTATTAATTTTTAAAAAAGAAATGAAAATGGTCGATTTAAATTCTTCATTGTACAAATTTAGATTACATCCATTTGAATTTACAATTGAAGTCATATTAACATCTAGTGAATAACCACATTCATTTTTATAAATTTTATAGTTTGGTTTAGTAAACTCTTTGTACAAAAAAGCCTTGGGTTTGGGTAAAGTTGGATTGTTATTACAACCCAAAAAAATAAATATAAATAGATATGCAATTCTTATCATTTCTTTACAGTTACCATAACTTTTTTAATTCTCTTTCTATCCAAGTCAACAATCTTAAATTCAAATTCTTTAATATTAATTTTGTAGTTTTTTTTAGGAAAAAACCCTGTTTGTTCAAGTAAAAAACCTCCCAGAGTTTCTGAGTCACCTTTTATACTTTCAAAAACGTCATTATCTGTAATATTTAAAATTCTGTATAGATCTTTTAAAACTACTTTTCCCTCAAAAATATAAGTGTTTTTATTTATTGTTGAATATTGAACATCATCCTGATTTAAGTCATCATTAATTTCCCCAACAATTTCCTCTACAATATCATTTAGTGTAATTATTCCTGATTTGCCTCCGTATTCATCAACCACAACAGCAATATGATTTTTTGACTGTTGAAATTCTTTAAGTAAATCGTCCAATCTTTTGTCTTCGGGAACTAAATAAGGTTCTTTTATTAGTTTATTCCAATTAAACTTATTTTTTTCCATGTGTGGAAATAAATCCTTTAAATAAATTACTCCAATAACATTATCTATTTTTTCATCGAAAACTGGAATTCTAGAATATTTATTCTTTCTAACTAGATCAATTAATTCCTTGAAATTTGTTTTTATATTAACAGAGAAAACATCAATCCTTGGTCGCATTATTTGTTTAACTTTTGTATGGCCAAGTGAAATAATGCCTTTAAGAATCATTTTTTCTTCAATAGAGGTTTCATTTTTATCAGTTAAATCAAGTGCATCTGAAAGTTTTTCCACAGAAAGATTGGTATTTTTTACAACCAACCTATTTTGTAATATTTGGGTGATTTTACTCATAGGAATGGTCATGAAAAAAAATATATACTTATCTAAAAAATTTATAGGAATTGCCATTTTTTTTGCAAAACTTATTGGATATTTATTTGCATATACTTTTGGAAGAATCTCTCCAAATAAAAGAATTAAAAAGGCTGTAAGACCTATCATAATTATAAAATTCAAGAAATCAGGAGCTGAATTAAAATATTTTAATTTTCCAAACGAAGCTAATATTAAAACTATTGAAATATTAATAAAAGTGTTTGAAATTAAAAGAGTAGAAAGAAGTCTTCTTGGCTTATTTCTTAACTTCAAAACCAACTGGTCTTTTTTACTGTTTGATAGTGAAATTTTTTTTATGTCTTTTTCAGATAAAGAAAAAAAAGCAACTTCAAAACCTGAAATAAGAGCTGAACAAATTAATAGTATAAAAACTATTGAAAATTTAAAAATATCAGGATAGAGCTCTATAAATAAAAAAGTATTCAAAAATTTATACTAAATAAAAATTAGAACGGTAAATCATCAACCTGATCATCAGAGGGTGTGGATTCATTAAAAGAAGTTGGAACCTCTGAACTTGGAGAATTCATGGAGTTACCTTCGGTTTTATTGGAAAGAAAGTTGAATTCATTAACATGAATTTCAGTTGAATAACGTTGTACACCATCTTCCGACTGCCATTTTCTGGTTTTAATTTTACCCTCTACATAAATCTTATCACCTTTGTTCAAGTATTTTTCACATATTTCAGCAGCTTTATTTCTGACTACTACATTATGCCATTCTGTGTTTGAAACCTTTTCACCTGTCACTTTGTTAGTGTAATTCTCATTTGTGGCGATGGGAAATCTACCAATACATCCACCATCTTCAAAACGATGTAATTTAACGACATCCCCAAGATTACCAATTAGCATAACTTTATTTAATGAACCACTCATATGAAACGTATTAAACTCAAATATAGCAAATTACAGCAATAATTTATTAATGGAACTTATAAATGAAATCAGCGGTTTTGGAAATGGGTAATTTTTAAGGTTATTCAAATCAACTCCTCCAATTAATGGATTAGAAACTTTAACTATCCAAAAATTAATTTTTAAATTTTGATGAGATAATTTGTGCATAATGGATTTGTGTAAAAATATATCATCAAATAAACTTATTGATTCATAATTAGTACTTAAAAAAGTTTTAATTTTTGCTTTGTTGACTTTACTGGTTGTTTCTATTAAAGGAAAATCAAATAAATTTTGCCAAATATCTTTTTCATTTCTCTTATTAATTAAAGTCATTCTCTTCTTGTCAATAACAACTAAATAATCTAATATTCTGGATTTAGATTTAGGAGGTTTCTTTTTAACAGGATATTTCTCAATTGTATTATGAATAAATGAAAGGCAATCCAGTTTAAAAATACAGGCATCACAATTAGGATTTTTGGGTTTACAAACAATGGATCCAAAATCCATTATTGCCTGATTAAAATCAGATGGATTATTTTTAGAAATTAAAAGATTTAGTATGTTTTTAAAAACTTTTACTGCACTTGGTGTGTTTATAATCGTTGAAATCTGAAACATCCTTCCAACAAAACGATATACATTTCCATCTAAAACAGGTCTAACTTCATTATTTGAGAAAGAACTTATTGCACTTGCTGAATAATCTCCAATTCCAGGTAATTTAATTAGTTCATCATAGTTAGAAGGAAATTTTGATTCATATTTGTCAACAACTATTTTGGCTGACTTATGTAAGTTTCTAGCTCTACTGTAATAACCTAAACCCTCCCAATTTTTTAAAATATCTTGCTCACTTGCTTTTGAAAGAGCAGTTACATTTGGATATAGTTTGACAAATTTATTATAGTAGGATAAGCCTTGCTTAATTTGAGTTTGTTGTAGTATAATTTCAGAAAGCCATATTTTATAAGAATCTGTAGTCTCTCGCCAAGGTAAGGATCTCTTATTGACTGAGTACCAGCTAATTAAATTTGAGGCAAATTTTTTTTCTAATTTGTTAAGTAAATCTATTTTCAAAAATGAAGACTTCAATTTTAGACTGTTTTTAAGGATGATTAATGAATATAAATTTATATATTTGGCACCTTAAAAAGTAAACATAAGTAAATAATAAGAATATGACAAAAGCTGAGATCGTTTCAAAAGTTTCCAACAACTTAGGATTGGATAAAAATGAAGTTTTAGCAACAGTAGAAAATTTAATGGAAGAAATTAAAAATTCATTGAATAATGGAGAAAATGTTTATTTGAGAGGTTTTGGTAGTTTTATAGTAAAGAAAAGAGCTGAAAAAACTGGTAGAAATATCTCAAAAAATACAACAATAAGAATTCCTGAACACCATATTCCAGCTTTTAAGCCGGCTAAAGTTTTCGTTGAAGGTGTTAAAAAAAATAACTAAACTATAGAATATGCCAAGCGGTAAAAAAAGAAAAAGACATAAAGTAGCTACGCATAAGCGTAAAAAAAGAAGTCGTGCTAATAGGCACAAAAAAAATAAGTAATAACTTATTCTGAAGAAAAGTTCTTTGACATGAATTTAGTTCTGTGATTCAGCACAAAACTACTTTCCAAGTAATTAAAATCCTGTGAAACAAGTATAACCAGTTCACATAACTGTGAACATAAATTCAATATTGTGAGTAAAGAAATTATAATAAGATCTAATTCCACAGCTGTTGATTTTGCACTACTTAAAAACGGTAAATTAATTGAACTTCACAAACAAAATGATAGTAACAAATTTAATGTAGGAGACATTTTTTTAGCAAAAGCAAAAAAAACTGTTTCAGGACTCAACGCTGCATTTGTAAATGTCGGTTATGAAAAAGATGCTTTTTTGCATTATCATGATCTTGGTCCAAAAATTTTATCACTAAACAAGTTCATTAAAGGTGTAAGCACAGGTAAAATAAAAAAATTTTCACTTGAAAAATTCCCATTCGAATCAGAAATAGATAAAGAAGGAAGTATTTCAGATGTTATAAGTCCAAATCAAACTGTTATGGTTCAAATTATAAAAGAACCTATCTCAACAAAAGGACCTAGAATAAGTTCAGAATTATCATTTGCTGGACGTTTTCTTGTTTTAGTCCCATTTTCTAATAGAATTTCTATTTCTCAAAAAATCGAAAGTAGAGAAGAAAAGAGCAGATTAAAAAGACTTGTACAAAGTATTAAACCAAAAGGATTTGGAGTAATTGTTAGAACAGTAGCAAAAGACCAAAAAGTTGCAGCACTTGATAAAGATTTAAAAAACTTATTCAAACGCTGGACAAATCTTTGTAAAAAAATACAAGGATCTGAGGTCCCATTAAAAGTTCAAAGCGAATTAAACAGATCCTCTTCAATCTTGAGAGATTATTTTAATGATAGTTTTACTGGAATACATGTTAATCAAAAGTCAATGTATTCTGAGGTTAAAGAATATTTGAAAGAAATTGCTCCAAAAAAGCAATCAATAGTAAAACTACACAAATCTCATAACCCTATTTTTGAAGAATACGGAATTGAGCGTCAAATTAAAACAGCTTTTGGAAGAACAGTTACTATGAGCAAAGGTGCATACCTTATTATAGAACATACCGAAGCTTTGCATGTTATTGACGTAAATAGTGGAAATCGATCGACTAAATCAAAAAATCAAGAAGATTCTGCCCTTGAGGTTAATTTAATTGCTGCTTCTGAAATAGCAAGACAATTAAGATTAAGAGACATGGGTGGGATAATTGTTGTTGATTTTATAGATTTATTAAATCCAGAAAATAGAAAAACTCTATTTGATCATTTCAAAAAAGAAATGGAATCTGACAGAGCCAAGCATAAAATTTTACCACCAAGTAAAATTGGCTTAATTCAGATGACAAGACAAAGAGTTCGATCTGAAATGGAAATTAAAACAATAGAGCCTGATCCAAACCAAGACGGAAAGGTTGAAGCTCCTATAGTTTTACTTGATAAAATCTATGCAAAACTTGAAAAAATTCTTACTACCAAAAAATATTATAACGTAAAGATTTTTTTACATGTTCACCCTTTTGTTGCGGCTTATCTAAAAAGCGAATACCCTTCAATAAGAATGAAGTGGTATTTTAAACACAAAAGATGGATTAATATCGTTCCTAGAGATGCGTACACCTATTTACATTTTAGATTCTTTAATAAAGAAGGTAAAATCATTAATGCATAAAAAAGCGGCTTATAGCCGCTTTTTTTTTGCTCAAAAAAAAACTATTTTAAATAAATGAAAAACGAAAATTTCACTATAAATGAAATTGAACAAAAATTAAAAAGATATTGTTCTTATCAAGATAGATGTCATAATGAAGTAGAAAAAAAATTAAAAGAATTTGATCTGATTGAAGAGGCTAAAAATAAAATACTTTTTAACTTAATAAATGAAAATTATTTGAACGAATCTAGGTTTTCAGAAAATTTTGTAAGGGGTAAATTTAAAATTAAAAATTGGGGCAAAATTAAAATAGTTCAAGAACTGAAATCAAGAAATATTTCAGATATAAATATTAAAAGAGGGTTAATGGAAATTGATGAAGTTGAGTACAAAAATAAACTAGAAAATATATTTATTAAAAAATTATCATCTTTAGAAAACCAAAGTGTAATTAATAAAAAGAAAAAAATATTTTCCTATTTGTCCTATAGAGGATGGGAAACAAACTTGATTTATGAAAAAATTAATAAAATCCAATAATATTATACTTGTTATTACCCTAATATTTTTACTTCAGGGGTGTAACAATTCTGTTGATATGATAGCTTTTAACGGAAACATCTACACTGTAGATAACGATTTTTCAAAGGCATCAGCTTTTGCGATAAAGAATGGAAAATTTTATGATGTTGGAAATGAAGAGATACTACAAAAATACAATAGTAAAAATATTTTGGATCTTGAAGGCTTGACTGTTTTACCAGGTCTTATTGATGCTCATTGTCACTTTTATGGACTTGGTTTAAATCAAAGGGTTGTTGACCTCACTGGAACCAACTCATTTAATGAAATTTTGAGCAAAATTTCATCTGATAAAAATAAAAGTATTATTAGAGGGCGTGGATGGGACCAAAATGATTGGAAAAACAAAGAATTCCCTGATAAATTTGAATTGGATAAATTATACCCAGATACACCGGTTATTTTAGAAAGAATTGATGGTCATGCTTATTTAGTTAATCAAAAAGCATTAGACATTTCAGGAATTGATATAAATACTGAATCAAATAATGGTACAATTGTTACAAAAAATGGTATTCTAACTGGAATTCTGATCGATGGTCCAATGTCCTTAGTTGATAAAGCATTCGGAGAAGTTTCATTAGATGAAAAAATTACAGCTTTAATAAGTGCTCAAAAAATTGGTTTTAAACACGGATTAACTACTGTTGACGATGCTGGACTTTCCAAAGATGTAATACTCCTTATTGATAGTTTGCAAAGACAAAATCTTTTAAAAATGCGTGTCTATGCAATGATTAGTAACAATAAAGATGATGTGAACTTTTTCATTGAGAATGGGCCAATAAAAACTAATTCTTTAAATGTTAGGTCTGTAAAAGTTTATGGTGATGGCGCATTAGGTTCAAGAGGCGCAACTCTTAAGAAACCCTACTCTGACGACAAACATAATTATGGTAAGCTTGTCACAGATATTGATAGTATTAAAGACTTAGCTAAAAAATTAGCAAATGCTAACTTTCAGATGAATACCCATGCAATTGGAGATTCGACTGTAAATATTTTATTAAAAGCTTATTCCAAAGTTCTTGAAAATATAAAAGATCCAAGGTGGCGTATTGAACATTCTCAAATTATCGATCGAAAAGATTTAAATGGTTACAATGAAAAAATATTACCCTCCGTGCAGCCCACTCATGCAACAAGTGACATGTACTGGGCAGAGGATAGAGTTGGACCAATAAGAATTAAAGGAGCATATGCTTATAAAGATTTGCTTGAGAGATCCAAAGTAATTGGTTTAGGTACAGACTTTCCTGTGGAAAAAGTTAATCCATTTCATACTTTTTATGCTGCTACGGCTAGAAAAGATTTAGACTTTTTTCCAGATGGCGGTTTTGAATTTTCAAATGCACTTTCAAGAGAAGAAACTCTAAAAGGGATGACAATATGGGCTGCTTATCTAAATTTTGAGGAAAATGAAAAGGGAAGTATAGAAAAAAATAAGTTTGCGGATTTTGTAATAATTGATAGAGATATAATGAAAGTTGATCTTAATTCAACTCCTGACACAAAGGTTTTAAAGACTTATTTGTCTGGTGATCTAGTCTATTCCAACACTGATTCCGACTAAAAAATTTCTGCCAGGCATAGGAACCAAGTTTGTTTCAGAGTAAACCTCATCTAAAATGTTATTTACAGAAAGATATAAACCTTTTTTGTATGTAATCTTGGTATCTAAAACACTGTAATTAGTTTTATCAGATCTCTCTGAATATTTATAAACAATAGAGTGATTTAGATTTTTTACGTAGTTAAGGTTTAATTTAGATATAAGTTGGTGTCTAAGTGAATTAAGTGAATATCTTGAGAAATTAACATTTGAGACATAATTGTCATCCTTTATGCTGGTATAACCAAAACTAAAGAAATTATTTTTTGAGAGATTATCAGCAGATCCAAAACGATAGGTTAAATCAAACTCAAAACCTTTAGTGTTTAATGAGCCAATATTAACCGCTTCCCATAAATCATCTTCATTCTTCTTAACATAATCAATTATATTCTTAGCTTTTCTATTAAAAATTGCAGCGGTAAGACTAAAAATAGTGGTGTTATATTTTAACCCATATTCTGTTGAGGTAGCTGATTCAGGATTTAAATTCTCATTACCAATAGTGGTTCTATCACTGTAATATAAGTCTGTATAAGTTGGTATTCTGTAAGTCTTACCAATATTACTGTATAACTTAAAATTTGAGTTTAAATTATATCCAAGGTCAATTCCTGGGAATGAGTGAAACGATAAATCAGAAAAATAACTCATGGATAAACCTGGAGATAAAACTAATTTTTCTTTGAACAATTTAAAGGTGTGATCAACATAAGCAGAAACAGTTGTTCTGTTGTGTTCTCCTAAATTATTACTTGAAATATTTACGGCAGATAAATCTAAACCAAATCCGGTAGCACCTGAGTTAGAATAATATGTACCAGTTAATTCAGCAGAAACTTTATTTGTTTTGTGAAGATTCCTATAAACAGATGGGTTATCTCTAATATAAATGTACTCGTCTTGACCTCGTCTCCAATAAAATTTGGGGTTTAATGATAATTTATCAGAATTAATAGTTGATGATATTCCAATTAAACTTGCTTGTGTTTCTTCATACTGTTCAGTTGCACTAGGACTAGCATAAAATCCATTAGCTCCAAACTTGTTTTCATTAAATGATGCAATAATATCAATTGGATTTTTATCAGAGTTAAAAGTGGTTTTAATAAAGTAATTATCCTTTTTGAAATCAGTATTATGTCTGTATCCGTCAGATCTATTTCCTGAATAACTAATTAAGGTATTTAAATTATCCCCTGTAATTTTTGTAGAAACTGAAATATTTTTTTGATCAAAAGATCCAAAAGAAATTTCATTTAATTTTAAATCTAATTTACCGGTTTCTCCAATAATTTCTTTGGTAACAATATTTATAGCACCATTAAAAGCATTTTGTCCAAATATTCTTGCAGCTGGACCTTTTATTATTTCAATTCTTTCGATTAAATAAAGTGGAAGAATCATATTTAGGGTATGATGTCCTGTTTGAGCATCATCCATTTTCATTCCATCAACTAAAAGTAGAGTTTGATCAAATCCACCTCCTCTTATATAAAGATCACCTTGAACTCCACCTACTCCCCTTCTTCTAATATCAATTCCAGTAATCTCCTGTAATAAATCAGACACATTTGAGGCTGGACTATTTTTAATATCATCAGATGAAATTATTGTTACAGTTCTAAAGTTTTTTGAAAAAGGGATTTGCAGTTTAGAAGTTGAAACAACTACTTCTTTAAGATTGGTTGTATCTTGCTGAGATAACGAAACGTTAAAAATTAGTACTAGAAAAAGTGCAAGACTTTTTTTCATAAAAACAGTGTAAGTTATGTACTTAGTCAGTTAAAATAATGACTTTATTTTCTTTCATTTCAATAACTCCAGAACTTACTGATAAATGTAGTTCCTTAGGGTTTACCACTGAAAAACTGTCAGGTAAAGTTTCTGAATTCTCAAAATCTCCAGAAATTTTAACAACACCCGAAATTAAAGTAGAAACTATGGGAGCGTGGTTATTTAGCATTTGAAAAGATCCATCAGTACCTGGAACAATAACTGAATCAACTTCAGCAGTTAGTAATGTTCTTTCTGGACTTACTATTTCTAGTTGCATATTTAAAATTTAAGCTTCAGCTAACATTTTCTCTCCTGCTTCGATTGCTTCTTCGATTGTACCTTTAAGGTTGAAGGCAGCTTCAGGCAAGTGATCTAACTCTCCGTCCATAATCATATTAAAACCTTTAATAGTATCTTTAATATCAACTAAAACACCTGGAATTCCAGTAAATTGTTCAGCTACGTGAAACGGTTGAGATAAGAATCTTTGAACTTTTCTAGCTCTATAAACTGATAGCTTGTCTTCTTCTGAAAGCTCTTCCATTCCAAGAATAGCAATAATGTCTTGTAATTCTTTATACTTTTGAAGTAATTCTTTTACTCTTTGAGCACAATTATAGTGATCGTCTCCAATAATCTCAGGAGTTAAAATTCTAGATGTTGAATCTAAAGGATCAACAGCAGGATAAATTCCAAGCTCTGCTATTTTTCTTGAAAGTACTGTAGTTGCATCTAAGTGAGCAAATGTAGTTGCAGGAGCAGGGTCAGTTAAATCATCTGCTGGAACATAAACAGCCTGAACAGATGTAATAGATCCATTTTTAGTTGAAGTAATTCTTTCTTGCATAGCACCCATTTCAGTTGCTAATGTTGGTTGATAACCCACTGCTGATGGCATTCTACCTAATAAGGCAGATACTTCAGAACCAGCTTGAGTAAATCTAAAAATGTTATCGACAAAGAACAGTACGTCTTTTCCTTGGCCATCTCCAGCACCATCTCTAAAATATTCAGCCATTGTTAGTCCCGAAAGAGCAACTCTTGCACGAGCTCCAGGTGGCTCATTCATCTGACCAAAAACGAAAGTAGCTTTTGAATCTTTCATTGCTTTTTTATCAACTTTACTTAAATCCCATCCACCTTCTTCCATAGATTTATCGAATTCTTCACCATATTTAATAATGCCCGATTCAAGCATTTCTCTAAGTAAATCATTTCCTTCACGAGTTCTTTCACCAACACCAGCAAAAACAGATAAACCACCGTGTCCTTTTGCAATGTTGTTAATTAATTCCTGAATAAGTACAGTTTTTCCTACACCAGCACCACCAAAAAGACCAATTTTACCTCCCTTTGCATATGGCTCAATTAAATCAATTACTTTAATTCCCGTGAATAAAACCTCAGTTGATGTAGATAATTGATCAAAATCAGGTGCTTCCCTGTGAATTGGTAATCCATTTTTACCAGTTTTAGGTAATTCACCTAACCCATCTATAGAATCTCCAATAACGTTGAATAATCTTCCATAAACATCATCCCCAATTGGCATTTGAATTGGATTTCCTGTAGCTATAACATCAGCCCCTCTTTTTAATCCATCAGTAGAATCCATTGAAATTGTTCTAACAATGTCCTCTCCAACGTGAGATTGAACTTCAAGAACTAATACTGAACCATCGTCTTTTTTAATTTCAAGAGAATCGTAAATTTTTGGAAGGTCATTAGTAGATGTATCAAAAGTTACATCAACAACAGGGCCCATAATTTGTGAAACTTTACCTACAGATTGTGACATTATTTTGGATTTAATTTTTAATGTGGCAAATATAAAATTTTGTACTTAAAATTCTATAGTTTTTTACATAAAAAAAGGCGACCTAAGTCGCCTTTTTATTAACATTATGTTGGTATTATGGATTTATTGTAAATCCTACGTAGAATTGACTTCCAATAGATCCTGATCCAGGCATTGCAAAGTATTCATCTCCACCTAAGTTAGTTCCACCAACTTTAACTTTTGAATTGATACTTGGAATATCAAAATTCATTGAAGCATCAAATGTTGTATTTGCAGGTATAACAGCGTCAAAGAAACCTGATTGTTCCCAAAGGAAACTATCATGATACTTTGCAGTTACTGCAAATGAAAAGTTTTCAGCTAATTTAGTAGAACCTAAAGTAACAACAACTCTTCTTTTAGGTGTGTTAAATCCAGATTCGTAGTCTGAACTTGCCTCACCAAAGTACATTTCATTGTATGAAAATGTTGAACTTAAATCAAAAATATCCATTAGTGTAGTTTCAAAACCAGCACTAACACCCTTTGTAGTCACAATTTCGTCAGTATTTGCATCATAGCTAAACACTCTGAAATCTCCTTGTGAAAGAGCATATAGACCCATCATGTCAGATGCAGTTCCGTATAATGGAGTAATTACACTTACAGCTGATATGAAGTTATCCCATTCTGAATGGTAGTAGCTAATATCAAAGGCAGTTTTCTTACCGTTAAATCTATATCCAAGTTCAGTTGATCTCACATTTTGTGGTCCAACATTTCCTAAGTCTCCAGCTGCTTCTGGTGCACCAGCTTGAACTGAAGCTAGAGTAAATGAATTATTTTTTACATGATTACCAGTAACTGTATGGTATGTTCCTGAACCACCAACTAAATCCATTTTGAATCTATCAATATTATCAGGAGATGAACCTAAAAGTACAGCTTGAGTAATATCTAAACCAATGTATTGATCTTGAGCTGCAGGGTTTTGGAAACCTGTTTGATATGAAACTCTAAAGTTTGAATTTTCTGACAAAAATAGTAATGCACCTATTCTTGGTGTTACAGTTCCTTCAAAAAATTCACTCTTATCATATCTCATAGATCCAGTTAATTTTACTGCACCTTCAAACATATCAGTTTGAGCTTGAGCGTATACACCCATTTCATTAAATTCAATAGGCTCGTCATAATCAGTAAATAATGTTCCATTAGATCTTAAAATGTAATCTCTGTATGAACCACCAATAACTATATCAACTCCATCAACTAAGTCCTGCAAGTTATAATCAACTTCAAAACTATTTGATTGAGATGTATCAAGTATACCAGCTCCACCAGTAAGTAAATTAATACCGTTAGAAACTGCATTTTCATAAACAGCGTTAAAAGCATCAGATCCAGGTACTAGTTTTGTAGGTGCTGCAGCAGCTCTAGCAGCAGCGTGTGCAGCATAATCACCATCTTTACCTAAAAGATCTCTTAAAGTTAATCCTTGAGCAGCTGCTCCAACCATAGTTCCTAATGCAACTACTGGATTTGGATTAATAAGTGATGGCAATGCACCAAAATAAGTATTTAAATATGCACCATAATAATCACCAGCCGATGCTATACTCATAACTGCTCCTAATGCAGAAACATCATGAGTGTTTCCAGAATCTTCAGCAGTGTGGTAAAATCTAAGTCCTAAATTTTTGTTTTTGTATTCAATCTTGTGCTGTTGAAGTCCAAAGTTTTTTAGCATATTTCTGTTAGTTGCATGTAGCATTGTATTACCTGAACCAATTTTAGAATTCAAGATAATTTCTGAATCTTCAGTTGGTCTAAAATGTAATGCTATGTCGGTCTTAAAACTTGAAGCTTTATTATCAATTAATTCACTTTCATTGTATCCAGGAAGATTTATTGCATAAGTTCCAAAAAAGTCTCCAGCACCAAAAATTTGATTAAACTGAGCTCCTTGAGCAGGGCTAATTAAACCTCCTCCAACAAGTGAAGGGATAACTAAACCTCTAAACATATCAGTCATAGCAAATGCACCAAGTGGAGCAATATCTCCATACACATTTACACCATCATAATCTGGGAAATTTCTTGGATCTTTAAACCCAGGAACACCTTCAATGTAACGTCCTCTTAAATTGTTAATGTCTCTGTAGTCTGCAGCATGCCAGTCCTCACCTTGTTGGTAAGAAACTGTAATTTTTGCGGCAAACTTATCACTAAATTTATTAGCAGCTCTAAATGCAAAGTCGTAGTAGTCATTTTCACCAGCAACTTCCTGAGAAGTAATACCGTGTCTGTATGTAGCACTTACACCTTGGAAATCAAAAGGATTTTTACTATTCATAAATAATATCCCTTTTGTAGCATTTGCCCCGTAAAGTGCTGAAGCAGCTCCAGGCATTAATTCAACGCTTTGGATATCTAGCTCATGAATTCCAAGTAAGTTACCTGCTGAAAATCCGAGTCCAGGTGCTTCGTTATTCATACCGTCAACTAACTGAACAAATCCGTTGTTGTATACAGTTGAGAAACCTCTAGTGTTTACTTGTTGTAGAAAAAGACCTCCAGAATTAATCTGAACCCCTTTTAAACCTTCTAAACTACTGTAAAAGTCAGGACCAGTTGATTGAGCTATATCTTGATAGTCAAACTTTTCAATTGTAACTGGAGATTCAAATAATCTTTCAGCAATTCTCGAAGCTGAAATTACAATCTCATCAAGTAAGTTCTGAGATTCAGTTAATGTTACATTGAAATTTAAATTTGATGCTGTAACATTTAAAGTTACTGTATCAAAACCAACACTTGAAACAGTAATAGTGAATGGAGGTAATTGATCAACAGAGATTGAAAAATTACCATCAAAATCAGCAACAGTTCCATTCATAGAATCAACAACAACGTTGGCTCCAGGTATTGGATTGTTATTTTCGTCAGCAACAGTACCAGTTACTGTTGTCTGAGCGATAATCATTGTACTAAAAAGCACAGCAATCATTGACAAAATTCTTTTCATAATAGAGTTTGTTTTAATTTAATTTGGTTATTTGGTTTTATAAATAATGTTGTAAATATAAATAAAATTGTAAAACTATGATTTTTTATAGCCTTTTCTTGAGGAA
>Ga0208127_1000337_pt1 | contig 23879 bp, 23 predicted proteins | sample ETNtaG_6_FD_185751 | JGI IMG/M metagenome (GOLD analysis project Ga0208127, IMG submission 185751) | Marine microbial and viral communities from oxygen minimum zone, Eastern Pacific Ocean - ETNP201306SV45 (SPAdes) (version 2) | ecosystem: Environmental > Aquatic > Marine > Oceanic ... | reverse complement strand
AAGCTTTGTGTTCGGGTCCTTTGATTTGGCTTGAGGGTTTTTTGTTTTCTTAGCATTTGAAAAAGTTGCCACCAAGGCCTCACACTGCCTGACCGACATGGATTCTGAAACGACTCTTTTTGCGCACTCCAGCTGCTCGGCTTCAGTTAATGACAAGAGAGATCGTGCATGGCCCATTTCTATTTTGCCCTCTTCAAGCATTGACTGAACCTCTGTAGTTAAGTTAAGGAGCCGCAAAAGATTGGTGATCGTTGATCTTGATTTTCCAACAGATGCACCCAGCTCTTCTTGTGTGAGATTAAACTCTCTTTGAAGCCTCAAAAGTCCTCGAGCCTGATCCATGCTGTTTAAGTCTTCTCTTTGCAGATTTTCAATAAGGGCTATTTTTGCAGTTTCGTCATTATTAAGATCTCTGATGATCGCAGGAACGCTGTCAATTCCTGCCAGCTGGGCAGCCCTCCACCTTCTCTCTCCTACTACTATTTCAAACCTACCCGAAGCCAAGCGTCTAACCACCAGCGGTTGCAAAACACCCTGTTCTTTGATGCTTTGTGAAAGCTCTTCAAGGGTCGATTTGTGCATTTTTGTGCGAGGCTGATATTGCCCTGGAGTTAATTCATCAACTGAAATTTGAGAAACCTGGGAGCCTTCGCTGTCAGGTCTTGAGCCCAGCAGTGAATCCAGTCCCGTCCCCAAACTAGACTTGTCGTTGCTCATGGAGATTCTCAGTAAATTGGCTTTCCATTTTCCCTATTAGCTCACCTGCTAGGGCCAAGTAAGCCAATGAACCTTTGGCGCTGGGTTCATAAGATAAAGCTGACTTTCCAAAACTTGGGGCTTCTGCCAGCTTGATATTTCTTGGTATAACAGTTGAATACAGCTCACCAGAGAAGTGCTTTTGAAGTTCGCCAGTAACTTGCTGCCCAAGTTTATTTCTAGGATCAAACATGGTTCTAACTACCGCACTGAGCTGAAGATTATGCCCTGTGCTATTGTTGAGTTCTGAAACTGTCTCCAAGAGGCCCGCCAGACCTTCCAGAGCAAAATATTCACATTGCATGGGAACCAACAATCCCTTAGCTGCTCTTAATCCGTTTAAGGTGAGTAAGTTTAAAGAGGGAGGGCAATCAATAATGATATAGTGGTATTTGTCTTCTATCTTTGCAAGGTAGTTTAACAAGGCCCTTTCTTTTCCTCCCCCGCCCCGTAAATACGACTCTGCTGCAACAAGCTCTGGCCCAGATGGCATCATGTCGTAACCCATCTCGGTTTGAAAAATAATCTCGCCCTCGGTTTCCATCAAAGCAGCCGAAGACCCTTTGGTTTGATCGCATTTCTGCAAACCCGACCCTGTGGTTGCGTTGGCTTGTGGGTCTAGGTCAATCAGAAGAACATTTCTTTTCATTGCGGCCAGTGACGCAGCTAAGTTAACTGCGGTCGTGGTCTTTCCGACACCACCTTTCTGATTTGCTATTACTAAAGTGTTAACCATTCTGCTGTTCTGTCTCTATTGTAACCAAGATACGCGTCTTGTCTTTTGTTTTGGAAGGAAATTTGTCAATTTTTTTTATTCTGTAGCCGGGCGGTATTTTCTCTTGATCAAGCTGGTCTTCTGTCTTCATTAATTTGAGTTCAGTTCTTTTGTTTTTAAGCAAGCCGGAAACGAGATTTATGTTGGTTGTTATCGAACCTACTGCGCGGCTTACAATGTCAAATTGTTCAGGAAGTTTTGAGGGGTCAATTTTCTCTATTCTCTCATTAATGACTTGAGTGTTTTTTAGCCCCAACCTTCCTGTTGCATTCAGTAAAAATGCGGATTTTTTTGTATTACTCTCTACCAATATTACTGTTTTCTCTGGGTTTGCGATTGCAATAGGAATGCCCGGCAAGCCTCCTCCACTGCCTAGATCAACCAGACATCTTTGTAGTTTTGAGGATATGTCCAGTGAGTCCTGGATGTGTTCTTTTAGAAAAGTGGTTTGGCTTTTAGATATAAGATTGTGGGTTCTGTTCCAGGAGATTAAGAGCGTCTCATAATCTTCTAAAAGTTTTTTTTGTTTATTCTCCAACTGCTCTTTTGTGTTTCTTGATGTGAATCATTAGAAGAGAAATTGCTGCGGGCGTTACGCCCGGCAACCTTGAAGCTCGTGCAATGCTTTCAGGTCGTGCTTCATTTAGCTTTTGTTTAACCTCGTTGGAGAGACCTACAACATTGGTGTAATCAATGTGGTCGGGTATGCGTGTGTTTTCGTTTCTTTGAAGTTTTTCTATGTCTGCTTTTTGTCTTTTTATATAGCCTTCATACTTTACAGATGCTTCTATTTCATCAATGACGTTTGTTGGGACTGCTTCGTTGACTTGGGGAAGGTGTCCATACATAACCTTCGGTCGTTTTAGCATTTCATAAAAACTGATGTTGTTCGTTGTTTTTTCGCCTGTTTTAAGCTCTATTTTGAGTGCTTCAGGGGAGTTGGGTTGTAGTTTGTTGCTTTTCAGCCTGGACAATTCACTTGATGAAAGGTCTTTTTTTGTTATGTATTTTTCCCAGAGGTCGTCTTGCACTATTCCGAGGTCTTTGCCTTTTTTTGTAAGCCTCATGTCTGCATTATCCTCCCTCAATATAAGTCGGTACTCTGCTCTGCTTGTAAACATTCTATATGGTTCTTTGGTTCCAAGGCTAACAAGATCATCTATCAATACACCAATATAGGCTTCGTCTCTTTTTAGCTCAAATGTTCCTTGTTTTTTAACAGATAGAGCTGCATTTATGCCAGCTACAATGCCTTGGGCAGCAGCCTCCTCATAGCCAGTAGTGCCATTAATTTGTCCTGCGAAATAAAGGCCTTTTATGTCTTTTAATTCAAGAGTGTGCTTTAAGCATGTGGGGTTAAAGTAATCATACTCAATTGCGTATCCAGGTCTTACGATTTCTGCATTTTCAAATCCCTTAATTGATCTTACAAGCTTTTCCTGAGCCTCCAGCGGAAGGCTTGTAGAAATTCCGTTTGGATAGATTAGGTCAGAATTAATTCCTTCAGGTTCAGCAAAAATTTGATGAGAGTCTCTTTCTGAAAATCTCATGACTTTGTCTTCAATAGAAGGACAATATCTCGGCCCGACCCCTTCAATTACACCTGAATACATTGGAGATTCGTGCAGATAGTCATGAATCACTTCATGGGTGTCTTTGTTTGTCCGGGTCATAAAACAATCCATCTGTTGCGGTCTGTTTTTGGCAGCGGAGGTGTATGAAAGAAGTGGAGTTGGTTTATCTCCTGGTTGAGGGATTAATGACGACCAGTCGATTGAGTCTTTATGTAGCCGTGGGGGCGTCCCTGTTTTTAGTCTTCCGACCGGTAAGTTCAGGTCTCTAAGTTTTTGAGCAAGCTCTATACTAGCAGGATCTCCTACCCTTCCACCGGAAGATTGAGTCAAACCTGTGTGCATTACACCTCCAAGAAACGTCCCTGTAGTTAAAATGATGGAAGAGGCGAAATACTCCTCCCCTTCAGAGGTGGTGATAGATTGAATTACAGAATTCTTTATCGAAATATCAGTTACAGAACCTTCAGCAATTGATAGGTTTTCTGATTGTGCCAGAAAGTCTTGGATTGCCTGTTTATAAAGGTCTCTGTCTGTTTGTACCCGTGTAGCCCTGACTGCTTGGCCTTTGGTGGAATTTAAAACCCGATAGTGTATTCCCGCCTTATCTGTGCTCTTTGCCATCAGTCCACCAAGAGCATCTACTTCTTTTGCAAGATGGCTTTTACCTATACCACCAATAGCGGGGTTGCAAGACATCTCCCCAATCTTTAATAAATCATGAGTTATAAGAAGTGTCGAAACACCCATCCTCGACGCAACATCTGCAGCCTCAACTCCGGCATGACCTCCTCCGATAACAATTACTTCAAACTTATTCACAGTCTTAAAAAAAAATTAAATTTCCTTACCTATTTTTAGTTTATATTAATTTGTTATTATTAACCTTGTCTTGTTCTGTGTATAACCTAAAAAAACCTAGCCAATAAAACAATAAATTACAGTCCGAACGCTGTTCATAAACAACCTTGAGGGCTGTCAGATTAATGTATAGTTTGAGGATAGAAAAACACATACACAATTCTTTTTTTTCTTTTAACAGGTTATAGACAACTATTTACCGATACAAAATTCAGAAAATATCTCACCCAAAAGATCATCCGAAGACATGGGCCTGAGCACCTCTCCAAGCTCTTCGTGTGCTAGTCTTAAGCTGTCTGCTACTAATTCAAGACCAGCCTTTTCTTCTAAATCTTTTATCGACACATTTAAGAAATGCAAAGAGTTTTCTATGGAAACCTTGTGTCTTTTTCTTGCAAGAAAAGGCGTTTCAGAGCCCTCGTCTACACCAAGCCTCAGCAAAACCTCCTCAACCAAACTTCCCACACCCTGCCCCGTTAGAGACGAGACATAAAACACCCCTTCTTGCTCCTTGGGTTCATCAACAACCAAGTCACACTTGTTCATAACAATCATTTTATTTTCTAGTTCAATATCAAACGGATGAACTTCGGTAATATCTTGAATTAACAAACAAAGGTTAGAACCTTCAATGGCTTCACGAGACCTGAGCATACCTTCTTCTTCGATTACATTTTCTGGGTTTTGCCTCATCCCTGCTGTGTCGACAAACTCAACGATTACACCACCCAGGTCCACTTCTGCCTTCACCAAATCCCTAGTTGTTCCAGGAATATTTGAAGTAATGGCAACCGATTCTTTAGCAATTGTATTGATCAGGGTGGATTTTCCAGCATTGGGCGGGCCTACAATTGCCACTCTATAGCCCTCTCTGAGTTTCATGCTGTTGTTAGCATCAACCAAAAGCGACTTAATGTCATTTGAGAACACCAGAAGATCTTTTGAAATTTTTTTTAACAACAAAGGGTCAATATCTTCTTCTGGAAAGTCTATATGAGCTTCTACAACAACTCGAGTTTTTACCAGACCCTCAACAATTGAATCAACTTTGCTTGAAAATTCACCCGAAAGTGAAGACCCTGCAGCAATGATGGCGCTCTTGCTCTGCGCGTTTATAAGGTCAGCAACAGACTCAGCTTGCGCCAAATCTATTTTGTCATTTAAAAACGCTGTTTTTGTAAATTCACCAGGCTCGGCGACTCTGGCTCCTCTATTAACAGCATCTTCAAGAATCAGATTTACAATAGCTGGATTTCCATGACAATGGAACTCCACAACATCTTCACCAGTGTAAGAGTTTGGAGATTCAAAAAAAACCACCATACCACTATCTAAGATCTGACCCTCAGAAGACCTTATTTTACATTTCTTAAACTTCCAAGATTCTGCGAGCGACCCACACATGGCCTCTGCAATCTGCTTCGAATGATCGCCAGACATTCTTATTACTGAAACCCCCCCTCTGCCAAGAGCAGAAGCTGGAGCTATAATTGTTTTGCCAGCCATCAGCAACACACCATACCGAAGAGAAAAAAAGCTAGGCTGCTTTTCTTGAATACCACCACTGTTGGAAGATTTGAATCACCATATTCACCAACCAATAGAGCACCAGCCCAGAAGGAAACCATGCGAACAAGACCGCGAACATTAACGGGAAAAGTTTCATCATTTGTGCCTGCATTGGATCAGCATTCGGAGGTGTAGGAGTTAGCTTTTGAGATAAATACATCCCCGCACCATTAAGAATAGGAAGGATGAAATACGGATCCATGGCCGAAAGGTCGTCTATCCAGAGGAAAAAAGGCGAGTGTCTGAGTTCTACAGTTTCTATTAAAACCCAATAAAACGCTAAAAAGAAAGGCATTTGAAGTAACATCGGCAGGCATCCACCCAAAGGGTTGACCCCTTCTTTTTGATATAACTGCATAAGCTCTTGGCTCATGGCTTGCCTGTTGTCGCCGTGTTTTTCTTGTAACTGTTGCATTTTAGGCTGAAGTTCTCTCATTTTTCCCATAGAAACGTATGCTTTGGCTGAAAGTGGCCAGGTAGCAATTTTAAGCACAACAGTTAGAAATATAATCGCAAGACCCCAGTTGTTAAATATTTTGTTTCCAAGCTCCAGTAGCCAATACATTGGCTTGCCCAAAAAGAACAAAAACCCATAATCAACAGTCAGATCAAGGTTTTCCTGAACGTCTTTTAGCTGATCCGGAAGCTTAGGCCCTACAAAAAGAGTATTTTTGGTGGTTATCGATTCTCCGTAGGCAATTACACTATCTTTTGAAGTGTAGCCCAGCGAATATCTATCGGACCTATCGCCATATCGTGCTTGATACAAATACTCTTCACTTTGATCGGGGACCCATGCAGATAGGAAATAGTGTTGGATTAATGCAACCCAACCACCCAAAGATTTATTTTGATATGAAGAATCTCTTATGTCTCCAAAATCATACTTTTCATAATTGTCTTTGGTAGAAGAAAAAACCGGACCGAGGTAGGTATATAACCACCCACTTGAATCCAGGGTCGAGTCATCTCTTTCTATAACCACGTACGGCGTTACAGTTAACTTTTCTCCCAAACCTGAAATGATAGTATCTTCAACATCAACCCTGTATCCAGATGAGGCAAACTGAATTTTTCTCTGGAAGTTAATGCCGCCAGACGACCCTTCCAAATAATAAGTAGTTGAAGAGTCCTCCCCTTTTTCTGTTCTCATATTAGAAAACTGAGGGTCCAGATAACCTTGGCTCTGAGTGTAAAAACCACTGTTAGCAAAATACAGATTCTCTACAAGCCTATCTTCTTTTATGGTCTTTCCTAAAATTTGGAATGGTAGTTTTTGATCTTTTTCTTTCGATATATTTTTCAGCTCTGAATACACAAACCTTCCAGTCTCCGCATCCACATTTAATCGCAAATCGTCGTTCTCAATTACAAACATCTCACCGACTGTTGTGGGGCCACTATCTTCAACATCGGAAGGTTCTGAAAAGGTTGTTAACGGTTCTGATAGTAAGCGATCACTTTCATTGAAAGTACTTATTTGACTGTCTAAATTCGATACCTCTTGATAAGTTTTTGCTTCTGTTGGCCACTGTAATAAAAGATAATAAAAGGTGACAGCTATCCCTATAATTAAGCTTGTTTTAATTACATCCATGTTTATCTCCTTTCGGTATTTCGTCTACTCCACTACCACCCCAGGGATTACACCTCAACAATCTTTTTACTGCCAAATACGAACCCCAAACCGGGCCGTGAGTTGTTACAGCATCTATCGCATACTGAGAGCATGACGGATGGAATCTGCAGTTTTGGCCAAGTAAAGGGCTCAAAAACTTTTGATAAAATTTTATGGTTCTAACAAGCGCACTACCAATCATTTTTCAGTTAATTTAACCCAGGCTTTGTTAAGGTCCTTTTTTAATTCTTCTTCTTTTCCAGTCATATTGCATTTTACATAAACCACGAAGTCTCTAGGTGGTAATTCTAAAACCTTCGCAAGAAAACTTCCTTTTATTTTTCTTTTGATGTTATTTCTATCCACCGCAAGCTTAGTGTCTTTCTTTCTTATTGCCACACCAATCCTAGCATAGCCGTAATCATTGCCTTTTGCTAAAACCAGGAGGTTCGATGTAGAAAACTTTTTGTCAGGTTTAGAGAAGATGTCTTGGAAGCCTTCTCTAGATGGAATAGAGCGTTTGAGGCCCATTTAGACCGTCAGGGAAAGCCTACCTTTTTTTCTTCTATTGCTCAGAACTTTTTTACCGCCCAGAGTAGAGTTTCTGGAACGAAAACCGTGTGTTCTTGCTCTTTTAATTTTGCTTGGTTGATATGTTCTTTTCATGGCTATATAAAGATACTGGGGTGCGCATGATAGAGTTTTTAATAGACTAAAACAAGTAAAATAATTAAAACAATATATTAACAACTTATCCACAGAAAAAAAATGTTTTTATACTGTGGATAACTTTGTTGATTTATATATAATCAATTCACATGACGGAATTACATTTTTGGGGAGAATGCAAAAAAACACTTGAGAGGGATTTGCCAGTAGAGGAATATTCTACATGGATTGCACCACTTACACTAGAACAAAATAACGGCTCAAACCCGCTTTCCTACAGTGTTTTAGCGCCTAATAAATTCATTTCTGACTGGGTTGAAGACAACTATGGTCCTACGATTAAAGAAAGGCTATCTGCAATAACAAGCAATAGGGATCTAAATCTGAATTTTGAAATTTTTGTGGATTATCATGACAAAAGCCCTGAAGAAACAAACGAAAACCCAGTTGCGATGGATGAAACATCCGCTGTTGGTGGATCGGGCCCAGAAAAGATTCAAAAAAGTAATTTGATTGATAATTTTACATTTGAATCATTTGTAGAAGGAAAGTCTAACCATATAGCTCTTGCAGCGTCTAGGCAAATAGGAGATGGTCTAAAAAATTCTTACAACCCCCTCTTTATATATGGTGGTGTTGGGTTGGGTAAAACCCACCTCATGCATGCAGTAGGAAATGAAATACTCAGGAAGGATCCTGGCAAGAAAATAGCCTATGTACATTCTGAGAAGTTCGTGAGTGATATGGTAAAATCACTGCAATTGGGAGCAATTAATGAATTTAAGCAATATTATAGATCCCTAGATGCACTTTTGATTGACGATATTCAGTTTTTTGCAAAAAAAGAACAATCCCAAGAAGAATTGTTCCATACTTTCAACTCTTTATTGGAAAAGGGAAGTCAGATGATATTAACCTGTGACAGGTATCCAAAAGAAATAGATGGATTAGAAGACAGGTTGAAATCAAGACTTGGGTGGGGCCTTCCAGTTGTTATTGAACCTCCAGAGCTTGAAACAAGAGTAGCAATATTGCTTTCTAAAGCTGATTCTATGAGCCATGATTTAAATGAGGAGTCTGCCTTTTTCATAGCTCAAAAGGTAAGATCAAATGTAAGGGAACTTGAGGGAGCACTTAAAAGAGTAATAGCTAATTCTAATTTCACAGGCAGACCCATATCTGTAGATTTGATCAAAGACTCACTTAAAGACTTGCTTGCAATACAAGCCAGGCAGGTAAGTGTTGAGAACATTCAAAAGACCACTGCAGAATATTACAACATTAAAATGAGCGATATTTTGTCAAAAAGAAGGAGCAGATCTGTTGCAAGACCAAGACAAATGGCCATGTTTCTAGCTAAAGAGCTGACTAACTATAGTTTGCCTGAGATAGGTGAAGCTTTCGGCGGTCGTGACCATACAACAGTTATTCATGCCTGTAAAAAAATAAATGAGCTGAGAGGCTTTAATCTAGACATAGAAGAGGATTATAGAAAGCTTTTGCGAGTTTTGACTATATAATACAAAAATGAAGTTTATAACTGAAAAATCGCTAATAGTTGACTCTCTACAAAATGCTGCTGCTGTAGCAGAGAGAAGGCAAACTATTCCAATCCTGGCCAATTTAAGACTCAGAACTATTGAAGGTAGGCTGGAAGTTACTGCAACAGACTTAGAGATACAGATCAAATCTTATTCTGATTTAGTGGAGGTTCAAGAAGAGGGTGAGACCACTGTTTCTGCAAGAAAGATGTCTGAACTTTGTAGATCTTTACCAGAAGGAGAGAACGTTATATTTTCTCTCTCTAACGGCAAGCTTACTGTAAGCTCAAGTAATTTCCACGCTGATTTTGCAACAATTTCTTCAGACGACTTCCCTGAAATAGAGATAAATGAAGAACTTTCACCTCTTGTCGTTAAATCAGCTTTATTGAAGAGAATACTATCAAAGACATCCTTTTCTATGGCCTCTCAGGATGTTAGGTACTATTTGAATGGAATGCTTTTAGAAATTCAAGGCGATAAACTAAATGGAGTTGCTACAGATGGTCATAGATTAGCCTTGTCTTCTGCAAAGTCAGGAAACTCAGAACTTGATGTAAGAAATATTTTGCCAAGAAAAGCCGTTTTGGAACTCGCAAAACTTTTGTCCCCAGGCGAAAATGAAGTAAATCTTTTAATAGGTCCTTCTTACGTTGAAGTTAAAACAGATGATTTAAGCTTTTCTAGCAAGTTAATTGACGGAAAATATCCTGATTACGATAAAGTTTTTCCTACAGGAAACCCTCTGCCGTTAGAGATAGATAAAGAAACTCTTCAAGCAGCACTGTCCAGAGCTTCTGTCTTATCTAATGAAAAATATCGGGGTGTAAGGTTTCAACTATCTGCAAATAAACTGAAGTTAACGGCAAATAATCCTGAGCAAGAGTCTGCAGAAGAAGAATTGAATGTTGATTACAGCGGCACAGACCTTGAAGTTGGTTTCAATATTGGTTACTTATTAGACGTCTTAAACTCTATTGAAGGAAATTCTGTAAATTTTGAATTTTATGGTGAAGACTCAAGCTGCATAATTAAAGAGAAGGGTTCAGAAGACGACGTATATGTAATTATGCCCATGAGGCTATAATGCCTCTGGAGAGGCTTCATCTTAATAATTTTAGATTATTTAAAGATAATTTATTTGAGTTTGGAGATGGCGCGAATCTAATTCTAGGGAAAAACGGAACTGGAAAGACTTCAATTCTTGAAGCGATTAACGTCTTATTTAGTGGAAATTCATTCCGTACCAAAGAAACCAAGACCTGTATCAACTCAGACAGTAGCTTTTTTTTAGTTTCTGGTATGGGCATAGTTTCAGGAAAAAATTTGACACTTAGCGTAGAGAATAAATTTGATCAGAGGATAAAAAGTCAAAGAAAACTAGAAGGTAGGGTCGTAAGAAAAGAAGAGCTTTCTTACATGCAAGTTATTTTAGCTAAGCATTTAAGAATGATTGAAGGAGAGCCTGAGATTAGAAGGGATCATTTCAACGAACTTATGTTTCACGTGAAACCTTCATCTAAAGCCCTTCACTCAAAATATTCTAAGGCTCTTAAGCAAAGAAATAAGGCTTTAAAGCGAGGACTTTCTCAAAAGGAGATTTCTTTGTGGTCTAGCGAACTAAGTTCTATTGGCCTAGACCTAAGCATGGAACAATATAGCTTCTTCAAAGAGTATAAAGAAGAAGTAAAGAACTATCTTGAAGAAGTAACAAGCAGGGGCTCATTCAAATTTCTTGAAGACACCAGCATAAGTTTTACAAAAGGTTGGGAAAGATCTTTAAAGCTTAGTGATTCTCTCAAGAGCTCACTAGATAAAGACAGAGCCTTGGGTTATACCAGCAAAGGTCCTCACAGAATGGATTTTACTTTCTCAATTAAGAAAAAAAAGGCAGCAGCCCAACTCTCCAGAGGACAACTTAAGATATTGATTTTATTAACTTTTTTATCAAATCTAAACCTTTTAGACGGCCCAAATTCCCGTGAGTCAATTCTATTGATTGACGATCTAGGATCTGAACTTGATATTACAAATTTAACAGAAATATTAAAAGAAATTCTTAGGTTAAAAAATCAAATCATCTTAACTGGTATAGAGGGCGAAGAGATGCACGCTTCAATAAAAAAATTGGTAAATTTTACGCAGATTAATCTGTAAATTTATATTAAAATATATGGATGCCGACAAAGAAAAAATCTTCTGCATCAAAAACTCCAAAACCAAGCCCCAAAGCCCAAAAAAAAGTCGCTAAAAAGAAAGAATCAGACTCGTATGATTCTTCAAGCATAACTGTTCTTAAGGGTCTTGAAGCCGTTAAAAAACGCCCGGGTATGTATATAGGTGACACAGACGATGGAACCGGCTTACATCACATGGTATATGAGATAGTTGATAACTCTATCGACGAAGCCCTAGCGGGTCATTGTGATGAGATAACAGTGAAAATACTGTCGGACGATTGTGTTTCTGTATCGGACAATGGACGAGGTATACCTACAGACATGCATGAAGAAGGTATGTCTGCAGCAGAGGTCATTATGACCAAGCTTCATGCTGGAGGAAAATTTGATGATAACTCTTACAAGGTTTCTGGGGGACTTCATGGAGTTGGAGTCTCTGTAGTAAATGCACTTTCTGAAGACTTGAAACTTACCATACATCGTGGAGGTAAAATTCATGAACAAGAATACAAAGATGGAGCCCCTAAAGGAAAATTAAAAGTAACAGGAAAAACAGACAAAACAGGAACAGAGGTAACCTTTGTCCCTTCGCCCACTACCTTCTCAGATATCGTTTTTCAGTATGACGTCTTGGAAACTAAGCTAAGAGAACTGTCATATTTAAATGCTGGTTTAAAAATTGTCTTGATTGACGAAAGAAGCTCGAAGAAAAAAGAGTTTTTTCATAAAGGTGGACTCGCTGAGTTCGTTACTTTTTTGAACACTAAACGTACAACAGTAAATTCAGTATTCCACTTTGTGAAAGAAGCTGCTGAAGGAATAACTATAGAAGTCTCTCTTCAATGGAATGACGGTTACCAGGAAAATATTCAATGCTATACCAATAATATTAAGCAAAGAGATGGAGGAACACATTTAGTTGGTTTTAGAACTGCCCTTACTAGAACACTTAACAACTACATGGAGAAGGAGGGCATGAACAAAGAAAAAGTTTCAACCTCAGGGGATGATGCACGAGAAGGGCTCGTTGCAGTCGTCTCTGTAAAAGTTCCAGATCCTAAATTCTCATCCCAAACAAAAGACAAACTAGTTTCCTCTGAAGTAAGACCGGCGGTTGAGCAGGAAACTTATAAAGCATTAACTGAATACTTATTAGAAAATCCTGCTGAAGCTAAACTTATAGCAACTAAAATAATCGAAGCAGCTAGAGCCAGAGAAGCGGCTCGTAAGGCAAGAGAACTGACTCGTAGAAAAGGAGTTTTTGAAGGTGGAGGGCTTCCCGGAAAATTATCAGATTGCCAAGAGAAAGATCCAGCTAAAAGCGAAATATATTTAGTAGAGGGCGAATCTGCCGGAGGTTCAGCTAAGCAGGGTAGAGATAGGCATTTCCAGGCAATTCTTCCTCTTAAAGGAAAAATTTTAAATGTTGAAAAAGCAAGGCTAGATAAAGTTTTATCTTCAGAAGAAATTATCATCTTAATTTCTGCATTAGGTTGCGGTATAAAAGGGGAAGATTGGCAAGAAGATAAATTACGTTATCACAGAATAATAATAATGACTGATGCTGACGTAGATGGATCGCACATCCGAACACTTCTTTTAACTTTGTTCTATAGACAGATGCCAGAGCTCATAGAAAAGGGTTATATATATATTGCGCAGCCTCCTCTATACAAGTTAAAAAAAGGAAAACAAGAAACCTATGTTAAAGACGACTCAGAGCTCCGAGAACTTCTTGTTGCCGAAATACTCGATGATGCAAGATTGGTCCTTAACAAAAAAGGTGAATCTATAAATGGACAGGCTTTAGGTAAATTCATATCCCAACACGAAAAAGTTCAAAATATACTAAAAGGTCTTACTCACATATATCCTGTAGAACTTCTTGAGGGCATTAAACACACATCACTTCTGAAAGGGCTTGACGATGAGAAGGACACAAAAAAATGGTCAAAATCTCTTGAGAAGTATCTTAATGAAAAAGCACATCAAGGATCAGCTTGGATGGTAAAGACCGAAGCAAAGGATGGAGGACAAGCAGAGCCCAGTGTTTCTTTGCTAAAACACGGCACTGAATCTACTTGGGATCTAAATAAAGCCTTTTTTAAATCAAAAGCCTATAAGGATATTGCTAATCACGGGGCCGAAATGGGAGAAATGTTTAATCAGGACAGCCACTTTGAGATTAATGGCAAAGAAATACCTGTAGACAACTTTGCTCATGCACTTGAGGAGGTTCTTCAGATATCTGAGAGATCTTTCACCAAGTCAAGATATAAAGGATTAGGTGAAATGAATGCAGAACAGCTTTGGGATACAACCATGAACCCTGACATGAGAATTTTAGGGCAGGTAAGTATAGAGGATGCTTTAGCAGCAGATGAGCTTTTCCATGCCCTCATGGGAGATGAGGTGGAGCCAAGAAAAGAATTCATAGACGAAAACGCCAAACTGGTTGTTAATCTCGACGTCTAGCTTAGAGACTTAATATTGTCTGATACCCACTCTTCGGTTCTTAATGCAGACTCTTTAGAATCCTCTACAAAAAAAGGCTTACCTATTTTTAAAGTAATTGTTCCTGGTTTTTTGACAAACTTATGTGCAGGCCAACAACTTCCTGAGTTGTGACACAAAGGAAGAACTTTAACACCGTTTCTCTTTGCTAATTCGAAACTACTTCTGGCGTACTTTCCAACACTTCCCGCTTCTACCCTTGTGCCTTCAGGAAATAATAAAACATACATTCCTAGAGAAAGTCTATTAGATCCCTCTGCTAATGTTTGAGTTATAGCCTCCTTCGGTTTGCTTCTATCTATAGCAATTGGTTTAAGCATTTTCATGGCCCATCCCCATAAGGGTATGTATAACAACTCTCTTTTTAAGAGAGTGCAGAGAGGATGAAACAGATACTGCATGGAAAACGTTTCCCATTGACCTTGATGATTAGAAACAATCACACAGGGCTCATTGGGCAAGTTCTCTTTTCCAATTATATTTACTTTAATATCGCATGTAATATGTAGAAACCAATTTGCAAATTTTGGCCACAAAGAGAAAAGCTTTAGCCTGTTTTCTAAGTTTAAAAAAGGTCCAATCAAGCAAGCTACAAAACTTGCCAACACACCAGAGCTTATATACCCGATATAAAAAATAAAAGACCTGGTATAAATCACTTTTTATTGATTATAAATTCAGAAGCATCATACAAATTGTCAAAACAATGCTCAGAAGGTGGACAGTTTCTGGATTTAAGTACCTTTTCACCATACCCCCCAGTCTGTATCAATATAGGCTCACATCCATGATTTAAGCCAGCAATGATATCTGACTCTTTATCACCAATAAAATACTTACCCTGTAGTTTGATATTAAATTTGTTTTCAATCTCTTCCAATAAACCTGTTTCAGGTTTTCTGCATAAGCAATTTGTTTCAGGTGCATGAGGGCAAAAAGCTATGTAGTCTATTTTCCCTCCCTTTTCTTCAAGTAGCGCTTTCATATAGTCATGTATATCTGATAATTGTGCCTCAGAGATGATTTCTTTCTCTATACATGCTTGATTGGTTGCGATAAAAACTTTAAATCCGTTTTTATTGAGATTCGCAATAGCATCTAAGCTTCCAGGGATTGGCTTAAACTCTTCGGGCTTAGTTACATAGGTCATCAAGTCTACATTTATGACGCCATCTCTATCTAAGACAATATAATCGCCCATTTTTACTTAAATTTCGTAATTTCCTTCTAAATAGTGTCTAATTTCTTCTAAATTTACCCTTTCTTGTTGCATACTGTCCCTATCTCTAACCGTAAAGGTATTATCATCCAAGCTTTGAAAATCGACGGTGATACATGCAGGTGTACCTATTTCATCGTGTTTTCTGTAGTTTTTACCGATATTACCGGTATTTTCTAATAGAACTTTCCCTGATATTGTCCTCTGCAGTTTATTTTTTAGGTCTACAGCCTTTTCAACAATATTAGAGTCATTTCTTTTAAGCGGTATAACTGCTGCTTTTATAGGGGAAAGGTGAGGTTTAAGATGTAAAACTATTCTTGTTTTGCCATCCTCTAAAGCCTCTTCTTCATAAGCTTCGTTTAAAATTGCTAAAAAACCCCTATCAACCCCTGCGGAAGGCTCTATTACAAAAGGCAAAAACCATTCTTTAGTTTCAAGATCTTGAACGGCTAATTTGGCATTTGATTGTGTATTTTCAGCAACCTTGCTGAAAATGCTCAATTGCTCTTGTCCTTTAGTATGCGAACCTAAGTCAAAATCTGTCCTATTGGCTATACCCTCAAGTTCTTCTAATCCGTGGGGGTATCTATACATGATATCTACAGTAGCTTTAGAATAATGAGCCAATTCATCTTCAGGGACGTGATATAGCTCTATATTGTCCGAACTTAAGCCTTGCTCTTGCCACCATTTAAGCCTCATTTCCGTCCATTCTTTATGCCATTTCTCATCTTCACCAGGCTTTACAAAGAACTCCAACTCCATTTGTTCAAATTCCCTTACCCTAAATATAAAATTTCTAGGAGTTATTTCATTTCTGAATGCTTTTCCTATTTGCGCTATTCCAAAGGGTAGGGCATGGGGAGTAGAATCCATTACATTTTTAAAATTAGTAAAAATATTTTGCGCAGTTTCCGGTCTTAGGTATGCAAATGAACTTCCATCTTCAACTGGCCCAACGCTTGTTTTAAACATCAAATTAAAAGGCCTGGGGTCGGTTAGATTTTCTGATCCACAATTAGGGCATTTTCCTTCTTCAATATGATCGGCCCTCCATCTCGAGTTACAATCTCTGCAATCTTGCAAGGGGTCTGAGAAAGTATCCTCGTGACCAGAATATTTAAGAACCAATGGGTTTGTTAAGATAGAGGAATCTATACCTTCAATGTCATCTCTCTCATAGATCATGGAGTGCCACCAAGATTTTTTTAAGTTATTCTTGAGCTCAACTCCCAGAGGACCATAATCATAAAGACCCTGCAATCCTCCGTAAATTTCATTTGATTGGAAAATAAAACCTCGTCTTTTACACAAGGAAACCAAATCCTCCATAGTATGTTTTTTCATAATGTTAGTTAGTGCTCACTATTATTTAAATACCTTTATATAGTGAATTTAAATTTGTTCGCTTAAATTTTTTGTATTCCCATGAATACTGTTCTGGGGCTTTCATTATACAGTTTTCAAATTCAATATTCATTTTATCAACCCCTTCTTTAACACTGGAAGAGATGTCTATCTCATCGCTAAAGTAAATGTTAAACCCCTTGCCATTGTCTTTACGTAAACAAAAGACCACATGCACACTACAGTGTGTTTTTTCTTTAAGCTTTGGAACTAGCGTCATAGAATAAATTTCATTTTCAAAAAAACTAGAAACTATTCCTGACCCTTCTTTAGGCACCTGGTCTGAAGCTATGGTTACTAATTTATTATTTTTTAGAGTTGATAGGATTTGTTTTATTCCGCTTGAGTCAATATTTACCATCTTCACGCCAAGGGAATTTCTAGACTCCGTTACCACTTTATCTAAGGTATCATTTTTTGGTTTCGAATAAGGAATAGTGCAATCAAATTTGGAACCTAAATAATTAATGATAACTTCAATATTTCCAAGATGAGGCGTTATTAATAGAACTCCCCGATCAGACCTCAAAGACTTATTTACAGCCTCTGCATTAAAGATATCTATATTGGCTTCTATTTTCTTAAAGTTTTTTTTGTTCCAAACTATACCACTCTCTAAAAAATTCATTGAGCTGTGAAAAAGAGATTTCTTCAATAGCTCTCCCCTTTCTCCTATAGTTTTATCTTTAAAAACAAGACCTAAATTAACTTCAGTTATATTTTTATGCTTGTTTGGAAAAATTCTCATCAAAAACGCTAAAAGCTTCCCTGCTCTGTAAAGTATTGGATAGGGAATAGAGCCTAAGAAACTTAATAAAAACCTGAAAAAAACATCTAAAAGTGACATTTGTTACTTAATTTCTCCAGAAAGAAGGTGTAAAAAGTAATAGTAGTGTAAAAATTTCTAATCTTCCTAGCAGCATAGCTAAGCAAAGGGCGGCTTTAGATATATCAGATATCTCCTGATAATTCTCAGATACAGCGCCTAAGCCCGGCCCCAGATTGTTCAAAGTTGCCCCTACTGCAGAAAATGCAGTTAGAAAATCATTATTCTGAGAGAGTAGTATCATTAATATGAATAAGAAGGTGGCAACATACACTGCAAAAAACCCCCAAACTGATTCTGAAACCCTTGGATCTAGTGATTTCTTGCCAAATTTTATTGTAACTACTGCGTTAGGGTGAATAAGTTTTGTTATTTCGCTAGAGCCTTGCCTTATAAGTATTAAGGCCCTTATAACCTTTATACCTCCTCCAGTAGAGCCTGCACACGCACCTATGAACGCTGCAATTAAGAGCATTATAGGAACAAATAGTGGCCAGTTTGAGTAATTTGATGTAAGAAAGCCAGTTGTTGTACCAATTGATACTGCCTGAAAAGCACTATCAACAATCATATCCCCATATATATTTCCGCTGTAATAAAGTGTTAGATAAGTTATTAGTGCTGTTGTTGCGAGTAATGACAGATAAAGTTTTACTTCGGAGTCGTAAAAGTAATGAAATACTCTTCTTTTTGTCCACGCTAGATAATGCAGGGCAAAATTCACTCCTGATATAACCATAAATACTATTGCGGTCCACCTCAATGCGCTGTTATCAAAAAAAGCAAAATTCTGATCATGAGTTGAAAATCCCCCAATTGATATTGTAGAAAATGCATGAGATACCGCATCAAACCAATTCATTCCAAAATACTTGTAGAGTATTGAGCATGCAACAGTCATAGTTACATAAACAAACCATAAAGCTTTTGCAGTTTCAGTAATCCTAGGGGTAAGTTTAGAGTCTTTTAGTGGGCCTGGGGTCTCTGCTTTATAAAGCTGCATGCCTCCTACACCCAGAAGAGGCAAAACCGCTACAGCTAGAACAATAATACCCATACCCCCAAGCCATTGAAGAAGCTGTCTATAAAATAACAGGGATCTCGGCATTTCGTCCAAGCCAACTAACACAGTAGCACCGGTAGTGGTAAGCCCAGAAATTGATTCAAATAAAGAGTCAATGTATGAAACACCTTCTAAATTCGCTAAATAGAATGGTATTGATCCGAAAAACCCCAAAACTGTCCAGAAGAAGATTGTTATGATAAATCCATCTTTTGTTCTCAAGTCTCCATTTTTATCAGACGCTAAAAAAAACAAGAAACAGCCTATTAAGAAAGTTATAAAGCCAGTAAATATAAAGTTATAAACAAACTCCTTTTCTTCAAAAAAATAGGCCAAAAACCCAGGTATAACTTGGGCTACACTGAACAACATTAGAAGAGTGCCTAATATTTTAGTCGTATAAGGAAATCTCATAGCAAATTTATTTAGGGGAGAAGGTTTCTTTGACCTGCTTTATAACTGTTTTGTCCGTCAAAAACACTATAACATGGTCGTTCTCCCTCAAATGTACGTGATCATGCGCTATTTTTCCTTTATTGTCTCTTATAAGGGCACCTATAGTTGCCCCTTCAGGTAAGTTTATTTCTCCTAATTCTTTTCCTATGCTGCTCTCTTTTCCAGAAGGAGATTCCTTCGCTATAGCTTCTATTGCTTCTGCAGCCCCTCTCCTAAGTGAGTGAACTTTTACTACATCCTGGCCTTCTATTTCTGCTAAAAAAGTTCCAATAGTAATTTGAGAGGGTGCAATAGCGATATCAATTCCTTTATCTTGAACTAAGTCAACGTAAGCAGGATTATTAATAAGGGCGACTACTTTGTGGGCACCCATATCTTTGGCCAACAAACAAGACATTACATTAGCCTCATCGTCATTAGTTACGGCCGCAAAAACATCTGTTCCTTCTATGTTCTCTTCATGCAGTAAGTGCTTGTCGCAAACATTTCCTTCTAAAACAATTGATTGTTCTAATTTCTCTGACAGTCTTTTGGCTCTTTCGTGATTTGAGTCGATAATTTTCACCCTATGATTATTTTCAATTCTTTTAGCTACTCTGCTACCTATTCTTCCTCCTCCAGCAATAATGACATTTTTATAAGGTTCCTCTTTTTTTCTCATTTCATTAACGACCTTTGAGGCTTCACCTTTTTTCGAGATAAAGAAAACTTCGTCATTTGCTCTTATAGTAGTTTGTCCTGTTGGCACTATAGATTTGCCATCTCTGAAAATTGCTGCAACTCTTGAGTCTACTCTAGGCATATGCTTTTTCAGGTCACCTATCTCGTGGCCAATCATAGGTCCCCCCTCTACAGCTTTTACAGCAACTAGGTTCAACTGACCTTGACCAAACTCCATGACTTGAAGAGATCCAGGTACTTCTATTAAGCCCTCTATGTGATCCGTGATTAATTGCTCCGGGCTGATATGAACATCAACTGGAATTTCGCCTGATTCCATAGCTTTCTTTGTTTTTCCTTTCAGATAGGATATTTCTCTAACTCTTGCAATTGTTTTTACGGATTGGTTAAGTACCTTAGCAATCATGCATGAAACAAGATTTATTTCATCACTGCCAGTAACGGCTACGATCATATCAGCATCATTTATTCCAGCATTTACGAGTATGTTTGGATAGGAAGCATTTCCTAGGAGGGTTTTAATGTCAGCTTCTTCTTCTAATTTATGAAGCTTAACCGGGTCATTATCAACAATGGTGAGATCGTTTTCTTGAGACAACAGGTTGGCTAGCGTACTTCCTACAGCTCCTGCCCCCAAAATGACTATTTTCACTAGTTTAAGTAAAACAAATTTTCCTTGATTATAGTCTTATTTTTTAAATAGAAAATAACTATTCAGCTGTAAACAAATTATTATTCTTAGCTAAGGTATTTTTGTAGGCAGAAAAAAACTCGCTTCCGGTCACAATTTTTTTCCCTTGCATTTGAATGTGACTAATTTCTATCGACGTGAAGTCTTCGCACGAAACTATCAATTTTCTATCAGAGAAGTTCACGCATCCAGGCTGTTCTCTGAGTTTGGTTTTACCAACCGTAGCTTTAATTATCTTCACCCTATCTCTGCCGAGGAAAGTGTAAGTTCCGTATTTTGTTCCTAGAGCATTTATCTTTTTGACTATCTCTTCAGCCCTGTCTTTATCCCATCTAATAGAGAGGAGGTCTTTCCCAATCTTTGGAGCAAAAGTTATGCCTGTTTCTGGCTGACTTGTTGGAGACATATTGTCCTCAGATATTCTATCTAAGAAGTTAATTAAATATTGATCACTCAAGGAGATAAGCTTATTTTCAATCTCCTCTAACCCATCCGATAGTGAGATTTCGCATTCGTGAATTTCATAAATTGGCCCTTCATCTAGCCCTTCATTCATTCTCATGTAACTGATGCCAGTTTTATTATCCCCATTTAGAATCGCGTATTCCATAGGCGAGGCACCTCTCCACCTGGGCAAGATAGAGGCATGAACGTTTATCGAATCTAGGTTAGGTATTTCTAAAATTTGTTTTGGAATGATTAACCCATAAGCAACTACTAGAAACAAATCTGGTTCAAGTGCAGTAAAACTCTCAATGAACTCATCGTTTTTTAAGTTATTTGGCTGCAATAAATTCAATCTTTCTAACTCAGCCAATTGTTTTACAGGTGAAAAATGAATTTTTTTCCCTCGTCCTGATTTTCTATCAGGTTGGGTCATAACACCCACAATTTCATGTTCTGATTTTAAAATCATTTCTAAATGTTTAGAGGCGAATTCTGGAGTCCCGGCAAATACAATCTTCATTTTGATTTAGCTAATTTTTTTCGAATCATTTCTCTTTTGATATTAGAGATAGAGTCAACCATCATCTTTCCGTCTAAGTGGTCCATTTCGTGCTGAACAACAACAGATAAAAGATCATTTGCCAATAAAGTTTTGTCCTCTCCCTCAAGGTTTTTATATGAAACCTCTACTGAAGAGGGCCTTTCAAGCTCTTCGTAAAAACCCGGAACAGACAGACAGCCTTCCGCATAAACCTTTTTTGCCTTATCTATCACTTTAGTTATCTTTGGGTTGATTAAAATAATAGGTTTAGTTTTATCTTCACTGATATCTATGACTATGACTCTTTTGTGAACATTAACTTGCGTTGCAGCCAGTCCTATTCCCGAGCCTTCATACATTGTCTGGAGCATGTCTTGGGCAAGGCTTTTTACCGAGTCATCTATAGATTGAACTGATTTAGCGACAGTCCTCAGTCTAGAGTCAGGAAATATTAAAATATTTAACAAGGCCATGATTTAATTTTAGACATATTAGTATACAATTTTTGTTTTGGAGAAAATTGTGACAGTAACAGTATCAATACTAATAGGGTCTGAGTCTGATCTTGACTTAGCCAACAAGTGTTCGGAAACTTTAGATTCTTTATCTATAACTAATTCTATTCAGGTGCTATCTGCCCACAGAACACCAGCTTTATTGGAAACGCATATTCGTGAGTGTGAAGCAGGAGGTACAAAGGTTTTTATTGCAATGGCAGGTCTGGCTGCTCATCTTGCAGGGGCGGTAGCTTCTAAAACCGTACTACCTGTTATAGGCGTTCCAGGAGACGGTGGGCCATTAAGTGGAATGGATGCCTTGCTTTCAACTGTTCAAATGCCTAAAGGTATTCCCGTTGCTACCGTGGCGATTGGTTCTGCTGGAGCAATAAATTCTGCCTATCTTGCAGCCCAAATGCTGGGTATTGAATCAGAGTCCATCAGGACTTCCTTATCAAAGGTAAGAGAAGACGGGGTAGAGGCCATTAAAGAATCGAATAAAAAATTAGCCAGCTCTTAGTAGATGAGCTCTTTAAGCTCAATTCTAGACGCTTTGCGATCTGGAAATACTATTGCTTATCCTACTGAAGGTGTGTGGGGTCTGGGTTGTGATCCTAAAAACAATAAAGCGATAAAAAAACTTCTTGAGCTTAAAGGACGCTCTTATGAGAAAGGACTCATAATTATAGGCTCTAACTTTGAGCAATTTGAAGAGTACTCCTTTGCAGGGCGCTATAGGGATAAATTAATGTCCAAATGGCCCGGGCCTCATACATGGCTGGTTCCTGCAAAACCTAACATTTCGGAGCTCTTAACTGGTTTAAGCGATAAAGTAGCCCTTAGGTTAAGCAATCATAAGACTGTCATTCATTTATGCGAAGCGTTTGGGGGTGCTATAGTTTCTACTTCTGCGAATAAGGAAGGTATGCCAACCCTCTCTAATTCAGAGGAAATATCCAAAACTTTTCCTGAAATAGAAGTTTTTGAAGGTGAGCTTGGCGGACAAGGAAAACCGTCTACCATTCAGGATGCTGTAACAGATTTAATAATAAGGTAATTGTGTCATCATTTTATAAACTAGGAGTAATAGGTAGCCCCATAGACCATTCTTTGTCACCAAAGATACATAAAATATTCGCTAATGATCTTGGCCTGCAGATCTCTTACGAGGCTATAGAAGTTAAAGAAAATGAATTTGAGACAGCGATAACGAATCTCTTTGATCAAGGGTTTATGGGATTGAATGTTACTCTACCTCTCAAAGAAGCTGCCTATGGCTTGGCTGATAATCTGTCAAAAGAAGCTCAAAATTGCGGATCAGTAAACACTCTATGGAAGGAAAAAGATACTCTTTGTGCAGACAGTACTGACGGAAGAGGTCTTGTGAAGGATTTAGAGAGCAAAGGAATAGATATAGGAGATAAAAATATTTTATTGTTAGGTGCTGGTGGATCCGCTAAAGCAGTTATTCCCAGCCTGCTAAAGTCTAAACCTAAAATGCTAACAATAGCCAATCGCACACCTGAAAAGGCAATAAATCTCGCTAATAAATTTACTTCAGGGGAGTGCGAAGTCAATGCGGCTGCAATAGATGCAAGGTTAAATTCGGAACCTAGTCTTATCATTAACACAACTTCTGCCGGAACTCTCAAGCAGGCAATAGAACTGCCTGAAAATTTATTTTCAGATAAAGTCTTTGTGTATGATTTATCTTATTCTTTTCAAATGACGCCATTTAATAAAATAGCTAAAGAGGCAGGCGTAACAAATTATTCTGATGGCCTAGGAATGCTCATTGAACAAGCTGCTCTAAGTTTTGAAATCTGGACTTCGCACATTCCATCTACTGACATAAAAAGAGAGGATCTTCTCTAGCTATTTGTAGCTTCCAGAACCCAAAATTTCTTTGTATTCAAGGTATTGTTTGAGGTTTCTGATTGGTTTAAAATACGCGCGCTGTCCGATTGCCCACCTTAAAAATAAATATTTATATT